>OLVT01003112.1_pt1 | contig 10272 bp, 9 predicted proteins | sample 1673241 | NCBI WGS metagenome assembly OLVT01 (sample SAMEA3178936, study PRJEB25190) | human gut metagenome | biome: human gut; feature: human-associated habitat; material: faeces | place: Austria | collected 2013
TCGTAGCCGGTGAAAAGGCACGTGAAGTGCAACAACAAATGGCAGTGCAATTAAAAAAGCTATAAGCACTGAGCAACCATGTTTTATATTTGACAGCCGTCTGGGAATCCAAATCCGGACGGCTGACTTTTATAAGTCCCCATCCATATTTACACACCCTTTCCTACACGTCTTGACTACGGGGAAAGGTAGCTTAAATCAGGCTTGCCGTTTATTTTATTATCTCAAAATATAGTGTAATTCGATTTTTTTTGCGAAATTTGCAAAATTAGTAATGACAATAACTAAAGACCATGGAATTTACCGCTAAGCAGATAGCAGAATTCATACAGGGTTCAGTTGAGGGAAATGAAAACGCATCGGTACATACTTTTGCCAAAATAGAGGAAGGTGTACCGGGAGCCATATCGTTTCTGTCCAATCCTAAATACACTCATTATCTCTATGACACACAGTCCAGTATTGTATTAGTGGACCGGAATCTTGAATTAGAAAAAGAAACCCAAGCCACGCTGATTCGTGTGGACAATGCATACGAGGCCGTAGCCAAATTATTGGCTTTGTATGAGATGAGCAAGCCCAAGAAAAAAGGCATTGATTCATTGGCATATATCGCACCTACGGCTCAAATCGACGAAGACTGTTACATCGCCCCTTTTGCTTATATCGGTGAAAACGTGCATATCGGTAAAGGTACACAAATATATCCCCATACCACCGTGTACGATAATGCTTCGGTGGGCGAAGACTGTGTACTGTATTCCAACGTTTCGGTATATCACGATTGTAAAATCGGCAATCGCGTCATTTTGCATGCAGGCTGCGTAATCGGTGCGGACGGCTTCGGTTTTGCACCGACCGAGAACGGCTACGACAAAATTCCGCAAATCGGTATCGTAACCATAGAAGACGACGTGGAAATCGGTGCCAATACTTGTGTGGATCGTTCTACGATGGGATCTACGTTCGTACGCCGAGGAGTCAAGTTGGATAATCTGGTCCAAATTGCCCATAACGTAGAAGTCGGGGAAAACACGGTGATGTCCGCTCAGGTAGGCGTAGCCGGTTCTACTAAAATCGGGAAATGGTGTATGTTCGGCGGGCAAGTGGGTATTGCAGGACATGCGGTCATCGGTGATGAAGTCAGGTCCGGTGCTCAAGCCGGTATTGCCGGAAGCATACGCAAGGGGCACATTACCGTACAAGGTTCTCCTGCCATCGAAGCTAAAAATTTTGCACGTTCAAGTGTAGTGTACAAAAAACTACCTGAGATATATGCGGATGTGAACCATTTGAAAAAAGAAATAGAAGATTTAAAAGAAATACTGAATAAGAAGAAATAAAGAGCTATGCTGAAACAGAAAACATTGCAAGGAAGTTTTTCTTTGTGCGGCAAAGGATTGCATACAGGTCTGAATCTGACCGTTACATTCAATCCTGCTCCCGAAAACCACGGATATAAAATACAACGAATCGACCTGGACGGGCGTCCCATTATTGACGCCGTAGCCGAAAATGTGGTAGAAACCACACGCGGCACCGTCTTGGGACGAGGAGAAGCCCGTTGCAGTACAGTAGAACATGCCTTAGCTGCTTTATACGCCATGGGAGTGGACAACTGCCTTTTGCAAGTCAACGGCCCTGAAGTTCCTATTCTGGACGGAAGCGCGGAAATTTACGTGGAGAACATCAAACGTGTAGGCATAGCCGAACAGAACGCAGTCAAAGACTATTATATCATCCGTAAAAAGTTGGAAGTCAAAGATGAGGAAACCGGTTCTTGCATTACAATCCTACCGGATGAGCAGTTCAGCATCACGGCGATGATTTCATTCAATTCCAAAGTTCTTTCCAGCCAATTTGCCACTTTGGACAACATGGAGAATTTCGAATCTGAAATCGCCCCGAGCCGTACTTTCGTTTTTGTTCGTGAAGTAGAACAACTGATGGCCGCCGGTCTCATCAAAGGCGGAGACTTGGACAACGCGATCGTGATTTATGAGAACGAGATGTCCCAAGAGAAACTGGACAAGTTGGCTGACAGTATCGGAGTTCCCCATCACGATGCCACAGAAAAAGGATATTTGAACCACAAACCTCTGGTATGGGAAAATGAACCGGCACGCCACAAACTGCTCGATATTATCGGTGACATGGCATTGATCGGCAAGCCCATCAAAGGGCGTATCATCGCTACCCGTCCCGGACATACTATCAATAATAAGTTTGCCCGCCTGATCCGCAAAGAAATTCGGGCACACGAAATACAGGCTCCAGGCTACGACTGTAACGAACCGCCGGTAATGGATGTCAATCGTATCCGCGAGCTTCTCCCCCACCGTTATCCCATGCAACTTGTGGATAAGGTCATAGAACTCGGGCCTACGACCATCGTAGCCGTTAAAAACGTAACAAGTAACGAACCGTTCTTTACCGGACATTTCCCACAGGAACCGGTCATGCCCGGTGTGCTGCAAATCGAAGCCATGGCTCAAGCAGGCGGTCTTTTAGTGTTGAATTCCGTAGATGAACCGGAACGTTGGAGCACCTACTTCTTACGCATAGACCAAGTGAAATTCCGCCAAAAAGTGGTTCCGGGAGATACCCTCCTTTTCAAAGTAGAACTGTTGGCACCGGTACGTCATGGCATCTCGTCCATGCGCGGTTATGTGTTTGTGGGAGAAAGCATCGTGACCGAAGCCACATTTACTGCACAAATCGTAAAAAACAAGTAAGATAGAATTTATGAGCAAAATAAGTCCTTTGGCTTTCATAGATCCGGAAGCTAAAATCGGTGAGAACTGCGAAATCGGCCCGTTTTGTTTCATTGACAAAAACGTGGAAATAGGCGACAATAACGTGTTGATGAACAGTGTAAGCGTACTATACGGAGCACGTATCGGCAACGGCAATGTCATTTTTCCAGGAGCTGTTATCAGTGCCGTACCTCAAGATTTGAAATTCCAGGGAGAAGACACCACAGCCGAAGTCGGCGATAACAACAAAATCCGTGAGAACGTAACAATCAACCGTGGTACGGCAGCTAAAGGGCGCACGATTGTGGGAAGCAACAACTTACTGATGGAGGGTGTGCACGTAGCGCACGATGCATTAGTGGGAAACGGATGTATCATAGGCAATTCTACCAAAATGGCAGGCGAAATCGTGATTGACGACAATGCAATCGTCAGTGCTAACGTATTGATGCACCAATTCTGTCATGTAGGTAGCCATGTAATGATTCAAGGCGGATGTCGTTTCAGCAAAGACATCCCTCCTTACATCATCGCAGGACGCGAACCTATCGCCTTCAGTGGTATCAACATCATCGGTCTGCGCCGTCGCGGTTTTGCCAATGAAGTGATCGAAAGCATTCACAATGCCTATCGTATCATCTATCAAAGTGGTTTGAATACGACAGAAGCATTAAAGAAAATTGAAGATGAATTTGAAAAGAGTCCGGAGATTGACTATATTATCAACTTCATCCGTAACTCAGAGCGTGGCATTATTAAATAAACAGTTCAAAATAGTCATATTATGATATACAGATTTACTATTATATCTGATGAAGTTGACGATTTTGTCAGAGAAATACAAATTGACCCGGAAGCTACTTTCTTTGACTTCCATGAGGCAATACTGAAATCAGCAGGGTATACAAACGACCAGATGACTTCTTTCTTTATCTGCGATGATGATTGGGAAAAAGAAAAAGAAGTCACTTTGGAAGAAATGGATGATAATCCCGAAATGGATAGCTGGGTGATGAAAGAAACCACAATCAGCGAATTAGTAGAAGATGAAAAGCAGAAATTACTCTACGTATTCGATTACATGACAGAACGTTGTTTCTTCATCGAACTATCTGAGATTATCACCGGAAAGAATATGACAGGTGCCAAATGTACCAAGAAATCTGGAGAAGCTCCCAAACAGACTGTGGATTTTGAAGAAATGGCTGCTAGCGGCGGTTCGCTTGATTTAGATGAAAACTTCTATGGCGACCAAGACTTCGATATGGAAGACTTCGACCAAGAAGGATTCGATATCGGTGGCGATACAGGTAGCCCTTATGACGAAGATAAATATTAATTTAACGATTAGTGATTTAATGATAAGTGTGGTAAAGATTCGTTTATTCACAGATCATTAAATCACTAATCTGTTACCATTAACCACTTATCCCCCTTGCCTACTCTCATTGTTCTTATAGGTCCTACCGGTGTAGGAAAAACAGAATTAAGCCTGCGGATAGCAGAGTCTTTTCAAACAAGCATTGTATCTGCTGATTCAAGACAACTTTACGCCGAATTAAAGATAGGTACGGCAGCTCCTACTCCCGACCAACTCAAACGTGTACCTCATTATTTGGTCGGTACGCTTCATTTGACAGATTATTACAGTGCCGCCCAATACGAAACGGAAGCGTTGGAAATCCTCGACAAGTTATTTACGCAACACGAGGTCGTGGTTCTTACCGGTGGCTCAATGATGTATGTAGACGCTATCTGTAAAGGTATCGACGATATTCCTACCGTTGATGCGGAAACCCGCCAACTCATGCTACAGAAATATGAGGAGGAAGGACTTGAACAACTCTGTGCAGAACTTCGCCTGCTGGATCCGGAATATTATCGGATAGTCGATCTGAAGAATCCCAAACGGGTTATTCATGCATTGGAAATTTGTTATATGACCGGACGCACTTATACCTCTTTTCGCACCCAACAAAAAAAAGAACGTCCGTTCCGCATTATTAAAATAGGATTAACCCGTGACCGGGAAGAGTTGTATGACCGTATTAACCGTCGGGTAGATATGATGATGGAAGAAGGATTACTGGAAGAAGTACGCTCGGTACTTCCCTATCGCCACCTCAATTCGCTCAACACAGTAGGTTATAAAGAACTGTTCAAGTATCTGGATGGAGAATGGGAACTCTCCTTTGCCATAGATAAAATCAAGCAAAACTCCCGCATTTATTCGCGTAAACAGATGACTTGGTTCAAACGAGATGAAGAAATACAATGGTTCCATCCGGAACAAGAAACGGAGATACTGGCGTACCTCCGTCAACAAATAGGGTGACATTGCAAGCAGTTTCTTCTCGAGTCCACAGCGACAATATTTAAAGTCCTTTTCACAAAGAGATTGAAACTTCCCAATAATCCTTATCAAATCTGCATAAAAATCCATCAGGTTTTGTCGAATCTAAGTTTATTGTTACTTTTGCAATTACGAATAAAAACCAAAACCGAATTAAAAAAGCAGATGAAAAAGATCAGCATCACTCTATTACTCTGCCTTCTCTGTCTGACAGGAATGGCACAAGGACAAAAGGCACTCGATTTAAAAGATATCACCTCGGGACGTTTCCGTCCGGAAAACATTCAAGGCGTAATTCCGATGCCTGATGGAGAACATTACACACAAATGAATGATGACGGCACTCAAATCATCAAATATTCTTTCAAGACAGGTGAAAAAGTAGAAGTGATCTTCGATGTAAAGACTGCCCGCGAATGTGATTTCAAGCACTTCGACAGCTATCAGTTCTCACCCGACGGAAAAAAACTACTGATTGCCACCAAGACGACCCCGATTTATCGGCACTCATATACAGCTGTACATTATATCTACCCTTTGAAACGAAATGATAAGGGCGTTACGACAAACAACATCATTGAACGGCTGTCTGACGGCGGACCTCAACAGGTCCCCGTCTTTTCTCCGGACGGAACAATGATAGCTTTTGTCCGCGATAACAATATCTTTCTTGTGAAACTGCTTTATGGCAATAGTGAAAGCCAGGTTACCGAAGACGGTAAACAGAACTCTATTATCAACGGCATCCCGGACTGGGTGTATGAAGAAGAATTCAGTTTTAACCGTGCGTTGGAATTCAGTGCCGATAATACGCAAATCGCTTACATCCGTTTTGACGAATCAGCAGTACCGTCCTATTCTTTTCCGGTATTTGCCGGACAAGCACCCCACATTAATGCTTTGAAGGACTATCCGGGTGAATATACCTACAAGTATCCGAAAGCCGGATATCCGAATTCCAAAGTCGAGGTACGCACTTATGATATCAAATCGCACGTCACCCGCACAATGAAACTTCCGTTGGATCCGGATGGATACATTCCCCGCATCCGCTTTACCAAAGACGCCAACAAGCTGGCCATCATGACACTGAACCGTCATCAAGACCGCTTCGATCTTTATTTTGCCGACCCACGTTCAACACTTTGCAAACTGGTGCTACGTGATGAATCACCCTATTATATCAAGGAGAACATCTTCGATAATATCGAATTCTATCCTGAATATTTCAGTTTGCTCAGCGAGCGTGACGGATATAGCCACCTCTATTGGTACAGTATGGGAGGCAATCTGATCAAAAAGGTTACAAACGGCAAATACGAAGTAAAAGACTTCTTGGGATATGACGAAGAGGACGGATCTTTCTATTACACCAGCAATGAAGAAAGTCCTTTGCGTAAAGCAGTCTACAAGATAGATAAGAAAGGTAAAAAGACCAAGCTGTCTCAAAAAAGCGGAACCAATACCCCGCTCTTCAGCAAATCAATGAAGTACTACATGAATAAGTTTACGAGTCTTGATACCCCCATGTTGGTTACGTTGAACGACAATTCGGGTAAGACTCTAAAAACATTGGTTACGAATGACAAGTTGAAACAGACCCTGTCCGGATATGCTGTGCCGCAGAAAGAATTCTTTACTTTCCAGACTACGGATGGTGTAACCCTGAACGGATGGATGATGAAACCTGTTAATTTCTCCGCATCGAAGAAATATCCGGTGTTGATGTATCAATATAGCGGACCGGGCTCGCAACAAGTATTGGATACATGGGGAATCAGTTGGGAAACCTATATGGCGAGTCTCGGCTACATCGTAGTATGCGTGGATGGTCGGGGAACAGGAGGACGCGGAGAAGCCTTCGAGAAATGTACCTATCTGAAAATCGGAGTAAAAGAAGCCAGAGACCAAGTGGAGACCGCTCTCTATCTCGGTAAACAAGCATACGTGGATAAAGACCGGATCGGTATTTGGGGATGGAGCTACGGCGGATACATGACTCTAATGAGCATGAGCGAAGGTACTCCCGTTTTCAAGGCAGGCGTAGCCGTTGCCGCACCGACCGACTGGCGTTTTTATGACACTATTTATACCGAACGTTTCATGCGTACTCCCAAAGAGAATGCAGAAGGATACAAGGCCTCATCCGCTTTTACCCGTGCCGACAAACTGCATGGCAACTTGTTGCTCGTACACGGTATGGCAGATGACAACGTTCATTTCCAGAATTGTGCAGAGTATGCCGAGCAGCTGGTACAACTCGGAAAACAGTTTGATATGCAGATTTATACCAATCGCAATCACGGAATATACGGTGGAAATACCCGTCAGCACTTATACACCCGGTTGACTAACTTCTTCTTGAACAATTTGTAATGGCTGACAGAGTACGTAAGCCTGAATGGCTGAAAATTAATATCGGTGCCAACGAACGATACACCGAAACCAAACGAATAGTTGATTCCCACTGCCTGCACACAATCTGCAGCAGTGGGCGTTGCCCCAATATGGGAGAATGCTGGGGGAAAGGAACGGCTACTTTCATGATCGGCGGTGACATCTGCACCCGCAGTTGTAAATTCTGCAACACACAGACCGGTCGGCCACATCCGCTGGATAGTAACGAACCTACTCATGTGGCAGAGTCCATCGCACTAATGAAACTCGACCATGCTGTCATCACTTCCGTAGACCGTGACGACCTCCCGGACTTGGGGGCCGAACATTGGGCACATACCATCCGCGAGATAAAGCGCCTGAATCCTCAGACTACCATCGAAGTGCTGATACCCGATTTTCAAGGAAAAACGGAACTGGTAGATCTCGTGATAGAGGCCCATCCCGATATTATTTCACACAATATGGAAACCGTACGCCGCATTAGTCCGCTAGTGCGCAGTGCAGCCAACTACGACACAAGTCTGCAAGTAATCGGCCGCATCTCTTCCAAAGGAGTGAAATCAAAAAGCGGCATTATGGTCGGTTTAGGAGAAACTCCAGAAGAAGTGGAAACATTGATGGATGACTTATTGACTGTCGGTTGCCAAATTCTTACTATCGGACAATACCTGCAACCCAGCCACCGTCATTATCCCGTTGCAGAATACGTAACTCCCCCTCAATTTGCAAAATACAAAACAATCGGTTTAGAAAAAGGATTTAACATTGTAGAGAGCGCTCCCCTTGTCCGTTCATCCTACCATGCAGAGAAACACATCCGTTAGCAAACAAAACACAGGCACTATTTGTTTTATAAGCAGAACCGACAAATAAACATTAAGTAGAGATGGAGCATAAAGGAATACTTTCTTCTGCATTTAACATGTCACTGGGTTTTGTCCCCGTTATTATTTCCATTTTATTGTGTGAACTTATAACGCAAGACACGGCTATTTACATCGGTACAGGTATAGGTATCGTAGGTATATATCTTTCTCACCGACAAAAAGGGGTACTACTCCCTAACTTTATCCTATACATAGCAACCGGAGTATTGTCATTATTATCCTTAGCCGCACTCATTCCGGGAGATTATGTTCCGCCGGGTGCTCTACCGCTTACCCTGGAAGTGGGTATTCTCATTCCCATGTTAAGCCTTTATATGCATAAGAGAAGGTTTATCAACTATTTTTTAAGGCAGATAGGCGCTTGCAAAAAACGTTTATATGCCCAAGGAGCCGAAGCCGCCGTCGTATCGGCACGTATTGTCCTGATCTTCGGTATACTTCATTTTATCATTATCAGTATTACCGTTATTCTCCAGTCTCCGTTGAGCAAGACCAGCTTGTTTGTACTTTATAAGATACTGCCTCCTACAGTCTTTATAATGAGTATCTTGTTCAACCAGATCGCCATCCGTTTCTTTAATCACCTGATAGCTCACACAGAGTACGTGCCTATTGTCAATACCAAAGGAGACGTGATTGGAAAGACTCCCGCGATAGAAGCCATCAATTATAAGAACACCTATATCAACCCGGTGATACGCATAGCTGTCTCCACACACGGAATGCTCTTTCTTTGTGACAGACCGTCCACTGCCATTCTGGATAAAAACAAAGTGGATGTTCCAATGGAATGTTATCTTCGCTATGGAGAATCCTTGGCAGAAGGTGCCAACCGTCTAATCAGCAATGCAATTCCCCAAGCAAAAGACATCAAGCCGGAATTCAATATCGTCTATCACTTTGAAAATGAAGTGACAAACCGCCTCATTTATCTATTCATCATCGATTTGGAGGACGATTCCGTTCTGTGTACTCCCCGCTTCAAGAACAGCAAGTTATGGAATTTCAAACAGATCGAAGAGAATCTGGGTAAAGGCTTCTTCAGTTGTTGTTTCGAAGATGAATACGAACACCTGAAAAACGTTATTTATATAAGAGAAAAATACAAGGAATCTTAGACAGATCGGGCACATGCCCCTTCCAGTCTTTCACCGTACGTGTTTGGATATACTCACCTTCGCAAGTAATATTGGCGGCAATGCACAACTTTGTTTGCGGACGGCAGTTTTGTAGAATGTCTTCCACCATTTTGTGATTCCGATAAGGCGTCTCGATAAACAGTTGTGTCTGATTCTCAGCATACACGCGCTGCTCCAATACCTTCAGTTTCTTGCCACGTTCTCCCGGCTCAATCGGCAGATAACCATGAAACGCGAAACTCTGACCGTTAAAGCCCGAACCCATCACCGAAAGAATAATGGAAGAAGGTCCGACCAGAGGCACCACCTTCAACTTTTTACGCTGTGCAATAGCCACCACATCCGCTCCCGGATCAGCAACAGCCGGACACCCCGCCTCTGAGATAACTCCCATAGAAGCACCACCTATCAGAGGTTTCAAGTAACCGGAAATATCTTCGGGCGAAGTATGTTTATTCAACGGATAAAACGTCAACGCATCAATATCAATCTCCTTATCTACCTTTTTCAGAAAACGACGGGCCGAACGGATATCTTCGACTATAAAATACCGGATACCGGAAATGATTTCCTTATTATAAGAAGGCAATACTTTCTCAATAGGCGTATCACCTAAAGTCACGGGCAGCAAATAAAGGGCAGTTTCCACTTTTAAATGAAGAATTAAGAATTAATCTATCTCAAGAAGCCAGATAGTCGGATTCACTCAGCATTGTATGATAGTCGGTAAACTCTAA
>OLVT01003114.1_pt1 | contig 10271 bp, 12 predicted proteins | sample 1673241 | NCBI WGS metagenome assembly OLVT01 (sample SAMEA3178936, study PRJEB25190) | human gut metagenome | biome: human gut; feature: human-associated habitat; material: faeces | place: Austria | collected 2013
TGACCAGCAGCTCCATGGCCTCGTTGGTATCGTACAGAGCGTTCTTGTCGATCTGCTTGGCGGAAGTCCCTGCAATGTGACTGCATCCTGCTTGAGGGAAGAAAATATTCAATGCGTGACAGGACTGAATCTACCAATGTTGATTAATGTATTGGAGAATAGAACAGAAATTTCACTAAACAGTCTTCCGGAAGTAGCAATGGAAGGAGGAAAAAATGGAATCGTAAATATGAAAGAACTGATCAGCTGATGAAGAGGTGATTAATTGATGAATGAAATATTTTTTCGGGTTGATGAACGTTTGGTTCATGGACAGATTCTTTTTAAATGGCTCGAACATGCGTCATGCAGTAAATTATATATCATTGATGATCAGGTGGCAACGGATCCTATTTTACAAGGTGTACTAACAATGACGGTTCCTGAGTCTGTAGAAGTGTTTTTTTATAGTACAGATGAAGGTGCTGAAGCTGTTATGATAGCGGATGCAAATGTACTTGTACTGTTAAGAACATTGGATACATTGTGGAGAATATATGAGAAGGGAACTGAAATAAAAACAGTAAATATCTGCAGGCTTCCATTTGCTCCTGGCAAAAAGAAATTATATGAAAATATATATGTGTCTGGGCATGAAGAAGAAATTATAAAAAGTTTGACGGAGGATGGGACAGTTCTTTATATACAGATGGTTCCAGATAATGAAGCAGTGTATATCAGAGATCTTATATAACAGCAAAGAGGAAAATTGTATGAAAACAAAAATAATACTGTTAACACATGGAGGCTGGGGAGAAGAATTATTACAATCTGCTCAGATGGTTGTAGGAAAAATAGAATGCTGTGAAACACTGAGCCTGATGCCAGAGGATTCCATTTCTAATTATATGCAGCGCATAGATGCAGCGATAGAAAATGCAGAAAATGTTTTGCTATTGACTGATCTGGCAGGGGGAACACCGTCGAATATAGCCGGTGTCTATGCAAAGAAGTATGGAACGGTCTATGCAGTATGTGGTTTGAATATGGAAATGCTGATATGTGCGGATAATCTGAGAAATACGTATTACGGTGGAGAACTTGTTGACAAGATAGAAATAGCAGTAAAAGAAAAAATATTAAATTTAAAAAGATAGGAGAGGATTAGTATGGCAAAAATTTCATTAGTACGCCTGGATAGTCGTTTGATTCATGGGCAGGTTATCACAAAATGGGTGAAGATTGCGAAAGCGAATCGGATTATTATCATTGATGACGAATTATCAAAAGATGATTTTATGGTCATGATCTATGCGGCTGCCGCACCAAAAAATGTGTCTGTTGAGATTATATCAGTTGATAAGGCAGCAGAGGAATGGGAAAAAGATGAATTTGGAACGGGAACGGTGATGTTGTTGTTTAAAGATGTTGAATCATGTATGCGGACAGCACAGAAGGGCGTTCCGATTTCTAGCTTGCAGATTGGGGGCATACCAAGCGAACCAGGGCGAGTGACGATATTGCGTGCGGTTTCATTGAATCAGGTGGATATGGATCTGTTAGATGAAATGCATCAAAAAGGAACTGAAATTTATATTCATATCATACCGGAAGAACCAAGAATGGATTTCGATAAGATTAAAAGAACGTTTGAGGGATAGGAGGATAAGATTATGGTATTTGCATTAGCATTAGCAGCAGGAATTTGGTGGTGGATCGGACAAAGTAAAATGGGATATACATTTCATGCGGTTATCTGTCAACCGATTGTGATGGCACTTCCTTTTGGAATTATTGCAGGAGATGTCGGTACAGCGATGAAAATAGGAGCAAATGTAGAAATGGTATATCTTGGAATGGTAGCAGCTGGAGCAAATATTCCAGCAGATGAATGTCTGGCAGGATGTATTTCAATTCCAATTGCGTTATTAACCGGAATGGATCCTGCAGCAGCAGTGACACTAGCCGTTCCATTTGGTCTGCTGGGTGTATTTCAGGATCAGATTAGAAGAACGCTAACGGCAGTGTTTGCGCATAAGGCAGATGCTTATGCAGAACAGGGAAATGTAAAAGGAATCGAACGCTGTGCGGTTGCGTATCCTCTTGCACTGGGATTTTTATTGAGATTCCCGATTGTATTTGCGGCTATTTATCTGGGAGCAGATGTTGTAGAGAAGTTATTGGATGTGATTCCGGAATGGCTTACACACGGATTGTCAGTTACTGGATCAACACTCCCTGCATTAGGATTTGCAATTACGATTTTTATTATTGGCAAAAATATTTATCTTCCATTTTTTATTATTGGATTTTTTGCGGTTCAGTATTTGGGAATTAGCACAATGGCAGCTGCAATCTTTGGAACATGTATAGCATTATTGATCACGTTCCTGCGCAGAGAACAGATGGCCAAGTAAAGGAGGGGATTCAAATGGAGAATACAGTTGAAAAAAAGATGAATAGTAAAGAGCAGGTATTGTTGACAAAGAAAGATATCAATAAATCATTTTACAGATGGTATTTTGATGCTGAGGTGTCCAATTGTTACGAAAGACAGCAGGGAGTAGCGTTTTGTTATAGTATGATTCCTTGTTTGAAGAAGCTGTATACCGACAAAGGGGAATTGAGCGGAGCACTGCTCAGACATTTGAACTTTTTTAATTCTCAGGGTACATGGAGTACACCGATTCATGGAATTACATTGTCTATGGAAGAAGAGCGTGCTAACGAGGGTGAAATTACAGATGGAGCAATTACAGGTATTAAGACCGGATTAATGGGTCCATTATCAGGAATCGGAGATACAATTGACTGGGGCACATTGAAAACTATCATATATGGAATTGCAGTGACATTTGGAATTACCGGAAATGTACTTGGAGCAATTATTCCATTTGCATTTATGCTGATTACGTTTTTTATAGGAAAAAATCTGTGGGCGTTAGGATACAAGATTGGAAAGGAATCTGTAAAAAGTATTTTGCAGGCAGGATGGGTCAAGGAACTGATTTCTGCAACAAGTATTCTGGGACTGTTCATGATGGGAGCATTAAGTGCTTCATATGTAACACTTACAACTGCCCTTAAGTTTAAAATTGCAGGAACTGAGATTATTCTGCAGGACATTTTGGATAGCATAGCTCCTGGAATTCTTCCTTTGTTAGTAGTTTTCGGCATTTATTATATTTTGAAAAATAAGAGCCAGAAATATGGACTGATTTCACTGGGGATCGTGTTGATATGTATTTTAGGTGCATTTATTGGGCTGTTTTAGCAGATTGAAATAAAATGTGCGTAGGGTAAGGAGGAAGACAATGATATTATCAATGGCAGAAATATTAAATGATGCAAAAAAAAGAAAATATGGCGTGGCAGCACCAAATGTGTTTAGCAGTATTACCGTGAAAGCATGTTTTGAGGCAGCAGAAGAGATGCATGCACCGATTATCCTTGATTGTGCAGGAATGCCTTTTTTAGAAGAAACGGCTGAGATTGCAAGGTTTTATGAAAGAAAATATCCAAATGTGTATGCAGCATTGAATTTGGATCATGGTGGTCCGTATGAAGAAATTGTAAGTGCGATTCGTTTTGGGTTTAGCTCAGTGATGATAGACCGTTCTATGGTTCCCTACGAAGAGAATGTACGAGAAGTTGCGGAGATTGTAAAAATTGCACATGCAGTTGGTGTGTCAGTTGAAGCAGAATTGGGACATGTGGGTCAGGGATTTGAATATGAAGAAACAAGAAATGCGGGGCTGACCAATCCAGAAGAAGCAGTTTCTTTTGTAAAAGAAACTGGAATAGATTGTCTGGCAGTTGCAGTAGGAACTTCGCATGGAGTATATAAAGGGAAACCGCATTTGGAATTTGATTTATTGTCAGAACTGAGTGAAAAAATACAGATTCCGCTGGTTCTTCATGGAGGTTCTGGAACAGGTGATGATAATCTTGCGAAAGCAGTATGCTGTGGTATTCAAAAGGTTAACTTGTTTACGGATTTAAGTAATGCTGGATTAAAGTCTCTGATGAAATATTTGGGCATTGATTGGGATCAGATGCAGCAGGATGGTACAAAAGGAGAATTTGCCAATATGAAAGCAAATTTGTGTGATGCTGGTCTGGAAGCAGGAAAAGGATACAAGGAATTGCTCTGCCACTATATTGAATTATTTGGAGGAGTCGGAAAAATTTAAGAAAGTTGGGGAAAGATTATGAAGAATTTTAGATTTACTTGCCCGACCACGTTTGTGTTTGGCAAGGGGGTTGAAGCAGAAGCGGGAAAAGAAGTGAAAAAATACGGAACAAAAGTATTGTTGCATTATGGTGGCGGTCATATTAAAAAGGATGGATTATATGACAGGATTGTTCAGGCACTAAAAGGAGAAAATCTAGAAGTATATGAACTTGGCGGCGTGAAAGCCAATCCAGATATTGGTCTTGTACGTGAAGGAATCAGTCTTTGCAAGAAGGAAAAAATCGATGTTATTCTTGCTGTAGGTGGAGGAAGTGTGATTGATTCGGCAAAAGCTATCGGAATTGGTAGATATTATGATGGAGATGTATGGGACTTTTTCACGAAAAAGACCCCAGTAGAAAAGATGATGCCTTTAGGCGTTGTGCTTACAATACCAGCAACCGGAAGCGAAGCAAGTAATACAACGGTAGTTACAAATTCTGAAAATGGACATATGAAACGAGCACTGTCACATGAATGTCTCCGACCGGATTTTGCACTTATGAATCCTGAACTGACTTATACGCTTCCGGCTTATCAGACAGCAGCAGGAGGAGTTGATATCTTATCTCATATTATGGAAAGATATTTTACGAATGAAGAAGACTGTGAATTAACAGACAGACAATGCGAAGCACTTATGAAAACAGTGATCAAGCAGTTGCCAGTAGTAATGGAGAAACCAGAAGATTATGCTGCCAGAGCAGAAGTGATGTGGGCTGGTACAATGGCACATAATGGTGTATTAGGAGTCGGACGTGTAGAAGACTGGGGAAGTCATATGTTGGGTCATGAACTAAGTGCATATTATGATATGACACATGGTGCAACACTTTCCATTATTATTCCGCATTGGATGGAATATGTGTATCAGAATAACATAGCAAGATTTGTGAAATATGCAGTGGATGTATGGGGAATTGAAAATGATGTATTTCATCCGGAAGAAACCGCAGTGCGTGGCATTCAAAAAACAAAAGAGTTTTTCAAGTCATTAGGATTGCCAGTTTCTTTTGTAGATGCCGGAATTGATGGAGAAAAAATCGAAGAGATGGCAGAGAACTGTACGAAATTCGGAAGTGTAGGAAACTTTATTAAGCTAAATAAAGAAGACTGTGTTCAAATTTATCAGGCTTCCTTAGAAAGATAAATATTATGTAAAAGCAGGAAAGAAGGTACTTATATGGGACGTGAGAAAATGCGTTTTTCAGTTTTGACAGAAAAAGGTCATGCAGAAGTGCGGGAGCGAAAACTTCCGGAAATCGGGACACACCAGGTGCTGGTGAAGCAGTTGGCATGTAATATTTGTACAACAGATTATGGTCAGTGGCTTGGATTGCGGGAACATCAGGGGTATCCAATGGCAGGTGGCCATGAAGGTTCTGGAGTTATAGAAGCAGTCGGTGAAGGTGTAAAAGATTATAAAGTAGGAGATTTTGTAGCAATTGCTTATGACGGATGTGGAGAATGTCTCGCATGTCGAAAAGGAGATGTTCTTCACTGCAGTAATGCAGCCTCAATGAAGGCAAAAACAGAGGACGGATATCTGGGCGGTTTTGGCTTTGCTGACTACTTTGTAAGAAATACGCGCAGTCTGATCAAGATGAACCCTAAGCTGGATCCAAGCGAAGCTGCTTTTTTGGAACCTCTTGCTACCGTTGTAAAAGGAATGAAAAAATTGCGTGTGAAACCATTAGAAACAGTAGCTGTGATCGGAGCTGGAACAATGGGATTAGTGAATGCATTAGCAGCGAGAGCATTAGGGGCAAGAGTAATTGTTTCAGAGATTATGGAGAAAAAGATCAATACTGCAAAAGAGATGGGATTTGAAGTTATTGATGCCGGAAAAGAAAATCCGATTGAAAAAGTAAAGGAATTAACAGATGGAATTGGAGCAGACGCAGTAATTATCGCAGTTGGAGCTTCATCAGCCAATAAACAAGCGTTTGAAATGGTAAAGGATATGGACGGAAGAATTTTGTTTTTTGCGGCAGGATATCCAGCACCAGAATTAGAAATTGATTCTAATGTAATCCATTATAGAAGACTTGAAATGATTGGAACATATGCCGCAGATACAATTGACTTTTTTACTGCAGGAAATATGTTGAATTCTGGAGCAGTGGATGTTTCGAAAATTGTCGAACCAGTGAAATATAAACTTGATGATGTGCAGGAGGCATTCAAAGCAGCTGCAACTCCAGGAATGTACCGTGTAAGCGTGCTGTTAAATGAATAGAGGTTATGTTGCTTGTCTTTAATGATATAGATTCCTGGAAAAGGACTGTCGCTAATTAGCGGCAGTCCTTTTGGATGATAAAATGTTATATAGAAATAATTATAGTCTGCTCAGATTGCTGTTGTGATATCTGGAAGAAAATGTCACATCTTCACCAAACCATTCCGGAGGCGTGAACTGCTTGGCCTCATCTTCGTCTGCAAATTCTACTTCTGCTAAAATTAATGGTGCAAGATCCCCGTGAAAGATATCCAGTTCTATTTTGTGGCGGTCATCTAAAGGGATTTCGTAGCGTGTCTTGACAATCAGTCTGCCATCTACTTTTTCACGAAGGTGTTCATATGCTTCCTTAGTTAACGGAAGATTGTATTCCTGGCGAACCATAAGACCGGAAGATTTGTAAGTGAGTTCGTATTGATCATTATCTTTTCGGATGCGTACAACCGGAGAGGTACAGAGATAGCCTTGTTCCAGTTCTCTTGTCTTAGTAATATGTAGGTTATTCGGAATCTCCGGAATCAGATATTTGCGTTCTATTTCCATAAGTGTCTCCTTTTATATGTCCATTTGGTATTGCTGATATTCAGTATACACTTTCGTTTGCTTTTTTAGTAGTAGTTTGATAAACTTATAAAGAAATATGAGACTATAAAGGTGGAGGGCGACAATGAAGAAAGTAGCAGTTCTGTTGGCAGACGGATTTGAAGAGATTGAGGCTCTGACCGTTGTGGATATACTTCGCAGGGCAAGTGTGTATGTAGATACAGTATCTATTACAGATGAATACAAAGTCAGAGGTTCACATGGAATTAATGTGCAGACAGAAGATCTGTTTGATGAAGTGAATTTTGTAGAGTTTGACATGATCGTGCTTCCGGGTGGCATGCCGGGTACGACCAATCTGGATGAGCATCCGGGTGTAAAGAGAGTGGTAGAGGATTACGTGACATCCGGCAAATATGTAGCTGCAATCTGTGCAGCACCAAGCATTCTTGGAGGTATGGGTCTGCTAAAGGGAAAACGTGCGGCATGTTATCCGTCGGTAGAAGACAAACTGTCAGGTGCAGTGATTAGCAGGCTCCCAGTGGTACAGGATGGTAATATCATCACCAGCCGGGGCATGGGAACGGCAATCGACTTTGCATTAAAGCTTACAGAAATCCTATTTGACAGAGAGAAAGCAGAGGAGCTTGCAGCATCCATCATTTACGAATTATAAAGACATTATAAAATACATAAATCTATACTAGCCAAGCACAGAGGTTTGTGTTATACTAGTACAATGAGTGTAATGTAAGATGCTTGTTCCTCACCTACCGGGGAATGAGATAGAAATAGGAGGAAATGTCAATGAGTTTACAGGTAGAAAATTTAGAGAAGAATATGGCAAAGCTTACAATCGAAGTTCCAGCCAGTGAATTTGAGAAAGCACTTCAGAGCGCATACAACAAACAGAAGAAGAGTATCAGCGTTCCGGGATTCCGTAAAGGTAAAGTACCGCGTCAGATGGTAGAGAAGATGTACGGACCAGAGATTTTCTATGAAGATGCAGCGAATGAACTGATCCCAACAGCATACGAAGAAGAACTGAAGAACTGCGATCTTGAGATCGTATCACGTCCGACAGTTGACATCGTTCAGATCAAAAAGGGTGAGAACTTCATCTTTACAGCAGAAGTAGCTGTTAAGCCGGAAGTTACACTTGGTGAGTACAAGGGAATGGAAGTCGACAAGACATCTACCCGTGTAACACAGAAAGAAGTAGAAGCTAAGATCAAAGAAGAAGCTGAGAAGAATGCAAGAACTGTAACCGTTGAAGGACGTCCGGTACAGGATGGCGACGAAGTAATTCTTGATTTTGAAGGATTCGTTGATGGAGAAGCATTCGAAGGCGGAAAGGGTGAGAACTACCCACTGACCATCGGTTCCGGATCATTTATCCCAGGATTCGAGGAGCAGTTAGTTGGTGCTGAAGCTGAGAAAGAAGTTGAAGTTAAGGTTACTTTCCCAGAAGAGTATCATGCAGAAGAACTGAAGGGTAAAGATGCTGTATTCAAATGCACCATTCACGAGATCAAAGAGAAACAGATTCCGGAGATCGATGATGAATTCGCGGCAGAAGTATCTGAATTCGACACATTAGATGAATACAAAGCTGATGTTAAGGCTAAGATCAAAGAGCAGAAAGAGAACGAAGGCAAGCAGAAGAAGGAAGATCAGGCTGTAGAGAAGGCTGTAGCTAACGCTACAATGGAGATTCCGGAAGCAATGATCGACGAGCAGGTTCGTCAGATGGTTAACGAGTTTGCTCAGAATATGCAGTATCAGGGAATCAGCTTCGAGCAGTACTGTCAGATTACAGGCATGACTCTGGAGAAGATTCAGGAGGAGACTCGCCCACAGGCTGTTAAGCGTATCGAGACTCGTCTGGTTCTGGAGGCAATTGCCAAGGCTGAGAACATCGAAGTAGCAGAAGAGAGACTGGATGAAGAGATCAAGAAGATGGCAGAGTCTTACAACATGGAAGCTGATAAGCTGAAAGAGCTTATGGGCGAAGAAGAGAAGAAGCAGATGATGGAAGACATCGCTGTTCAGGATGCTGTTACATTCCTGGTAGAGAATGCTGTAGAGAAATAATTCATCCGGTTATCGCATAAACAGGTCAACGTATAGGAGGCGTGTAACATGAGTTTAGTACCTTATGTCATTGAACAGACAAGTCGTGGAGAACGCTCTTATGACATCTATTCAAGATTATTAAAAGATAGAATTATTTTCCTCGGCGAGGAAGTAACAGATGTGGCTGCCAATATTATTGTGGCACAGCTTCTATTCCTGGAGGCAGAGGATCCGGATAAGGATATCCATCTGTATATCAACAGTCCGGGAGGTTCTGTAACAGCAGGACTTGCAATCTATGACACTATGCAGTACATTAAATGTGATGTGGCTACATACTGTATGGGTATGGCAGCAAGTATGGGATCGTTCCTGTTATCAGGAGGAACCAAAGGTAAACGGTATGCAATGCCGAACTCTGAGATTATGATTCATCAGCCGTCTGGCGGAGCTCAGGGACAGGCAACGGAGATTCAGATTGCTGCAGAGCATATTCTGAAAACCCGCCGGAAATTGAATGAAATTCTGGCAGCGAATACCGGGCAGACACTGGAAACGATCAGCCGTGATACAGATCGTGACAATTTCATGTCTGCTGAGGAAGCAAAAGAATACGGTTTAATTGATGAGGTCATCACGAGCCGGTAAAGGGGAAACAAGGGGCTGTCCCATGTGCTTGGGGCATCCCCTTTCCGTGTTTCATAATACAATGCGGAAAGTATATAAATGAGGTGTGAGAATGGCTTTAAAAGAAGATGTGGTAAGATGTTCCTTCTGTAATAAGACACAGTCACAGGTGCGCAAGCTGATTGCGGGACCAAACGGTGCTTACATCTGTGATGAATGTATCGAGATCTGTGCCGAAATTATAGAGGAAGAATTCGAATATGAGAACGAAGACAACGGGCTTGGAGAGATTAATCTCTTGAAGCCGGAGGAAATAAAAAGCTTTCTGGATGACTATGTCATTGGTCAGGAGGAAGCAAAAAAGGTTCTTTCCGTTGCTGTATATAATCATTATAAACGGATTAAGGCGGAAAAAGATCTGGGAGTGGAACTGCAGAAAAGCAATATTCTTATGCTTGGACCGACCGGAAGCGGAAAGACGCTTCTTGCACAGACGCTTGCAAAAGTGCTGAATGTGCCGTTTGCGATTGCGGATGCCACGACGCTGACAGAAGCGGGATATGTCGGAGAAGA
>OLVT01003116.1_pt1 | contig 10263 bp, 4 predicted proteins | sample 1673241 | NCBI WGS metagenome assembly OLVT01 (sample SAMEA3178936, study PRJEB25190) | human gut metagenome | biome: human gut; feature: human-associated habitat; material: faeces | place: Austria | collected 2013
AAGTTGTTTCGATTGCGATTGAGAGGTCCGGCATGCGCCACGCCACCGCGAACCGCATCTTCTTCCGGCAATACGCCACACAGTCCTGTTTCGTCTATCTTCCATTCAGGTACCGGACGACCGATAGCTTTTACTTCTAAAGGTACACTGGCTACTGTGAAAGGATAGTTGTCAGTCGGCCAGGATTTACGGATTACCTTGAAGTTCTTCAAAGGCTCTCTCTTATCCAATACCAATGAATAATTCCAGGGGCTATCCGGATAGATTTCAGTAGTAGGCCATTTCTTCGAATCAGCACCTTTCTGCCATTTTGAATCACCGATAGCTGTTTCTCGACTGTCTTTCTCTACATATTTCTCTGCAATCTTAAGAGACAAAGTCAAAGGTCCGTAATCTACGCTTACGCTGTTTTTATTAACCTGCCAGGTACGCATAGACAAAGACATCGGAAGAGTCAATTCCACACGATCACCATTCGCCCACTCACGATTGATGCAAAGGTATTTTCCCGCTACGGGAGTTACACTAACCTTCTTACCATTCACGCGCACTTCTGCTCCTTTTGTCCATGAAGGAATACGGAGATAGAACGGAAAAGCGACCTTTTCACCGGTAGAAACAGTAAAGGCAATAGCTTCTTCAAAAGGATAATTTGTCTCTTCGTGAAGAGTGATTTCCTTGCCGTCACCCACTTTCACTGTAGCTTTGCAAGCTGCATAAATAGCTGTTGCCACTCCGTTGTCGGGAGTTGCCAATACCAGATGTTCGGTGAAGTAAGGCCAGCCTTGTGCATGGTTGTGTTGGCAGCAACGACTGCTGAAAGGATTCATCGAAAGGAACGGGCCACGATTGTCAATGCCCGGATGATGATTCTTCGAATCACTGATGGCATGGTTCGGACAAGTGATATAACGCAATGCCTTGAAGTCCGGCATCACGGCAGCCGGATAAGAGTTGAACGCTACTTCTTCACAGTGTTCCGCCCACATGGGATCTCCTGTCATGCAAAGCATGATTTCATCAGAAGCCATTTGTTCAACCAGTCCGCAGGTTTCCACTCCCTGACGGGGATCAATATATCCCAGACGGGCATTTTCGTCCGCACCGAACATACCACCGGGAACTTGACCAAAAGTACGCCGAATCAGATGATGGACATTATAAGAGGCTTTCAGCATCGCCGAATCTCCGGTCAGCATATAATAAGTGGCAGGTTCACGGAAACATTGGGCGATATTGACATTGTGCCAGTTAGGTAAGGAGGTGGATTTCGTCCAGTCGGCTGTGTTACGGTGAATCTTCTCGGCCAGTTCGAGCAGGAAAGCATCCCCGGTATGGTTGTAAAGCCAGTAGATACTGATGATATTGTCACCGCCACGGCTTTTTTCCCAATAATCTTCCAGAAGCTGGTCGTCGGGAACGGTCATCTGCCACTTGAAGTAATTCGTCATCAGGTCAATGACACGCTGATCTTGAGAATACTCATAATAAGATTGCAGACACCAGAGCATAATCATCTGTGCCCAAAGTTCGCGTTTGCCGTTACGTTCATTGACCGGACCGAAATAGCCGTCCGGCTGGCGACTGGCAAATACACCTTCAATCCAATATTTGGTTTCTTCAATCATCTTCGGGTCATTCAGGATATATGCCAAATTGCCATACCCTTTGAGCCAGTAAGGAACTTCCTCCCAACCGTGATCGCCACCGGTTGTCAACCAGGCATTATTATCCTTTTCCAGCCAGGCGCTGATCTCCCCCAAATGTCCGGTCAGACCGTCGCGCTGCAATTCGAGATACTTCTTCACCCAGCCTTCGGGCTGAATACTGCCTACCGGCAACTTTATAAAATTCAACGGTCGAAGCGGAGCGCGATACCCGATGTAATTGGTATTGACGGACTGTATGTCCGGTCGGTCCACTACTGTCACCGTACCACTAGAAGAAGCAGGCGCACAAGCTGTAACCGCCACTCCAAGCACTATCGATGCAAAAAGTCCTTTAGTTTTATTTTTTTTCATTTCGTCTATTCTATTCTCATTTAGATTATTTCAACTCTCATTGCACTGCTTCAAGACGCATATTATCAAGGTCCAGCAGCACTTTCTTTCCTATTCTCCGATAAAAGCCATTGCCTATAACTCCATCAAAGAATATACCGGGAACTATTTGGCCAAGAGTATATGTCTTTACAGCTTCCGGTCCAGGCGGCTGCATTAATTTATCATCAAATATTATTGCAGGATCTTTTAAAGTTTTATACGTGATCGCCCGGGCCTGATGCAGCATAACTACCCCGAATGTATTCTTTTTACAGGTAGAAGCAATCGGCAGTTCTTTCTGATGTTTCTCATAAAATGCAGAATCAACTGTAACATATTCATTAGAACCCGTATCCAGATTAGCTGTAAAAGCAACTCCATTGAGTTTTATACGCATATACAAATCGTATTTGTATGCATAAATATTGGGAGCTTTAGGAAGGTGAGCATTGGCCACAGAGACGGGGAAACACATTTTGTTATGTTCGTAATCAGTCTGTATTTTCCCTATCAATTTCATTACCGGCAGTCCAAGAGACACACAATCCGTAAACAATGTACGCACCGAATCTACAACAGTCTGCGCTTTCTTCCTCTTCTTTCTTCTCTTAATTGATGAACCGGATACAAACGGAACACTCGCGGTGTCCGAGTAAATGAAGGCTGGAATATTGTAAAAAGTTATATTTCCAACTTCAATAGAATCAATGATACTCCGGACAGAAATCAAGTCCTCATTGATCGTTACTTTATTCTCGTCAATGCTGTCATATCTAACCCCCATCCCATCCGCCAACTTTCTACTCAGGACACAGTAGGGTCCCACCCCTGTATCAAAGATAGTGCGCTGTAATATTCCATTATATTTTGCTTGAAAAACAAGTCTGTCGCCTTCTTCTATGTCAACAAAAGAAAGTGTATCGTTCCGTTTCATTTTTATAGGAGGCAAGGTCACTGCATATTCAGCATAAGATAAGAAATTCTCTGTAGCAGTTCGCCATTCTTCATATTCTTTTCCGCCTGTAGTTGTCTTTGTAAGACTTTCATTCCAAATTCGTTTCATCTGCAGATAAGTATCCAATGCCTTATCCATATCCCCTAGTTCGATGTACGCATCAAACAAATTAGAATAAAAAACAAGTGTTTCCTCCCCAAAAGTTGCATAATGGTGAGGTATAAACTGCTCTAAATAGTAGGCGACACTGTCTGTCTTGTTTAAAAATTGCGCCATTCGAAATTTATAGTATAACTCTAAATCAGAAGGGATCGTCGTTGTATCTGATATTTTTTTGTACAATTCTTTTGATTCAAAATATCTTCCGCTAAACATTAACTTGTCCAGTTTCTGCAACTGTTCAACATCCTCCTGCCCATACAATGTAAGTGGAATCAGCACAAAAATAAAACAGGTGATATAACATGTTTTCCAATATCTCATAATTTATTTCTATTTTTACCTTCTGACAAGAGCTGTCTGATAACAGGCTTATCAAGCTCCACTACTCCCGCAACCGAGAGCAGGGAGCTGATTCATTAATCCATTATTTATCAACAGAGAATTTGAAGATACATTGGCTTGTATACTTTTCACCCGGGCGAAGTACAGCCGACGGCCATTCCGGTTTGTTCGGAGTATCCGGATATTTCTGTGTTTCGAGACATACGGAAGCACGTTGGTTGTAAGTAATGCCTTTCTTTCCTGTCAGCGAACCATCGAGGAAGTTACCTGCATATACCTGAATACCCGGTTCGTTAGTATAAACGTCGAGTACGATGCCAGTCTTCGGTGATTTCAAAGAAGCGCATTTACGGGTTACGTCGCCTTTCGTGTTCAATACCCAGTTGTGGTCGTAACCGTTACCGTTTTTCAGCTGTACGAAATCATAATCGTTGATACGTTCGCCTACCGGAGTCGGGGTGCGGAAATCCATCGGAGTTCCTTCTACCGGAACGATCTCGCCAGTTGTCATGAAAGTACTATCCACCGGAGTATAATAGTCCGCATCCACCATCAACAGATGACCGGAATTGTTGCCTGCATCGCCTTCAAGGTTAAAATAAGAGTGGTTGGTCATATTTACAATCGTCGGTTTGTCTGTTTCCGCTTCGTATTGAATATCGATGGCATTATCGTCCGTCAGTTTCATCACTACCTTACAAGTGATGTTTCCCGGAAAACCTTCTTCACCGTCTTCTGCACGGTAAGTCAACTGCAATTCCTGCGGATTCAACAATTCTGCATCAAACACCCGGTATTGGAATCCTTGCGGTCCGCCGTGCAAACAATGACCGTAGTTATTGCGGGGAAGCTGATATTCTACACCATCCAAGGTGAACTGTCCCTGATTGATACGATTGGCATAACGTCCGATAGTCGCACCGAAATCCGAAGGCTTGCTGATATAGTCCTGAATAGAATCGAAACCGAGAACAACGTCACGCATCTGTCCGTCTTTGTCGGGAACCATCACTGAAACAATACGTCCACCGAAGTTCGTGATACAAACTTCCATGTTGTTCTTGTTACGCAGAGTGAACAAATCAGTCTTCTTTCCATCTACTTCTGTCTGGAATTTACTCTGCAATAAACCGGAATCTGTAGCCTTTTCAGCTTTCGGAGTACAAGCTGCCATTAAAAGGGCGGCAACTGCCCATACACATAACTTTTTCATGATACAATTGTTTTTTTAATATTAGTTTTCAGCTATTCATATTTAGATGCAGACGACGCGGATAACGCGTTTTTTCTAATTTTGCATCAGAAAAAGAGCCGCATCATCCGCGTTATCCGCGTTCAATTTACTATGTCAGCATATTACTGTATACTATTCAATAAATCTACCTTTCCTTCATTAACCAGCTTCAAAATCAACTCACCGAAAAGAGTATTCTGCCAGGCAAACCATGCACGGGTAAATTTCTTCGGATTATCCTTATGGAAAGATTCGTGCATAAAGCCGGTGTCAGCATCCGTGTCCATCAACATCTTAATGCAAGTCTTGATTTCAGCATCATTCTGACTTGTGAAGGCTTTCATCATAATACTCATAGGCCACACCATATCGTAACCGATATGCGGTCCGCCGATTCCTTCGCCTGCCTTGCCTTTAAAGAAATAAGGATTGTCCTCACTCCACACAAAACGGCGGGTATTCTGATAAATCGGATCGTTCACATTCACATCACCCAGATAAGGCATCGCAAGCAAACTCGGCACATTGGCATCGTCCATCAGATGATGATTTCCAAAACCATCTACCTCGAATGCATAGATTTTACCATATTTAGGATGATTATACACCGCATATTTCTTTAAAGCTGTTTCCACCTCCTGCGCCAAGTCCTTACATTCTTTAGACAAAGCTGTCTTCTTGTTTACCTTCTCCAAAATCTCGGCTGCCTTACGCAAAGAAGATACGGCAAAGAAATTGGAAGGAACCAGGAATTGAAGCGTAGTAGCATCGTCCGAAGGACGGAAACTGGAAACAATCAAACCGACTGGTTTCACCGGTGCTCCCAGACCGTCATTGCTCACAGTATCCAGTGCACGTTCCGTCTTACGTTGGAATTTATAAGGACCTACTCCGTCTTTGCGTTGTTGTTCTTTAAATGTTTTCAGTACATTAGTGATTGCCTGAATCCATTCTTCGTTAAATATGCTTGCATCTCCGGTAGTCTTCCAGTAATGATAGGCCAAGCGCAACGGATAACACAAGGAGTCAATTTCCCATTTACGTTCGTGCAACTCAGGTTTCATATCTGTAAGGTCACTCATCCAATGACCGTCAGGAATGGCACCGTCATTAAAAGCGTTCGCGTACGGATCGATATTGATACATTTGAACTGGCGGAGAATAACACCTGCCAACATTTCTTTCAGTTCAGGGTCCGCATTAGCTAATTGCACGTAAGGCCATACCTGTGCACCGGAGTCGCGTAGCCACATAGCATGAATATCACCCGTATATACGAACGTATCCGGTTTGCCATCGCTTCCTTTACGGAAATGTACGGTTGTATCCAGTGTATTCGGGAAACAGTTGGTAAACATCCATGCCAACTTCGCATTCTTCAAAAGTTTCTGTACACGGAGAATCTCCTTCTCTACCGCATTGGAACGGAACAGACGATTCGATATCTCCGGGCGGTTATCTTTCTGAATGGCATCCGCCAGACATACATGCATTTCCGTCATACGGTTGGAGGCTTGTAACTGCCCGCCACAGAGAAGCATACCTGCCAGCATACCTGCGCTGATATATTTGATCTGTTTCTTCATGATTACTTCTTCTTTTTAAATTCGTTAGAGAAAGAATAAGGGAAATCGGCCTCTTTGGTACCACGTTGCTGATTAGGTTTTGCGTCCATTTTGAAAGAAATGGTGGCACCATTCAGCAGGTCCTGATGAGTCAGGTAGTTTTTGGTATATTCTTTACCGTTCAATTTCATCGACGAAATGTAACGTTTATCGTCTCCGTTATTCGGAGCGGAGATAGTCACCGTCTTTCCGTTTTCCAGATGCAGCTTCATCTCCTTGAAGTAAGGAGTACCCAAGACATATTCATCCGTACCGGGACATACCGGATAGAATCCCATTGCCGAGAATACATACCAGGCAGAAGTCTGGCCGTTGTCCTCATCACCGCAATAACCGTCGGGAGCTGGAGTATAGAGCTTGTCCATCACTTCACGAATCCAATGTTGCGCTTTCCAGGGTTGGCCGGAATAGTTGTACATATAGAGCATGTGCTGAATCGGTTGGTTGCCATGTGCATAGTTGCCCATGTTCATAATCTGCATTTCACGGATTTCATGAATAACGGCTCCATAATAACTTTCATCGAAAATCGGAGGCAGGATAAATACAGAATCCATCATCTGGTTGAATCCGTCTTTACCTCCCATCAGGTCAATCAGACCTTGAGGATCATGGAATACCGACCAGGTATAATGCCAACTATTACCTTCCGTAAAGGCATCCCCCCACTTCAACGGATTGAACGGAGACTGGAACGTACCGTCTTCATTCTTGCCACGCATCAACTTGGTTTCCTTGTCGTACAGGTTCTTATAGTTCAACGCACGACGGGCATATAAATCCAATTCCTTTTTCGGACGGCCTAGTTGTTTAGCGATCTGCCAGATACACCAGTCATTGTAAGCATATTCCAATGTACGAGCGGCATTCTCGTTAATCTTCACATCGTAAGGAACATATCCCAACTTATTATAATATTCATGCCCCAGACGTCCTGTAGAAGAAACCGTCGGATGAACGTTTTCCGTACCATGGATCAAACCTTTATATAGAGTCTCCAAATCGTCAACCTTCACGCCTTTCATATAAGCGTCTACCAAGATAGATGCCGAGTTATTACCGACCATGCAACCACGGTGGCCCGGACTTGCCCATTCCGGGAAGAAGCCGCTTTCCTTATATGTATTGATCAAGCCCTCTTGCATCTCCTTGTTTACCGACGGGAACATCAAGTTCAAGAATGGGAACAAACTACGGAACGTATCCCAGAATCCGGTATCGGTAAACATATAACCCGGTAATACCTCACCATTATACGGACTGTAGTGTACCACCTCGCCCTGAGCGTTGATCTCATAGAACTTACGAGGGAACAACAATGAACGATAGAAACAAGAATAGAACGTACGATATTGATCCAAATCTCCACCCTCAACCTCGATCTTGCTCAAATGCTCATTCCAAACATCCTTACCTTTCTGAACCAAGGTATCAAAGTTATCGTTACCTAATTCCTTCATGTTGATAGCGGCCTGATCGAAGCTAATAAAAGAGGAAGCCACCTTCGCATGAACGATTTCACCCTTCTTCGTCTTGAAACCGATTACGGCTCCTACATGGTCACTCGTTTGCTCCTTCGCACCCTCTTTCAAAGAAGCGTCGGCAAATGTAGCCTCGTATGTGAAAGGCTTATCAAACTCGATCACAAAATAATTCTTGAAATTATCGGGAACCCCACCGCTATTCTTCGTTGAATAACCGATGATCTTATTCTCCTCCGGAATCACCTTGATATAAGACCCCTTATCCAAGGCATCCACCACGATATAAGAATGCTCGTTTTCCGGGAAAGTGAAACGGAACATAGCGGCACGATCTGTCGGCGTTAATTCCGTTACCACGTCATGCTCCGCCAGATATACCTTATAGTAATAAGCCTTGGCGATCTCTCCTTTATGCGAGAACCAGCTCGCACGTTTATCTTGGTCGAATTCCGGTTTACCAACCACCGGCATGATTGCAAATTGTCCGTAATCATTGATCCACGGGCTTGGCTGATGGGTCTGTTTAAAGCCACGGATCTTGTTAGCCGTATATACATACTGCCATCCATCTCCCATCTTTCCTGTCTGAGGAGTCCAGAAATTCATACCCCACGGACGAGCGATCGCCGGATAGGTATTTCCTGTAGACAACTCAAAAGAAGATTGCGTACCCATTAGCGGGTTTACATACTCTACTGGATCAAAAGCCTCATTCACAGCCGCTACCGCAGGTTTTCCCACCCACATCAACATCGCCGCTAAAGCTAAAGCCCAAACGCTTTTTTTCTTCATGATATAGCTATTTAATTAATAATATAATTTATCCGTTTTTGTGTTTTATATTCATAGTTGGACTACAAATATCCATTTAATTAACATGAATAGAAAGTGATTCTCGTGTCATTTATTTAGAAATATCCCTTTCTTTCTTATGAATTTCTGGCATTATACGAATCTAGGTGCAAATCTAACAAAAAGAATTAGAAAAAAGAAATCCAATGAGCTAGATCATGCCCTATTCATCGCACTTTTATCATTCCCGAAAAAGATTAAATATCACATGCGAGTTCCGTACGAACTATGTCTATTCTACAATATAATATTACATATAAATGTAATCAATCTAAACTTAATTTAAAACAAGAGCAAAATGACAAAGAATGAATCTAAGCTATTATCCCTTCAAGGGATAGCTAAAGCCTCAGCGTTCTGTTTGCTGCTTTCTGCCTTCTCTGTAGACGCCGCTATGGCCGTTCCCGCTTCCGCAGGTACGGTTGATGAAGTGATGGTCGTACAGCAGGGTAAGAAAGTGACAGGTATGGTTGTTGATGGTGCTGGTGAGCCTGTTATTGGCGCTAACGTGGTGGTGAAAGGCACTACAAATGGTACGATCACGGACTTCGACGGTAATTACTCGTTGGAAGGCGTGTCCGCAAATGACATCTTGGTGGTATCCTATATCGGTTATTTGTCCCAAGAGATCCCGGTGGGAAATCAATCTTCAATAAAAGTAACTTTAAAAGAGGACACTCAAACTTTGGACGAGGTTGTAGTTGTAGGTTATGGTACGATGCGTAAGTCAGACGTGACCGGTTCTATCGGTGTGGCTAAAGGAGACGACTTGACAAAGAATCAAAACTTTAGTGCGCTAGACAACTTGCGCGGTAAGGTATCTGGTGTAAACATCTTCTCAAACTCCAGCCAGCCGGGTGCTTATTCTAACCGTGTCGTTATCCGTGGTATGGCTACTATCAACGCTTCTTCAAACCCTCTATATGTGGTAGACGGTGTTGTTATGGAGAACTTCGACTTGGTGAACCCGAATGATATCGAGTCTATGGAGGTCTTGAAAGATGCTTCCGCTGCCGCTATCTACGGTGCTCGTGGTGCCAATGGTGTTATCATGGTAACTACGAAGCGTGGTAAGAAAGATGGTGAAGGTGTACAGGTTAGCTATCAAGGATCTGTCAGCGCAAGCCATATCGCTCGTAAGATGGATACGATGAACGCCCAAGAGTGGTGTGACGCATTCATGATTGGTCTGGAAAACGAGAATAAGTGGCAAGGTAAAAATTGGTCTTTGAACCGTGCTGATTGGTTTAATGATTCAGATTTCTTTGATGCAAACGGTAATCCTCTGTATGATACGAATTGGCAAGATGAGGCTACTCGTACCGCGGTTTCTCACAACCATCAGTTGAATATCCAACAAGCGGGTAAGAGCTCTTCAATGGGTGCTTTCTTGAACTATACGGATCAACAGGGTATTGTAAACAATACGTATAATAAGCGTATTAATGCGAAGTTGGCATACGACGCAAATCCTACGAAGTGGTTGTCTACGGCAGTCAATGTATTGGTTAACCATACATGGGGGCGTTATACGCCTGAGGATGGTGGTGGCCAAGAGGCTCGTCGT
>OLVT01003117.1_pt1 | contig 10261 bp, 9 predicted proteins | sample 1673241 | NCBI WGS metagenome assembly OLVT01 (sample SAMEA3178936, study PRJEB25190) | human gut metagenome | biome: human gut; feature: human-associated habitat; material: faeces | place: Austria | collected 2013
AAATTAGTAATAAGGAATTCTCATTTTGACTTGTACTATTTATATTCTAGCACCACAGAAGGGAGTGAATTATATGGATTTAATCAAAATCGGAAAATATATTGCAGAAAAAAGAAAAGCTCTTGGACTGACGCAGAAGCAATTGGCAGAAAAACTGAATATGAGTGACAAATCGGTTTCTAAATGGGAACGAGGCATATGCCTGCCGGACGTATCAATTTATATGGAATTGTGCAGCATACTTAGAATCAGCATTAATGAATTTCTTGCAGGTGAAGATATCGGTGCTGAAAATGTAATTGAAAAATCAGACAGCAATCTTATTCAGATTACAAAAGAGAGTAAAAAGAAACAAAAAAATTTAAAAACAATTCTTGCTGTAGTAACTGTTTTTGCAGTAATTGTCTCTGCGATCCTTGGCACTTTATTCTTTCACAAACTGATACAGCCAAAAAATTATATTACCGCAGTTGATCAGACAAGTACTGAGATGAAAACAGCAGAATTATTATCCGGAACAGACGGCGCATATCTTTTTCATTATTTTACAAAAGATGAATTTAAAACACTCACCATTTATGTATCTGAATATCAGTCTGGGACACTGATCAGTAAAAGTAAAGTGGCTGATTTGGACTATGACGGAATCGATTCCCCTTCCAGAGGCGTCATTGCTGTTGTGCCAGATTTTGAATCTTTTAAGGTAAAATTAATTGTAGCAGATGATTATGCAAAATATTCTACGGATTTTCCTATTTTAGAAAATATAGAAAACAGAGAATATTATGGCAGAAGTGCAAGCCAGATAAAAGGGGAGATTCCGATTCAGATTCATTCAGCTTCGACAATAGAAGGCAAGACTGCTATCCCTTCAGACTCTGAGCAGGGATTAATGGCTCTAATCTATGGAAAAGACGGGCTGTCAGGGATTCCTATCACGGAAATGGAAAAAGGAATCGTTGGTGTGGAAAATGATTATGTATATTATCTTTCCTTCCAATTTGGTGGTAATCAAAGTTTTTGAGGGGATGTCTTTTTGAGGGTTTAGATTGACGATTCCTTAAGGGTCTATATCATTTACAACAAATATTATAAGGCTTTCTGTATTTTACAGTTTCATAGCACTACGGATGCAGTTCTCAATAAATTCTTCTCCAAAATCTGTATTCAGGCTGAGATCAAAGTTTCCGGCTGCACCCCACATACGTCGGGTGTAATAGCGATAGTTATCTGCACGCAGTTTTTCATTTTTCTGAACCGTAGCTTTGGCTTCTCCCGCAGAGATATTCTGTCTCTGTGCCACTCTTCTAATTCTGCTCACAAGAGGTGCTGAAAAAAATACTTTCAAACAGTTTCCGGAATTTCTGAGAACGTAATCTGCACAACGGCCTACTATCACGCAATTGCCTTTTTTCGCAAGATTGCGTACAACCTGGCATTCTGCCTCGAAAATTTTATCCTTCGGCGCTTCATCCTGTCTGTATTCAGATACATCTGATTGACCAGATCATAAAGAAGGCTGTTTGTCATGATCTCCTCGTTTTTCTTAACGAATTCCGGTGTGTATCCAGTGGTCCCTGCTGTCTGTTCTTTTGCTTCGTTCTTGTTTTCTGCAGATACGCTTTCCGGGAAAATCATATCTTTCAGGAATGCAAGTTTCTTACCGATGAGTCTCGCGATAAAGCCTACCAGAAGGGCAGCAATAACAGTACCTTCTCTTTATACCAGCCAGACTTCCTGCAAATACGAAAGAAAGTACAGCAGCGATCACTGACATGGATACATCAAAACAGATCTTGGTTGTTCCGAAATTTGTTTTCCATGTAAGAACAATAGCACGGACAAAAGATTCTCCCGGAAGCATGACAACGTCTGCCAAGACCTCCATATATACACCTACGCCAAGAATCAGACATCCGATGAGAAGATATACAATCTTCATGATGTACGCTTCCGGATTGACCCAGGAAAAAAGAATCATGGTAAGATCAATAAAATATCCAAATATGATGGATACCGGAATCTGAAGGATGTGCTCCAATTTAAAGTTCTTTCTCAGGATGATCAACTGCAGTACGATCAGAAAGATACTGAAAAAGATGGTAAAATTTCCAAGTGTAAATGGAAAATTAAGACTTAATACGTAAGGAATTGATGAAATCGGGGATGTTCCTAGGTTTGCCTTTGTGATCAGACTGACTCCCAGGGAGTTTACAAACAATCCCACCAGAAATATTAAATATCGTTTTAGCTTCTCCATTTTTTATTTCCTCCTCATTTCATATTTTTTTATCGTCGGATCATTTCATATCTGCAAGATTTCGGTAGATTCGGCAAAAAATATCCATAAACAGCTTCTGCTCTTCTTCGGAAATACCATTTAATGCAGTTTTTTCTATTTTCTTAAAAGCCTCCTCCACAAGCTTCTGATTTTTCTTTCCGGATTCTGTCATAAAAATATGAAACGTACGACGGTTTCCATTGAGCATTTTTCTTTCGATCAGACCTTTTTCTTCCATACGGTTCAAAATGGACGTTAAAGATCCTGCCTCGATGAGGCATCCTGCCGCAATCTCTTTCTGGCTGGCACCATCGCGATCTTTCAGGTAATCCAATACTTTGGGCTGTCCCAAGGTAAGGCCTGTGTCTGCCAGCTGTTCCATTAGTTTTTTCTGGACAGTCATATGGTTTATCATAGACAGGTAGTGAAATGAATCATCCATTTATTATTTAGCTCCTTCTTTTATCATATAAATAGTTATAATTCAAACTTTTAGAATTATAACTATATTTGTGGTGTATGTCAATAATTTTTTTAGTATATTGGAATCTTGTACAATGTATTACCCTCTTGAGAATATATAGTCAGTGTCTTTGTTTCAGGGTAATACCATGATATTAGCTCAGATTAAATCGTAATTGATACCTCATCAGCATTTTTCTTTTTTATTATTGTAAAATATTTTTTTACATTTTAGCACTATTTTCCTCTTCTATTTGTTTGCAAAAAAAGCCATAAGATTTTCTTTTCAAAACCTTACAGCTCTTCTATCATGTTGCATCCCAAACATCATCTAGCACCACTATCTGAATGGTTTACATACGGGGATGTTTTATTACCTGTACCTTTTTTCAGATCTTTATGATCGAAGCATAGTCGGCTGGGAAGTCTACGAAGAAGAAAGTGCAGAACATGCCAGCGAACTAATCCAACAGATCTGCCTAAAGCAGGGACGTCCTACAACGCAGCCGCTAGTGCTACACTCAGACAATGGATCACTGATGAAAGGCGCTACTATGTTAGCCACTTTGTATCAGCTTGGAATTACGCCATCGAATAGCCGGCCACGGAAGCATCCAGTGCCTGTCCCCGGAAAAAATGAGGAGAAGGTACTGTAAGAAATAATTGACTCCCTTAGGAGTAAATATGTAGTAGCAATAATTCATACCTTTTTAGCTGTATTTTGTATCGTAAACAGAAAGAAAATGCACTATAATCCAAGGCAATGAAAGTACTTAAAAAAGTAGTTTCGTTGCCTTGGTTCCATTTTTAGAAAGAATAATACTTAGGTGGGAAAATTCCCAGGCGCTGTGTGATGTTTTCTGTAAGAAGCCGGGGACAGACCGCACTGTTTCTTGAAAAAGGAAGAAAAGTGGTGAGGGTCTAAGAACCCAAGCTGTGTGGAGATGGCAGAAACAGGAAGAGTGGTGCGGCTTAGCATGGACTGGGCCAGCTTGCACTTCTGGGACAGGTAATACTGGTAGGGAGCAACATGATATACATCCTGGAACAGATGGATGAGCCTGGAGCGGGACAGGGAAACGGTATCTGCCAGATGATCCAAGGACAGCCTTTCTGTTAAGTGCATATCGATATAATTGCGGATCGCCAGTGCAGTAGGATTGATGGGAACTTTGTTTGCCAGAAAATCCGCAAGCTCCTGAATATATTGATGGAGCAGTACAGCCAGCTTGTCAGCAGAGTGTACAGGGTCGGCGGTAAAGGCATCAAGGATCCGGGTCAGAGGTGTTTCGTTATGGAAGCGGGGGATCAGGGTGACACCGTCTAAGCCGTAATCGGAGAGAAGATGCTGTACCAGACTGCCGCTGACATTGAACCAGATCTTGGTCCAGGGATCAACTTTGTCTGAATAGTAGTGGTGGTAGGTGCCGGCAGTAAGGATATAGGCATCTCCGGCATTTACAGTGAGGATACTGCCGTTTCGCTCGATATGTCCACGGCCGCTTAAAACGTATTCAAACACACACAGGGGTCTGCGATAAACCAGGATCTCATAGGCAGGATCCGGGTAAGTGATACCGGCCATGGTGGGAGAAAAGCTTTCCGCGGTAGGGCCGGTGTAGACAGTGTATTTTTCAATCTGTGTGCGTGTAATTTCCTGAGGCATGGTGGTTCCTCCATTTTTTGAAAGCAAATTGCAATAATGTAATAACAGCATTGTAGTAAAAAGGAGCAAGCCTGTCAACTATGGCTTTCACCATATAAAATAAAAATGAAATCAACACAAATAACTGATCACAGGAGGACAAAATTATGACACAAATACCCAGACCGGAGCATCCCCAGCCCCAGATGAAGAGGGAGCATTGGAAAAACCTGAATGGAGAATGGGATTTTTCCTTTGACTTTGGATGTAGCGGCATAGATCAGAAATGGCAGGAAGGAAAGACAGATTGGGAGAAGAAGATCCTGGTGCCCTTCTGCCCGGAAAGTGATCTGAGCGGAATCGGCTATAAGGACTTTATCCCCGGCGTATGGTATCACCGCACCATCACATTGACAGGGGAGGAGCTGAAGGGAGATCTTCTCTTACACTTCGGCGCAGTGGACTATGATGCAAGAGTATGGATCAATGGAGTAGAGGCAGGCAGACACCAGGGCGGTTATGTTTCCTTTACGTTTAATATTACAAAGCTTGTAAAGAAAGGAGAAAATGACATTACGCTTTTTGCAGCAGATGATGTGAGAAGCGGAAAGCAGCCCAAGGGAAAGCAGAGTCATTTCTTCTACTCCATAGGCTGTGATTATACCAGAACGACAGGTATCTGGCAGACGGTATGGCTTGAGTGGGTACCGGAAAGCTACATTGAAAAAGTGCAATATTATCCAAACCTGGCAGAAGCAACTCTGGGAATTAAGGCGGTAGTAAAGGGGCAGGGCACACTGGAAGCAAAGGCCTTTTATGTGGGAGAGCCCTGTGGCAGCGTAAGCGCAAAGTCAGAGGGCGGCACCGTTACCATGACACTTCCTTTGTCCCGTCTGGAAAAGTGGGAGCCGGGTCATGGCAGACTGTATGACCTTACATTAACCTATGGAGAAGATAAGGTAGAAAGCTACTTTGGTATGCGTGAGGTAAGACTGGATGGAGAGAAATTCCTCATCAACGATAAGAGCGTGTTCCAAAGACTGGTGCTGGATCAGGGCTTCTATCCGGATGGCATTTACACAGCGCCTACAGAGGAAGCACTTGTCAAGGATGTGGAACTGTCCATGGCTGCAGGCTTCAACGGCGCAAGACTCCATCAGAAGGTATTTGAGCCTCTGTTCTTGTATCACTGCGATAAAGCAGGCTATCTGGTATGGGGCGAGCAGGGCTGTTGGGGACTGGATTACAGCAATCCCGCAGCATTAAAATATTTCCTGCCTGAGTGGATGGAAGCCTTGGAGAGAGACTTCAACCATCCCGCTATCATCGGCTGGTGTCCGTTTAATGAGACATGGGATTATGAGGGAAGAAGGCAGGATGACAGCTTACTGGCCAATGTGTATAAGATGACAAAGCTGTATGACACCACCAGACCCTGCATTGATACCAGCGGACATTATCATGTGGTGACGGACATCTATGACTTACACGATTATGAGCAGGATCCGGCAAAGTTTGCAGCAACCTACGAGTCCTTTAAACAGGGAGGTGATTTGGAAGATAATCATGGCTACAGGCAGACACCTGTAAAGGGTATCCCTACCTTCATCAGTGAGTATGGCGGTATCAAGTGGGACGAGGAAGGTGTTGAAAAGGATGGCTGGGGCTATGGTGAAGTTCCTGCTACCAAGGAGGAATTCCTGAACCGATATAAGGGACTGACCGATGCCCTTTTGGACAATCCCCATATGTTTGCCTTCTGCTATACCCAGCTGTATGATGTGGAGCAGGAGTTAAACGGTCTGTATACCTATGAACGTAAACCCAAGTTTGATATGGATGTGATAAAGGCAATCAATGCCCGTAAGGCAGCAATCGAGGATTAAAAGCATCCCGCAGAGTATAAAAGAAAGCGTGTGAGAGACATTGGGGTCTGACCCTCTTACAATTTTCTTGGTGAGATAAAAAACAAGTGCAAAACTTTTAAATGTATAGCTATAAATGAACAAATTTGAAAAACTGTACAAACAAATCTGCTATACACGGACATTAAGAGGATTAAACAATTTATTGTCCGCATAATGTATTCCCGCAAAAGAAAAATCCGGGTATCCAGGCAACCCTCAGAAGGTTGTCCAAATACCCGGAAATGCTTTACTTTAAGGCTATTTACACTATTTACTTCTGTACCTTTGACATCAATACTACCGTCTCAACATGGGCGGTGCAAGAGAACAAATCCATATATTTATTATGGAAAGAAAACTTTTAATTTTGAAGTGTAGTAGTCACCTGGTAGAACCCGATTAACGATTATCAGCAAGGGGTGCATACAATATATACCCGATTAACGATTGCCCCTACATTCCCGAATTTAAAGTCGTTTATTTGTAGTCTCCTGGTAGTCTCACCCCCGGCGGACGCCAAATTATGCCCCAGTTTGCTCCATTATTCCGAGGATTGCGAGTAGTCATGGAGTTCTGCCGTGGCAGATGAAAAATATTTTTACCATTGTTTTATTTCTCCTTGATTTGCCCGGAAATTCCCTGTTTTGCAATGGATTTCGGGGATTTGTGAAATGTGTGTTTTAGCTGCCAGCTTGGCAAAATGGGGCAAGATTAAGCAAGTTATTGCGGGCTGCGTGATCTTATCATTTCCAAGCAGAATACCAAACAAAGCATATCCCAGCATTCCAGCCTCATATCCTGTCAGTGTAAAGGGAAAATAGACATCTTTTTCTTTTACAAGTTTACAAAGCAGCCTTCCTGCAAAAATCCCACCTGCGGTCACTACGAAGAAGGTAACCGGAAATATCACAGTATCTGCTTTAATACTTGCCCGATAAAAAAGTATAAAACAATGAGATTGGAAGTGTAAAATTCATAACCAATGCCTGAAGTCCTTCAATTCCCTCTGGGCGGATCAGTTTTTTCTCTCTGCAGATCATCCCAATAATAAGCATTATGATCACGGGTAAAATCACTTGTGATAAACTCACTATTGTTCAGCCTCCCGTACCTGTTTCTCAGCATTCCACAGCTACTTTAATCACACCATCTCTCTTATTTTCGAACAATTCATATGCCTCTTCAATCCTGTTTAACGGATAGGTATGCGTAATCAGCGGTTCCGTGTTGATCTTACCTTCTGATATCAGCTTCAGAATTTCTTCGCAATCGCAGCCATCCACTCCACCTGTTTTAAAAGTGAGATTTTTACCATACATATCTGGGAGTGGTAACATCTGCGCTTTATCGTAAAGCGCAACCACTGTCACGATTGCATTTGGTCGGGCACATTCCCACGCCAGTTTAAATATCGATTCTGCTCCGGCAACTTCAAGGACTGCATCAGCTCCACCATGCTCACTATTAGTCTTAACAAACTCTTTACAGTCTTCCGGTGAAACAGTAAGAATCTCCGGATAATGCTCATTAATAAAGCGAATACGTGTCTCGTCCTTTTCACATATAATGATCTTCGCTGGATTTTTCAGCATAACACTAAGTAAAGTACATATTCCTGTTGGACCGGCTCCAATGATCAGTACAGTATCTTCCTCTGTGATTTCAGAAATACGTGCTGCCCAATAACCAGTAGCAAGAACATCTCCTACCAGTAAAGCCTGTCTGTCCGTAACACCTTCCGGGATTTTATTCAATCCCTGATCTGCAAAAGGAACCCGGACATATTCTGCCTGTCCCCCATCGATACGACAGCCAAGTGCCCAGCCACCATTCTTGTCGGTACAATTGTTTACATATCCTTTCTTACAGAAAAAACACTCTCCGCAAAAGGTTTCTACATTTACAGTCACCCGGTCTCCCGGTTTTACATGCGTCACCTTAGAACCGACTGCCTCAACAATACCTACCATCTCATGGCCAACTGTAATTCCCGGGACTGCACGCGGAACACTTCCGTGTTTAATATGCAGGTCACTGGAACAGATGCTGGCCAGTGTCACCTTTACAATGGCATCTCGTTCATGCATGAGCACTGGTTTCGGTTTTTCCATTAGTTCAAATTTTCCCTTTGAAACATATGTATAAGTCAGCATTATTTTGCCCCCATCTATTAGAATATATGCTAGTAAAATATCCGGTACGGAACACATCTGTTCTTATACCGGATATTTCTAATTCTATTTTGTATACACTGTTTTACCTCTTGCTATTACCTCAACAAGCTGCAGGTCCTGATCCAGGATACAAAGATCCGCATCATAGCCCTCTTCAATCTTTCCTTTTCCATTAAGGCGAAGGATTTCTGCCGGATTGGATGTTATTGTTGAAAGTGCAATTTCCAACGGGATATCCGCTTTAAACACACACTCTTTAACTTCCTTCAGAAGGCAGCTGGACTGTCCAACGCCCATTCCAAGGAATTCGCCATCACTACTGTACATCGGAAGGCTTCCCTGTCCATCAGAAGAAATTGTCATGCGGTCAGGATTTACTCCTGCATCCAGCATCCGTTTGATACCATTACATACACGTACCTCATCACAGATAGTTTCCCAATAGTCAATATCTTCATTTCCGGTAAAATCTACTGCTCCGCCTTTCAGCGCATATTCCATTGACTTGCAGAAAAGCAGCTCATTTCGATTGATATGTGTTGGCAATATTTGAGAAGTCGGTATCTCTGTCTCATCTACCACCCGTTCAATAAGATCTAAGCATCTCGGACTGTCACCAAGATGAACATTTACAATACCAGCTTTCCCGGAAAGAACACCACCAAGTCTTGTATCCGCAACGACACGTACAAATTCCTCAAAAGTCGGCTGTGAAGACCGATGATCAGAGATTGCGATTTCTCCAGTTCCAATGATTTCCTGAATCATCATAATATCTTTCACAATACTGTCAGTCAACGTACGAACCGGAATCTGATAACTGCCTGTATAACAGTATGCAGACATTCCCTGCTCATTCAATCCTTTTGTCTTTGCAACCAGTGCACATATATCACGACCGATTCCATCTGTTCCAAGGCAGCCAACAACTGTTGTTACTCCAAACTTCGTAAGTCCTTCCATAGTTGCTTCCGGAGTACGATTGGCGAATCCACCTTCGCCACCGCCTCCGAGTACATGAACATGACTATCAATGAATCCCGGAGTTAAAAGTAACCCCTCTCCATTGATCATTTCTGCCTCAGAAAGAAATCCGTCTGCGGATATAGAACCTGCATCTTTAATCTTAATAATCTTATCATTGATCATAAGTACATCTTTTTTCCCCAGATGCTGTGGAGCATAAACATCAATATTCTGAATTAATTTCATCATAAATCACTCCCAATTATCCAATGCATGTTTTAGAATCCAATTCCAACTGCAATAAGAACTGTAATGATTGCACCAATCATTAAGACGCCAAGGAATTTCCACATGAATTTAATCCAATTAGACCACTCGATCTTTGCAATTGCAAGAGATCCGATCAGACATCCGGATGTAGGAACAATCAGGTTTGTAAATGCATCACCAAGCTGGAATGCAACTACAGCTGTCTGACGTGAAACACCTAACAGGTCTGACAGTGGAGCCATGATCGGCATTGTGATCGCAGCCTGTCCTGTTCCGGATACAACAAAGAAGTTAAATACGGACTGGAACAGATACATAAGTACTGCTGCAACCGCTCCGGAAACTCCAGACAATGCATTTGAAATATTATACATAATTGTATTGATAACTGTAGGTGTGGTCGGATCAGATCCACCAAGAACCTGCATGATACCCTGTGCCATAGCAACAACAAGTGCAGCACCAATCAGATCTTTTGCTCCATCTTTGAATGATATTGCAATATCATTCAGTTTCATATCGTTCAGTTTAAAGATAACTCCGATCACACCGGAAA
>OLVT01003118.1_pt1 | contig 10259 bp, 9 predicted proteins | sample 1673241 | NCBI WGS metagenome assembly OLVT01 (sample SAMEA3178936, study PRJEB25190) | human gut metagenome | biome: human gut; feature: human-associated habitat; material: faeces | place: Austria | collected 2013
GTAACTTGCACGCCAAGGTGATTTAGCGACATTTTCTCTAATCTTTGTTTTTTCTTCGTCTGTCCAATCTGCGTATGGACGGTAACGAACTTCTGTTGGTAGATTCATATTTAATAATCTCCTAATTTATTTATTAGTAATATAGTAAACGTTTTACCTAGAAAAATCAACGATTTATAATAAGAAAACAAAAAAATGCTAAACGTTTGACATATGACAGAAAGATGTTAAAATTAATATCGTAAAGAAAAGTGAAACGTTTTCAAAAACAAATTTTGTTAAAGATGTTAAAATTGATATCGTAAAGAAAAGCGAAACGTTTTCAAAAACAAATTTTATTAAGGAGAATTTTGCAAATGGATTACAAACAAATTGCAAAAGAAGTCATCGAAGCCCTCGGTGGACGTGAAAATGTTAACAGTGTTGCTCACTGTGCGACACGTCTACGTGTTATGGTTAAAGATGAAAACAAAATCAATAAAGAAAAAGCTGAGAATATTGAAAAAGTTCAAGGTGCTTTCTTTAACTCAGGTCAATACCAAATGATCTTTGGTACAGGTACTGTTAACAAGATTTACGACGAAATCGTTGCTCAAGGTCTTCCAACAGCATCTAAAGACGAACAAAAAGCAGAAGCTGCTAAACAAGGGAACTGGTTCCAACGTGCCATCCGTTCATTCGGTGACGTTTTCGTTCCATTGCTTCCAGCTATCGTAGCGACTGGTCTTTTCATGGGTATCCGTGGAGCCATCAATAATGATACAGTTCTTGCTCTTTTTGGTACAACATCTAAAGCCTTCGCTGCTACTGATTTCTACACTTATACAGTTGTATTGACAGATACAGCCTTTGCCTTCTTCCCAGCCTTGATCTGTTGGTCAGCCTTTAACGTTTTCGGTGGTTCACCACTTCTTGGTTTGGTTCTTGGTTTGATGATGGTTAACAATGCTCTTCCAAATGCTTGGGATGTTGCATCAGGTGCTGCAAAACCAATTTACTTCTTTGACTTTATTCCAGTAGTTGGTTACCAAAACTCAGTCCTTCCAGCCTTCTTCGTAGGTTTGATTGGTGCTAAGTTTGAACAATGGGTTCGTAAATGGGTTCCAGACGTTCTTGACCTTCTCTTGCGTCCACTTATCGTCTTCGCAGTAATGTCAGCTTTGGCCCTCTTTATCATTGGTCCTGTCTTCCACACAGTTGAGAGCTACGTACTTGCTGGTACAGAGTGGATTCTTGCCTTGCCATTTGGTCTTGCAGGTCTTGTTCTAGGTGGTATTCACCAAATTATCGTCGTTACAGGGGTTCACCACGTCTTCAACTTGCTTGAAGCTAACCTTATTGCAAATACTGGTAAAGACCCACTTAACGCTATCATCACAGCTGCGATGACTGCTCAAGCTGGTGCAACACTTGCTGTTGGTGTTAAAACTAAAGATGCTAAATTGAAAGCACTTGCTTTCCCTGCAACTCTTTCAGCGGTACTTGGTATCACTGAACCAGCTATCTTCGGGGTTAACCTTCGTTTCGGTAAACCATTTATCATGGGTCTTATCGCTGGTGCTGCTGGTGGTTGGTTGGCATCAATCCTTAACCTTGCTGGTACAGGATTTGGTGTAACAATCGTTCCTGGTACTCTTCTCTACCTAAATGGTCAAGTACTTAAGTATGTAATCATGGTACTTGTAACACTTACTCTTGGTTTCGCTCTTACTTGGATCTTTGGATATAAAGAGGAAGAGGTTGAAGCTCAAACAGAAGTTGTTGCTGAAGATATCGCCTCAGCAGGTTCTGCTCCAGTTGCATTGCAAGCTGAAACAATTGCTGCACCACTTAAAGGTGAAGTTGTAGCTTTGGAAAATGTAAATGACCCAGTCTTCTCTTCAGGAGCTATGGGTAAAGGTTCCGCTATCAAACCTTCAGGTAACCGAGTTGTTGCACCATTTGATGGTGAAGTGCAAATTGCCTTCCCAACAGGTCACGCTTACGGTCTTAAATCTGATAAAGGTGCTGAAGTGCTTATCCACATCGGTATCGATACTGTCTCACTTGACGGTAAAGGATTTGATGCTAAGGTTCAAGCAAATCAACGTGTTAAAAAAGGTGATGTCTTGGCTACCTTCGATAGCTCAGTTATCACTGAAGCAGGTCTTGACGATACAACTATGGTTATCGTTACAAACACTGCAGACTTCGAAGATGTTTCATCAGTAGCGACTGGTTCAGTTGCTGAAGGTGCAGACTTCATCGCAGTTAAATAATAAGCTAGAAAAGTCGAAGCTGTTTCGGCTTTTTTAGTTGAATGTTTTATAAAGAAGAGTGATATGAAGCCAAGTTGGTAGCAGCTTAAATATGCTTTTATTTAGATTGTCTTTTATCTTGCTTTTCTTTATAATAGTGACAAGATAGTTATTTATTAATCATAAAAGGAGTTAGCTTTACATATGGCTAAACTATACGGAAGCTTGGAAGCTGGTGGTACAAAGTTTGTTTGTGCTGTTGGTGATGAGAAATTCCAAGTCATTGAAAAAACTCAATTCCCAACAACTACACCTTACGAAACAATTGATCGTACGATTGAATTTTTCAAACGTTATGAAGATCAGTTGGAAGGAATCGCTATTGGTTCATTTGGTCCGATAGATGTTGATCCAAATTCAGAAACATATGGTTTTGTAACTTCAACGCCAAAACCACACTGGTCAAACATAGACCTTCTTGGTTTAATCGCTAAGGAATTTAATGTTCCGTTCTACTTTACGACTGATGTGAATTCATCTGCTTATGGTGAAACACTTGCTCGTAAAGGTGTTAAGAGTCTTGTTTATTACACTATCGGAACTGGTATTGGTGCTGGTGCTATTCAAAATGGAGAATTCATTGGTGGCTTAGGTCATACTGAGGTGGGTCACGTCTATGTACCACTTCACCCAAATGATGTTGCCAATGAATTTAACGGAACGTGTCCATTCCACCGCGGATGTTTGGAAGGTTTGGCTGCTGGTCCATCGCTTGAAGCCCGTACAGGTATTCGTGGTGAATTGATTGAGCAAAACTCTGAGGTTTGGGATGTTCAATCTTACTACATTGCTCAAGCTGCTGTCCAAGCAACTGTGCTCTACCGCCCAGAGGTTATCGTCTTTGGGGGTGGTGTTATGGGACAAGAACACATGCTTCGCCGTGTCCGTGAAAAATTCACAGCTCTGTTGAATGGTTACCTTCCAGTGCCAGACGTGACTGAGTATATTGTGACACCGGCTGTTTCAGGTAATGGGTCTGCGACACTTGGTAACTTTGCACTTGCCAAAGATGTAGCTGACAAATACTCACGCAAATAACCCAAATATGTAAAATCGCTTTAAGACATGATCTTAAGGCGTTTTGCTCTATACAGGAGGATGTAATGGAACCTTTATTTTTAGATTCGCCAATGCATGAAAAAATATGGGGAGGTAATCGACTTAAGACAGAGTTTGGTTATGATATTCCTAGTGAACACACTGGAGAATACTGGGCAATCTCTGCTCATCCTAATGGTGTATCTTACGTCAAGAACGGGAAGTATTCTGGTTTTCATCTAGCAGAACTTTAGAAAGACAAACCAGAACTTTTTGGACATCCAAAGGCGAGTGTATTTCCTTTGTTGACAAAGATTTTGGATGCTAATGATTGGCTGTCAGTGCAGGTACACCCAGACGATGCCTATGGTATGGAGCATGAAGGTGAACTAGGAAAGACGGAGTGTTGGTATATTATTGACGCCGAAGAGGGCGCTGAAATTATCTATGGCCACAAGGCTCAAACCAAGGAAGAGCTGGCAACTTTGATTGAAGCGGGTGATTGGGATGGGCTTTTGTCGAAAACGCCTGTAAAAAAAGGTGACTTTTTCTTTGTACCAAGTGGTACCATGCATGCTATTGGTCCAGGTATCCTTATCCTAGAAACACAACAATCTAGCGATACCACTTATCGTGTATATGACTTTGATCGTAGAGATGATCAAGGCAATCAACGTGAGCTTCACATCCAACAGTCTCTTGAGGTTCTGAATCTTGGGGAGCCCCAAAATAGTGTTCCATCAACTGTTAAGACCATGCAGTTAGAGATGACTTGTTTGACATCAAACGCCTTTTTCACAGTATACAAATGGAAATTCAGTGGATTAGTTGACTTCAAGCAATCAGCTCCTTATTTGCTTTGTTCAGTACTTTCTGGCAATGGGACTATGACTATCGATTCACGCATTTATTGTCTAAAAAAAGGTGATCACTTCCTTCTTCCAAATAATGTTACAGATTGGGAAATTGATGGACAATTAGAGATGATTGTCAGTCACCCTAACGAGGCTTGAGTATGAGTAATGAACAAGCATTATCAGCTCTTTTTGAGCGTGTTGAAATTGGGTGATCCTATTATTTTGAGGGAGCTTATTATCGTTTGAAAGACTATGGAGACCACATTTATGGTTTGCAACGGGCAATTTCTGGTATGTGTGGTGAAAAGACAGCCTCTCCTAGTATCAAATTTTACTGGGAAAATGGTGTCCTGGAATACGAATTTTACGTGGATTTTGAGGCCAGCCCTATGATTATGAAGGATTATAGTAGTGATAGAGCTTTCTTTGAACAGGCCTTTGAAAATCTCTTACATGACTTTGAGGATTTCTTAGAGAATCAAGAAATCATTGAGGGATAGCCTTGAAGTGTTATTGTCGATATTTTCAGTGAATCTAATAAAGAAGTTTTAGTTTATTTGCTAATCTGTTGTGAAAGCCTTTAAACTAGGGCTTTTTTCTTTGTCAATCCTTGAGTGATTTCTTGTTTAAAAGGGGCATTTGTGGTAAAATACGGAGATAAGGACTGTCGAAAGGAAAAAAGATGGCAAATATATTACGCAAAATCATTGAAAATGATAAGGGCGAAATTAAAAAACTAGAAAAAACTGCCAAGAAAGTTGAGAGCTATGCTGATGCAATGGCGGCTCTTTCAGATGAAGAACTTCAGGCAAAAACAGAAGAATTTAAACAACGATATCAAAACGGAGAAAGTCTAGATCAGCTCTTGCCGGAGGCATTTGCGGTTGTTCGTGAGGGAGCGAAACGTGTCCTTGGACTTTTCCCATATCGTGTGCAAATTATGGGTGGTATTGTGCTTCACCATGGTGACGTAGCGGAGATGCGTACAGGGGAAGGGAAAACCCTTACTGCGACAATGCCTGTCTACTTGAATGCTATTTCAGGTGAAGGTGTACACGTTATCACCGTTAACGAATACCTTTCAGAGCGTGATGCGACTGAAATGGGTGAGCTTTATAGTTGGCTCGGTTTGTCAGTAGGGATCAACCTTTCATCTAAATCACCAGCTGAAAAACGTGAAGCTTATAATTGTGACATCACTTACTCAACCAGCTCAGAGGTAGGTTTCGACTATCTTCGTGATAACATGGTTGTTCGTAAGGAAAACATGGTACAACGTCCATTGAACTATGCCTTGGTCGATGAGGTTGACTCGGTTCTTATCGATGAAGCTCGTACACCATTGATCGTATCAGGGCCTGTAAGTTCAGAAACTAATCAGTTGTATCACCGTGCGGATGCTTTTGTTAAGACATTGACTGAAGATGATTATGCGATTGATATTCCAACAAAAACAATTGGTTTGAATGACTCAGGTATTGACAAGGCTGAAGAGTTCTTCAACTTGGAAAATTTGTACGATATTGACAATGTTGCCTTGACTCACTATATTGACAATGCCCTTCGTGCCAACTACATTATGTTGCGTGATATTGACTACGTGGTAAGTCCTGAGCAAGAAATCCTTATTGTTGACCAGTTTACTGGTCGTACCATGGAAGGTCGTCGTTTTTCAGATGGGCTCCACCAAGCCATTGAGGCTAAAGAAGGTGTACCAGTCCAAGAGGAAACCAAGACTTCTGCCTCAATCACTTACCAAAATATGTTCCGTATGTACAAGAAATTGTCAGGTATGACTGGTACTGGTAAGACTGAAGAGGATGAATTCCGTGAAATCTATAACATGCGAATCATTCCGATTCCAACTAACCGTCCAATTCAACGTATTGACCATGATGACCTTCTGTACTCAACTTTGGATGCTAAATTCCGTGCTGTGGTACAAGATGTTAAACGTCGTTATGAAAAGGGACAGCCAGTCCTTGTTGGTACGGTTGCCGTTGAAACATCTGACTTGATTTCTAAGATGTTGGTTGACGCAGGTATTCCTCACGAAGTACTTAATGCCAAGAACCACGAAAAAGAAGCGCATATTATCATGAATGCAGGTCAACGTGGTGCTGTTACGATTGCGACCAATATGGCGGGCCGTGGTACCGATATCAAGCTGGATGAAAAGGCAAGAGAAGCCGGCGGCTTAAAGATCATCGGTACAGAGCGTCATGAATCCAGACGAATTGACAACCAGCTCCGCGGACGTTCCGGACGTCAGGGCGATCCGGGTGAATCCCGTTTCTACCTTTCTCTGGAAGACGACCTGCTCCGCCTGTTCGGCTCTGAAAAGCTGATGTCCGTATTCAATGCGCTGGGCGTGGAAGACGGAGAACAGATTGAACACAAGATGCTTTCAGGAGCGATTGAAAAGGCGCAGAAGAAGATCGAGTTCAACAACTATGGTATCCGTAAGAATCTTCTGGAATATGACCAGGTTATGAATGAACAAAGAGAGATTATCTACGAAGAACGCCGCCGTGTGCTTGACGGGGAAAGCATGAGAGATTCCATCTATCATATGATTACAGAATATGTGGAAGATCTTGTTGACAGATATGCTCCGGCTGACAGATCCGGTGATGAGTGGGATCTGGAAGGCATGGATGTGGCGCTTCATGAGACCATTCCGATGATTCAGGCTGTGACCGGGGAAGATGTGAAGAAAAAGCAGCAGAAAGAGCTGAAGCATCTTCTGAAAGAACGTGCTGTCAAAGCATACGAGGCAAAGGAAGCAGAATTCCCGGAACCGGAACATTTAAGAGAAGTAGAGCGTGTCGTACTGCTCAGAGCGATTGATGGCAGATGGATGGATCATATCGACGATATGGACCAGCTTCGTCAGGGAATCGGTCTTCAGGCATATGGGCAGAAAGATCCGCTCGTGGAATACAAGATGCTTGGATACGACATGTTCGGTGAGATGACAAAGGCTATTGAGGCAGATACGATCCGTGTGCTCTTCCATGTCAAGATGGAACAGAAAGTGGAAAGAGAACAGGTTGTAAAAGTAACAGGAACAAACAAGGACGACTCTGCATCCCATGCGCCGAAAGTCCGCACAGAAAAGAAAGTTTACCCGAATGATCCGTGTCCATGCGGAAGCGGCCTGAAATACAAACAGTGCTGCGGGAAAAAGAAATAATAAAAATAAAAGAGGTGAGAACAGTGGTTGAGCTTGAACAGCTGAGACAGGAACTGCAGGCATTCGAGGAACCTCTTAAGGAAGTAAGGGATTCACTTTGACCTGCCGGGCAAAGAAAAAAGAGTAGAAGAACTGGAACGTAAAATGGAAGAACCGGATTTCTGGGAGGATACGGAAGGCTCCCAGAAAGTCATGAAAGAACTCAAAATGCTGAAAGATACACTGAAAACGGCGGAAGAGCTGAATCAGCAGTATGAAGATACCGGAGTCCTTCTGGAAATGGCAGAAGAAGAACAGGATGAAAGTCTTATCGGAGAGATCCGTGACGGAGTCAAAAGGCTGGATGAGCACCTGGAGGAGGTACGGATCAGTACGCTCCTCGGGGGAGATTATGATAATTGTGATGCGATCGTGACACTCCATGCCGGAGCAGGAGGCACGGAGGCCTGTGACTGGAACCAGATGCTTTACCGGATGTATTCCCGGTTTGTGGAGCGTCATGGATTTTCGATGGAGGTTCTGGATTATATTGACGGTGACATTGCGGGAATCAAAAACGTGACCTTTGAAGTTCACGGGGAAAATGCGTATGGATTTCTGAAATCCGAGAAAGGGATACATCGTCTGGTACGGATTTCACCGTTCAATTCGGCGGGAAAACGTCAGACATCTTTTGCGTCCTGTGATGTGATTCCGGATATTGACAAAGAGATCGATATCGAGATCAATGAAGATGATCTGAAGATCGATACCTACCGGTCAAGCGGGGCAGGAGGACAGCACATTAACAAGACGTCCTCCGCAGTCCGGATCACGCATCTTCCGACCGGGATTGTCGTACAGTGCCAGAATGAGCGCTCGCAGCATCATAATAAGGATAAAGCGATGCAGATGTTAAAGGCAAAACTGTATTTGATGAAAGAACAGGAACAGGCGGAGAAGATGTCCGGTATCCGCGGAGAGGTCAAGGATATCGGATCCGCTCTTATGTTATGCATCCATACAGTCTTGTCAAGGATCACAGGACAAACGAAGAATCCAGTAATGTAGGAGCAGTGATGGACGGCGAGATTGACAGATTCATCAATGCATATCTGAAACAGGAGAGTGTACATGGATAAGACGAAATACTATGTGCTGAACAGAAAAGCGGTTCCGGAAGTCCTGTTGAAAGTTGTGGAGGTCAAGCATCTGCTTGCGACACAGAAGGGACTTACGATCGGCGAAGCGGCAGAACAGGCAGGAATCAGCAGAAGTTCCTTTTATAAATACAAAGATGATATTTTCCCGTTTCATGAAAATGAAAAGGGACAGACTATTACCATGGTCCTGCAGATGGAAGATATTCCAGGGCTTTTGGCAGAGATTTTGGGTGAAGTTGCACAGTGCAGGGCAAACATTCTGACTATTCACCAAAGTATTCCGCTCAATGGAGTGGCAACGCTTACCATGAGTGTGGAAGTCCTTTCCACAACAGGAAATCTCTCGGAAATGGTTGCGAAAATCGAAGAAAAAAACGGAGTTCATTATCTGAAAATAGTAGGGAGGGAATAAAAATGATAAGTGTTGCGGTACTGGGCTATGGTACAGTCGGATCCGGAGTAGTGGAAGTGTTCCGGCAAAATCAGGAGAAGATTGACCGGTGCGCAGGAGATCAGGTGCGGATCAAATATGTTCTGGATCTGCGTGATTTCCCGGAGGATCCGGTGCAGGAACTGATTGTGCATGATTTTGAAAAAATTGTCAGTGATGAAAGTGTGGATATTGTCGTAGAGGTAATGGGCGGTCTGGAACCTGCTTACACCTTTGTGAAGAGAAGTCTGGAAGCCGGGAAAAATGTGGTAACCTCCAATAAGGCGCTTGTGGCTGCGCATGGAGCGGAGCTGTTGAAGACCGCAAAAGAGAACCATGTCAACTACCTCTTTGAGGCGAGTGTGGGAGGCGGTATTCCGATTATCCGTCCGCTTGTTTCTTCGCTTACGGCGGATGAGATTGAAGAGATTACGGGAATCCTGAATGGGACAACGAACTATATGATGACGAAGATGTTCTATGAGGGAGCCGATTACGATGAAGTATTGAAAGAAGCACAGGCAAATGGATTTGCAGAACGGAATCCGGAGGCGGACGTGGAAGGTATGGATGCCTGCAGGAAAATAGCGATTCTGTCTTCCATTGTGTCCGGAAAGCAGGTGGATTTCCGCGATATTTATACAGAAGGCATCACGAAGATTACTGTCCAGGATATGCGCTACGCAAAACAGATGAATGCGGTAATCAAACTGCTTGCTACGATGAAGCGGGACGAAGAGAAGCTTGAGGCGGTTGTAGCCCCGTTCATACTTCCGGCAGAGCATCCGCTTGCAAGTGTGAATGGAGTGTTCAATGCGATTTTCGTGCATGGCAACGCTTTGGGGGATGCAATGTTCTATGGAAGCGGCGCAGGAAAGATGCCGACGGCCAGCGCAGTAGCGGCAGATATCGTGGAAGCTGCGAAATACAGAAACGAGACAATCTGCGAATACTGGTCCGGAGAGCGTCTGGAACTTGAAAGCCGCCTGGATGTAAAAAGAAAGTTTTTTGTCCGGATGTCCGGAAGCAGGACAGCATATGAAGAACGGATCAGAAATACTTTTGGCAAGGTTGAATTCGTGGAGGCTGATGGCTGCGAAGGAGAATTCGGATTTATTACAGATGTCATGAAAGAAGGGGAATACGAAGACGCGGCTGCAAGGTTTGACAATGTCATTCACATGATCCGCGCAGCATCATAAGATAGGTTATAAGACGAAAACAGAAGGGAATGATTGCGGATGAAATATATTATCATTCTTGGGGACGGTATGGCAGGAGAGCCGCTGGAGTGTATTG
>OLVT01003123.1_pt1 | contig 10245 bp, 3 predicted proteins | sample 1673241 | NCBI WGS metagenome assembly OLVT01 (sample SAMEA3178936, study PRJEB25190) | human gut metagenome | biome: human gut; feature: human-associated habitat; material: faeces | place: Austria | collected 2013
TGCTTTCAGTTCTTCCGTTACACCCTGCTTCTTTGCCATTTCCTTTATCAGATATTCCGCCATATCACGAGCCGAAGTATCAATTTCGGCAAGGTGTTCATATAATTTTCCGCTTGTCAGCAGATTAAAATATAGCACACGCTTATGTTCCCCCAAATATCGTTGCCGCAACCGTCCATATTTTGAAAGGGGAGGACTTTCCTCTACTGTCAGGCAGGGATAATAGTAATCTCCGATGAGTTCGTATCGGATACCTGTTCTTTCGTCTGTAATAAATCTTTGCATAGTGCTTCCTCCTTTTGCTTCTTGTGGTAAAAATCCAAGGTTTTCTTGTTGTGGTTTACCTTTTTACATTCCTCGGAGCAGAATTTTTGCTGACTGTGTGTAGGCCAGTAGGTACTACCACACACAGCACATACACGCTGACGGTAATAGTGATCGCCTTTTTTCGCTTCTCTGTCGGCTTTCGTCTTATCCTGCCTTGCCTGATAACAACAATCCTTTGAACAGAATACCTGTCGATTGCTTGTAGGGACAAACTCTGTCTGGCAATGAGGACATACCTTTGTTTTGACGATTTCGCCACCGTTTTCAGCAATTTTTTTCGCCTTTCGCTTCTCTCGATAGGCTTTTTCACGCTGACGCTGTTTCTCCAATCGCTTCTTTTCTTCCTGTTCTTCCTGCTCTTTTATCTCGGCAAGTTCTTCCTCGGTGTAGGCAATATCGACTTGTCCGACATAATTGAAATAAATGTCAACCTTTTGCGTTCTTGCTTTACCTACACCCTCGGATTCATACACCACAATCTTATCAATGAGTTCGGTAAACATCAAATCGGAAACTTCCGTAGGATTTTTATACTTGCGTATCAGCGAAACAAAATGCTGAATATCCATAGTGCTGTCTTTTTCTTCGGAAAGTTCCTTTTTCATCGTTTCTATTTTCACTTCCAATTCAGCCTGTTCATCGTCATACTGATTCATCAGTTGCTTGTATTGTCTTTCGGGTAACAATCCCGATATAAGATTTTCATACAAGCCACGAATGAGCGTAGAGAGTTCGTCATAGCGTTTCTGACAGCGTTTCAACTCCGATTGATTGTGCTTCGGCTTTTCCTCCTGCTTGTCTTTCCAAAGGGATTGCAGTTCCAAAGCAAAGGCTTTTTCGTCATTCAGAACGAATTTTGAAAAGCGTTTAACTGCCGATAATATCAAGGCTTCAACATTATCAGCACTAATCGTATGGGAAGTACAGAAATTAACCCTGCTTGCATACCCGCCGCAACGGTAAGAATACTGAACAGAACCATCTTTCCTGCTGTAATGCGTTTGCAAAGTCATTCTCCTGCCACAGTCGGCACAATATAGATAACCGCTCAATCGATTGCTGTGCGTTCCTCTTGCCGCAGCTCTGTTCGCTCGTTTCTTTCGCTTCTGAACGCTGTCCCAAAGTTCCTGCGATATGATAGGCTCGTGGGTGTTATAAAACACATACTGCTCATCTTCATCGGTAGTCTTTCTCTTATGCAGTTTGAAATTGGTGCTGACCGACTTTCTCAAAACAGTATGCCCAAGATATTCCTGTCTGCTTAAAATCGTTCTAATGGCAGATATGCCCCAAATATAAGGGTCTGCAAACTTAATCCCGTTGTACTGTTCTGGGTGATATTCCTTTGCATATGCGGCAGGAATTAAAACCTTTTCTTCGGTCAGTATTTCCGCTATGGCTCGTGGACTTTTGCCCTCATTGGCAAGCAGAAAGATACGCTTTACCACCTCAGAAGCCACAGGGTCAACAACAAGCGTCTGCTTATCGCTCGGCAATCGGTTATATCCATAAGGGATTGAACCGCTACAACGCTTTCCGTCCTTCATTCGGGCATCAAATACAGCCTTGATTTTATTGCTCGTGTCTTTGGCATAAAATTCGTTCATAATATTCAAAAACGGAGCAAAATCATTATCCGAAGCATTGTTGCTGTCAATGCTGTTGTTGATTGCAAGAAAACGGACATCTTTCTGCGGAAACAGAATTTCCGTATAAAATCCGACTTGCAGATAGTTTCGCCCTAATCGGCTCATATCCTTAACAATCAATGTTCCGACATTGCCTGCTTCAACTTCTTTTATCAAAGACTGAAAACCGGGACGATTGAAATTCACACCCGAAAAACCATCGTCAGTAAAATGGCGGATATTCTCAAAGCCATTTCTACGGGCATAATCTTCAAGATACTTTTTCTGATTGGTAATGGAATTACTCTCGCCATTCAGGTCATCATCTCTTGATAATCTCTCATAAAGTGCTGTAATCTTTGAAGTCCTTGACATTCTCTTAACCTCCTTTCGTATGTATTTTGCAATTTAGGACAGTTAATTTTATCGTCCTATTAAAGTATAGCCTTCCGGTGCAAGCTCTATGGCGGTCTGTGTTTCCCCGAAAGAAGCCGCCCATGCGTCAAAATGTCCCAGTCCCAGCTTCTGAAGCGTACCATACTGAAGATAACGCATATTCGTATAAAGCTCCGTCATGCTGTTGGAAATAGGTGTTCCAGTCGCAAAGGTCACACCCTTGCCGCCTGTAATCTCATCAAGATACTGGCACTTGGCAAACATATCGGAGGACTTCTGCGCTTCTGTCTGTGCGATACCTGCCACATTCCTCATTTTCGTGTAAAGGAACAGGTTCTTGTAATTGTGGCTCTCATCCACAAACAGCCTGTCTACCCCCAACTGCTCAAAGGTTACGACATTATCTTTCCGGCTCTGGTCATTTAATTTATCAAGACGCACCTGCAATGCTTTCCTTGATTTTTCCATCTGCTTAATGGTATAACGCTCCCCATTATCCTTTTTCGCCTGTTCAATGGCAAGCTCGATCTCATCAATCTGCCTTTCAATGGTTGCCGCCTGTCTTTCCTGTGATAACGGAATTTTTTCAAACTGGCCATGCCCGATAATAACGGCATCATAATCACCTGTTGCAATACGGGAACAAAATTTTTTACGGTTGGCGGGTTCAAAATCCTTTTTCGTTGCCGCAAGGATATTTGCTCCGGGATATAACCGAAGGAAATCACTTGCCCATTGTTCAGTCAGGTGGTTCGGCACTACAAATAATGACTTCTGGCATAGTCCCAGACGCTTGCTTTCCATTGCCGCCGCTGTCATTTCAAAGGTTTTTCCGGCACCGACGCAGTGCGCAAGCAGGGTATTATCTCCATACAGCACATGGGCAACCGCATTTTTCTGATGCGGCTTTAATTCAATGTCCGGTGTCATACCCGGAAATTTCAGATGTGCACCGTCATATTCTCTTGGTCTGGTGGAATTGAAAAGCTCATTATACTTTGCCACAAGCGTCTGCCTGTGTTCCGGATCACGGAATACCCAATCCTTAAATGCTTCCCTTATTGCTTCCTGCTTCTGGCTTGCAATCATGGTTTCCTTTTTATTGAGAACTCTCTTTTCTTTTCCGTCCTCCTCAATCGTGTCATATACTCTCGTATCTTTGAGGTTCAGAGAATCTTCCAGTATCTTATAGGCATTTACCCGGCTTGTACCATAGGTCATGTTGACAAGCGTATTTCCAAAGTCCGCATTTTTCCCCTTAATGTTCCACTCTCCGGTCACACCCGAAAACTGCACTCCAATCGTATCCCTGCGGAATAAATGCTCCGGTGTCTGGAAGGTATCACGCATAAAATCATTGATATACTTTGGATCAATCCATGTGGCACCGATACGCACCTCAATCTCCGATGCGTCCAGCTCCCTCGGCTGTACCTGCGTAAGAGCCTGTACATTTGGAGCATATTCCGGATGATTTTCCGCATAAGTGGCTGCTATGGCAAGTTTCTCACGCACATTGCCACTTAGATACTGGTCTGCTGTCTCCCAGACATCGGTAAGCGGATTCTGAAAAATGACACCACGAAGCTCCTCAGTAAGTGTATCCTTATCTTTTCCGGTAAGCTCTCCCATAAAATCAAGGTCGATTTTAGCTTTCTCTGCTAAAGATACTGCCAGCGCTTCACTTGCAGTATCCACGCTTGTGACAACCTCTGCCCTTTTAATGGTACGCTTCGTAAACATATCCGCTTTGCCTTTGAAATTGCCCTCATCATCAAGTTTTTCCAAAGAACACAACAGGCAATAACTGCTATCCTGATTAAAGGCTCTCTTATTCGTCTGTGAATTGATCAGACCATATTTCTTAGAGAAATTGTCATACAGGCTATTAAGTTCTGCCTGCTTTTCCTTAATTGTTACATCGGAGTATTCCTCAAGCTGCATATCAATCAGTTCCTGCGTACAGTTACGGATTGCCACCATTCCCTTGATACGTTCTTTTGCGGTGTCTGATACTTCTACCGGCTTCATGACAGAGTTTTCACGGTAATATACCTCATTATCGACTACGGTATAACTGAAATTCTTGACAGACGGATCAGCAGGAATACTCTGCCTGCTCATTTCATCCGCAAGCTCCTCATCCAGATCAATCGTATCAATCTGTCCTGTAGTGTTTTGAAGTGCTTTCGCTAACTGCTCATCAAATGGTCTGCCATCATCTGCCTTGCAGGTGCTTTCCATACCATAAGGACCGGATACCATTTCCATCTTTCCTACGATCTGCTCCGGGTGCTCTGCAAAGTAAGCGTTCATTGTAATGCCATTTGCGTCCTCTCCCAGATGTACCCAGTCCGGCTCACGCTCCACCATGCGGTCACGCTTCTGGAAAAATAAAATATCCGAAGTGACCTCGGTTCCTGCATTTGCCTTAAATGCGGTATTCGGAAGTCTGACTGCACCAAGCAGGTCTGCTCTTTGTGCAAGGTATCTTCTGACTTCCGAACTTGCCTTGTCCATGGTTCCCTTGCTTGTGATAAAAGCAACCACACCTCCGGGTCGCACCTTATCCAACGTCTTTGCAAAGAAATAATCATGGATCAGGAAATTATTTTTATCATACTGCTTATCTGCCACCTTATACTGACCAAAAGGTACATTTCCGATTGCCACATCAAAGAAATCGTTCGGATAATCGGTCTTTTCAAAGCCTTTGATCTGCACATCTGCCTGCGGATAAAGCTGCTTTGCAATGCGTCCGGTGATACTGTCAAGCTCTACTCCGTAAAGCCTGCTTTCTTTCATGGAATCCGGCATCATACCAAAAAAGTTGCCGATACCCATGGAAGGCTCCAGTACATTTCCTTTGGAAAATCCCATTTTCTCCAATGTTTCGTACATCTGGCGGATAATAACCGGACTTGTATAATGGGCATTCAAAGTACTCTCCCTTGCCATGCGGTACTCCTCCGGCGATAGCAGTTCCTTTAACTGGTGATATTCTGCTGACCAGTTTGATTTGCTCTCGTCAAACGCATCGGCAAGACCGCCCCAGCCGACATATTGTGACAAAATCTGCTGTTCCTGCGGTGTAGCATATCTGTTTTCGCCTTCGATCTGTTCCAACATTTTGATTGCTACAATATTTGTCTGGAATTTTTCTTTTGGAGAGCCTTCACCCAAACGATCATCGCTGATATGGAAATTAACAGCGTTGCTTTTATCCGGTGCAGCCACATTTATTTCCTGTGTAGTTTTATTCTCCTCTGACGAAAGTGTAAGCGGCTCCCAATCTCCGGTAAGCACCTGCGACAGCATATCTTCAGTCTCTTGCTCTGCTTCTCCATTCTCCAGACGCTCACGGGCAGCCTGCGTGTCTATGTTGTCCAGTTCATCTTCGGTCTGTTCCCTTTCATCAGAGAACTCCGTCTCTGCTTCCCTGCCACTTTCTGCAAGCTCATTCCCCCAGTCCATTGCTTCCTGCAAAGTCGAAAATGTCTCCAATGCCGGACGGGTAGTGTCTGCCGTATCATAAATAGCATATCCGTCCGCTTCCTTATCAATCCAAAGGAATACTCCTTCTGATAATGTGGCACTCCATTGTGTCGGATTGCCATATTCATCATCTGCATCATGTACCACATGCCATGATAATTTCTGCGATTCTTCTTGTGAAAATTTTTGTTGTGGCTCAGTTTCATCCGGCTCTGCGATACCATCCGTCCCCACAAAGCGTGAAAACACTTCTGCTTCATGTCGGTCAATATCTTCCTCTGCCAAAGCATTGATATAATCATCTTCTACCTCGCTGCGCTCCGGCTTATGGTCGTATTCAAAGGTTTTCCCATTGACCTGTGCATAATAAAAACTGCTGTCCTCTATGTCATTTCCAAGCAGATATTTCTCTTTTTCATTGCCCCACTCATCAATCAGATTACATTCATATCCATCAATCGTGACCTTTTCCTGTGCTTCCTTTTCTTTTTCCCGAAGCACATTGATATATCTTCTCGCCTGATTGGTAAATCCGTCCAACACTGCCGGATGTGAGCTTAGAATCAGATCGTTGTTCTCCCACTCATTTTCCGCAACAATGCCCTTTGCCCAGTCCTTATTGTTCTGTGAAAAACGACCATCATAATCAAAATGCGTAACCGTATTTGCAAGAACAAATTCCACACAGTCAATGCCATATTTATCTATGATCTCATCTGCTGTATTCCTCGGAAGAACTAAACCATTGAATTTTTCAGCAATCAGTGCATCAATGTCTTTCTTACACTCTAACCTCTGCCCATGCTCCAGACAGGAAAGCTCTCGTTGTCTTGCCTTTTCTGCCTGTTCTTCCTTATATGCCTTATAATTCTCTTTCCCCTGTGGAGATAAATATTTATCCTCATGGATCAGCTCCCTAAGCCTTTTCTCCACAACATTCCAGTTCAGAAGCACTTTTGCATACGGATTGCCATAACTGCCTTTCTCCAGACGGATACCTTTTCCATCATGTTCATTATGGGAATCATCATTGCCTGGAAGTCCACCGGAACCACCACCGATGCCATATTCATTTTTCAGAAAAGCAACTGTTTCTTTCTGGTCATGTCCTTCCATGAAATACTCATAGATACGGAAAGCTCCATGCTCATAGCCGCTTCCTCTGCCAAGTGCATAATCAATTTCATCCTGTGTAATAAAATCTTCCTGCTTTACCTCCACCGCATCCGGCAATGGAAACTCCAGTCTCTCCCTGTCAAGGTCTGCAATCTCCGATAACAGATATTCCGGTGATTTCACATGCCGCCATTTTAATTCGGCTTCACCCGATGCAAGTCGCTCTGCCGCATCCTCCAAGACATTTTTAAGCTGTTCCCTGCCCTCATGGGTGGAAAGAAGCTCCATGAGTTTTGCTTCACTTTCCAGATAATTTCCTGCTTTTAAGCCAAGCTCCTCCGGCATTTCATCCATGCCATCTCGCTGGAAGAAATAGATCTGATTGGCAACACGGTTTCGTTCCTGTGTGTCCACAAGAAATGCTTCACTGGCACTCATATAAGTGCCATTTTCAATCATGTAACGGATATGGCTCTCCACATCTTCCCAATCCATAGTGACAATCGGCGTTTCCCTTGCCTGTGTTCCATAGCCGACACTCATACCATGCTCATCGAACCACACTGATACGGGATTTCCATTGATTTCAAAACCTTTTCCGGTCTGTCCGTATTCATTTTTCAGAAAATCCACCATCTGCTCGGCATTTCTGCCCTCTGTGTACTTTGCGAAAATACGCTTCCTGCTGTGCTGTTTTCCTCCGCCACTCCTTAAAATGGTTTCAAGCTCATTCTGTGGCAAAGAAAAAGCAGCGGGCATGGTATATTTCATACTTGCTTCCGCTGCTGCGACTGTTCCGACCTGCTCCTCAAAAGAAGGAAACAGGCTGAGTTGTGTAAAGGTGGGCTCCGGTGCTTCTCCCCGGAGAAGATCATCTGCGTCTGTTACAGACTGTAAACCAGTTCTCCTAGAACCACTTCCTCTGCTCGGTTCCGAATGTTGTTCATCTTCGCTACCCAAAGCATCTGATCGGTTTCCTTGAGCTGTTCTGTCACTCCCTCGGTTGCCGCCATCTGGCTTGTCAGCTTCTCCATTCTCTCCTCTGCCTGCTTCTGAATGGTCAGCAGGTGTTCTTTCAATGTCCCTTTCAGAAGAAACGCTGAGTACACGCCCCTGTGGTTCTCCTTCAGATAAGTCTCCCTCATCATTCCGTACTTCGTTACGGTTCCCTCCGGCTGAATGTCCGCCTGTAATGTCGGAATCAGATAATCCCCGTTCTTTTCGTATGTCAGATTCATCGCTATTGCCCCTTTCTACGCTGTTTTGATTGTTGTCAATATATTCCTCATGTCCGCTCTCACTTTCACGCTTTAACGCATTGTAGTCTATTTCAGAAGTATTTGCAAGTCCTTTCTGCGTTAAATTTTCTGTTTGTTCCTGTTCGTGGCTTCTGTTATATGCCCTTATGGTTCTTCCAATCTCTAAAAGTACCGGTTTTGCAAGCTCATTGGCTGCATCTCCAAGTACTGCAAGGGTGTCCATGGAATTAAATTCATGGATAAAATCAAAAGCAAATTCCGAACCATACTCCTGCATATCTACACCACAGGCAGATAAAAGTGTAAAGGAAATACTCTCAGATAAAGTGTCCCTTAACCGGATACCGACATTCTGTTCATCCAGTCCCTCTAAGAAACTGTCCTCGATCATGTACTGCAGATCCGGCAGAAATTCCTCATAATAATCTGCCGCAATCCTCTCAGCTATCTCCATAAGTCTTTCTTCAAACAGCTTCTTATCATCTGTGGCACCATAAGTCTGCTCCAGACGCTTAATTACATCTTCCTTATGTTCCTCATGTAATTCCCAGAGTTCCGGATACCGTCCGATTCTCCTTGCCGCATGGACATCTGAAACATCAAATACATATTTCAGACGCTTGCCATGTACATCATCCTCGTCCAAAAGTGCGATACCTTTTGCACCTTTATTTACCCAGCAGTGCATACGCTCATTCCACAGCTCTATGGAAGCACACGCTGTTGCGTCCGGTCTTTGTGCATAGATTAAAAGCTGTTCCCGAAACGGATACTTGTATAATCTCGCCGCTGTAGTAAGGTATTTCATCCATTCCTCACGATTTTTGACAACCTCGGCTGCTGTCTCCTTTGCCAGAGCCGATATAAAATCATATTTTCTCACGCAGTTCTCCTTCCTGTCATAGATACGACAAAAAGGCAGCCACATACACTACATGACTGCCTTTCCTTTATTTCCCGTTACATTCCTATTCTGTTGTACCAAAGCTGAAAGTCTTACTCTCAGCCGTTTTCTTAGGCGTAAACCTTGCCTTAATTTCCGCAACCCTCCCCTCTAATGCTTGAAACATAGCGTCTACCTGTTCCTGTGTATATTCGTAGAAACCTCGATTTGCAAGATTCTCCAGTCTGCCAATAGCATCAACCGCCTTATTCATGCGGTACTCGCCAATACGGATAAACTTCTCCACCTTTGTCTCATTTTCCTTTGCTGCAGGCTCTCCCTGCGTTTCCTCTGTTGTCATTGTTACATTTGTTTCTTCCATGTGATTTTTCTCCTTTTTTGATAAAAAAAGAGAGCGTACAGGTTTTCCCATACGCTCTGACGCTGTATTGATATTAAGTTTTGTGTGGTATTAGTGTTTCTCCGACAAATTTGAAGTTAGCGATTTCTTTTTCCGGTATTCTCTGTCCCACGGATTTCCTCATGATAGAAATAATCTACGATCACCGGATGTCCCTGCGGGACTCTGCCATAAGGCATTTCATTATCCACAAAGGCACAATCATACTTCTTAGCCATTTTCTCAGCTTTTACTTCAAGTGCTTCAAAGTAGCTGCGGTTATGCTTGTTATAGATCTCGTCGTAAAGTGGTACAAGATCAGGATATTTTCCGGCGATATAATTCATAATTGTCTTTTTGAAACCGCCTCGAAGATTGAGATTTTCGAGCCAGAACAGATCGCACTGATCCTTTACCCGCTCAAAGATTGCTTCAAAATCCGTGATACCGGGGAATACCGGGGATACGAAACAGACTGTACGGATACCTGCCTCATATACCTGCTTCATAGCAGCGATACGGTGCTCAATGCTCGAAGCAGAGTCCATATCGTTCTTGAAATTTTCATCTAGTGTGTTGATCGACCATGAAACGGTTACACGTCCAAGCTTCTTCAGTAAATCAATATCTCGTACCACAAGATCCGACTTTGTGCAGATCAGAATATCTGCGTCACTGCCGATCAGCTGCTCCAGAAGTTTTCTGGTATTCCCGAATTGCTCCTCCTGTGGATTGTAGCCA
>OLVT01003126.1_pt1 | contig 10231 bp, 10 predicted proteins | sample 1673241 | NCBI WGS metagenome assembly OLVT01 (sample SAMEA3178936, study PRJEB25190) | human gut metagenome | biome: human gut; feature: human-associated habitat; material: faeces | place: Austria | collected 2013
CACTTTGTCCTGCTTCATATTTTTCACCCTATTACATTTTACCGTTCACCTTTCTGCTTTGGATATGAGTTCACATATCATAGTGTTGATTAGAATAGAACATGGTATTTGCAAGTAATATGTTGATATTTTTGAGGTCAAACATTTATAATGATACATAGAAAGTTTCGATTGGAGGTGATTAACATTTTGAATATTACCCGTTATGCAACTAAAAACGAATGTCTCATTCCGTGGGTGAAATTTTTTTGGCACATTGAAGCCGCAAATGCAGACATACACTATAAACTTCTTCCAACAGATTGTATTGATGTTATATTGAATTTGGCTGATGATGTGGTATATGAAACTGAATGTAATAAAATAATAGCACCCCCTTTTCATATCAATGGACTACGTAGTAAGTACAGTTTTATCCATCAAGAAAAAACCATTCGTATTTTTGGTATATCATTTTATCCTCATGGGCTATATCCCTTTGTGCATAAATCACTTAAGGAAGTTCAAAACAAAGTGGTTGATCTAAACGGGCTTTCATACAGTTTAGGAGAAAAGTTAAAAAAAGCAGTCAGTAATGATACTACTGAAAAAATTATAGCTGAAATTGAAAATACTTTGATTGAGGAGTTATCTATAAAGCAAGATTTTGCGGACAAAGCACAGCTAATATCAGACTTTATAACAATTAGTGATGATATATCTATCAAATCTTTTTGCGATAAACGGTCAATAAACATAAAAACATTTGAGAGAATGGTTTTATACCATACGGGCTATACTCCGAAAATTTTGCGTCGTATAAAACGTTTCCAGAATACATGTAATCAATTAGTACATCAACATATTAGTTTAACCGATATTACTTACGATAATAATTTTACTGACCAATCATATTTTATAAAAGAGTTTACACGTTTTTCGGGAACAGCACCACGCACCTTTCAGACAGAGAAAGCTACTGTAAAAGAGAATGTTAAATACAAATACCTATGACAGTCGATTTTCTACTATACCTCTTGTTCTATTTTATGTAGACTATGAAAAAAACAGGAGGTATTTTTATGTCTATTGCAACGGAAATCGTAACAATGAAAACTTTACAGGAGGTAACAAAAGACAGCTTTATCAGCATTGTGGACTCGCTTGAAAAGGACTATCATTCAAAGCAACAGGGTTTTATTGACACGGAACTTCTCTATAACGAAGAAAACAGGGAATGGACTATGATACAGCATTGGGCTTCAATGGAAGAACTCAAGGCTGCTTCTGATAAAATGTTTCAAGATGAGGGAGCAGCCCCTTTTGTAAAAGCACTTGACGCTGCAAGTGTCAAAATGAGCATATTACCACAAATAAAAATATGGGGATAAAAAAGTGAAAAAGTTTGAATATCAAATTGAAAAGGTAACAGGGCATTGTTCATGTGGATATAAGGTAGGGGACGTATTTCAATGTGAGGGTATGAATACTCCCTGTACTCCATTTTGTGGAGGTGCTTACATGGCTTTGTTTCCTATTCAAGTCGCCCTACACAATGGAGCTACCTTTAATTTTGAAGAAAACCCAAAGTCAAAAGGAAATTTGGCTTGTCCTGATAATGGGTATGTTGTTTTCAAAGTTACTCTGATTGAGGACTAATTATTTAAGCGAAAAATCATTTAATATTGTACATGGACACCTGTATACGGTTTCCCCTCTTTTCTTTGCTAATTCACTTCGGAGCTAGTGGTAAAATCATACTCTCCATATTGATGATGAAACACCCTTGCAATTTCCATTTATGTGGATAGGTACGGCATTGATGAAAGCTATGCTTAGTGAAAAAGGCTATAAGTGGACTTCATTAGCAGTATAAAAGGCTAACTATGCTCTGAGAATGTAAGAAGGTTGGTTTTGATCACATTTTTTGATATTCCTATTACAGCTAACAGGCAAATGGTGCGTGATGATATTTTTCTTTGTGGGAAAAAGTGAGGCGGGAACCATCTGCTGTAATGTGCGCTGGCAGCTTGCAGGAGTGTCCATCGCTTGTTTGCTATATGATGCCAATAGTGAAAGGTTTCCAAAATCCCGCATATACTGTATCAAATCCCCTGCATGAGGTACACCATGGCGGACTGCCCTTTTAACTCAGCCTCAGAGACTATTGCTGACTTTATCTACCGTAATGGAAGCCAGCAGCAATTTCCTGGTAATTCGGAAGATATTCCCTGTATGGACTTTGTAAGCACTGATTTCAGCATTATATATACCCCGCTAGATACCGTAGAACCCATATCACTAAGTAAGTTTACCTATTATAGTATCCCTGGACTGTACACACTGTTAGATAGTTCCAGCATGGATGCTTCCGGCATTTTGGCAACCCATGCATCACCTGCCCTTAGCAATCAAGGGAGAGGTGTTATAATCGGCATCATAGACACGGGAATTGACTATACCAATCCTTTATTTCGTAATCAGGATGGAACTACCAGAATCTTGAGTATTTGGGATCAGAGCCTTCCAGAAGATAAAAGCCTCCTTCCTGCCGGTGTACCCAACCGCTATAATGCCAGCGGGGCAAGCTATGGCACAGAGTACACGCAGGAGCGGATTAACGAGGCACTGGAATCTGATAATCCGTTTGCCGTGGTGCCTTCTACCGATACCAACGGACATGGAACCTTTTTGGCGGGTATCGCTGCTGGAGGAATCCTGCCTAATCAGGATTTTACAGGAGCAGCACCGGAATGTGAACTGGTAATCGTCAAATTAAAACCAGCCAAACAATATCTGCGCGATTTCTATCTTATCAGTAATGATGCGGATGCTTATCAGGAGAATGATATAATGATGGGCATTAAGTACCTGCGTGTGGAGGCATACAGCCAGAGAAAACCTCTGGTTATTTTACTGGGAATCGGCTCCAATCTGGGCAGCCATGAAGGGACATCTCCATTGAATGTAATGATTCAAGATATCAGCCGATATTTAGGAATGGCTACGGTAATTGCTGCAGGCAATGAAACTGGCCGGGGGCATCATTACATGGGGTCTGTACCGATAGGGGAAGAGTCCGTTGAGGTGGAAATCCGAGTAGGGAATGCGGAATCCCAACGTGGATTTGTAGTAGAACTCTGGGCCGACACCGCTGATACATATTCGGTTGGATTTGTCTCACCCAGTGGTGAATCCATAGGCCGCATTCCTATCATAGGCAGAAACGAAACCTCTATCCCGTTCCTTTTGGAACCCACGGTCATTACAGTTAATTACCAGCTGATTGAGACAGGCGCAGGCAAACAGCTTGTTTTTATCCGTTTTGAAGCCCCAACTAATGGAATTTGGAGAATACGCGTGTATAATACCCAGTATCTTACAGGGCAATTTAATATGTGGCTTCCGGCCCATACCTTGATTTCTGATGAAACCGTGTTTCTGACTCCCAGCCCATATACGACCATAACCCTCCCGGGAGATTCTCCCTCTCCAATCACAGTAGGAGCCTATAATCATTTAAATAACAGCATCTACATTCATTCCGGCCGTGGATATACAATAGACGGATTGATAAAACCGGATTTGGCAGCTCCAGGGGTTAATGTAAGCGGGCCATCGATAGGGCGAAGGAACCAAGACTCCATTCCCATGACTACCCGAACCGGAACCTCGGTTGCTGCTGCCCATGTTGCTGGTGCAGTCGCTAATCTTTTAAGCTGGGGCATAATAGAAGGACATAACATAGCAATGAGCGAAGCCACTGTCAAAGCATTTTTAATAAGAGGAGCAAAACGGAATCCAGCACTATCATATCCCAATAGGGAATGGGGATATGGGGCTCTGAACTTATATGAAACTTTTTTACGGTTAAGAGAAATAAGATGAATTATCTAAAGCATCAGATTCTTATGCATATCACGGATACGGGGGAACTTGATGGATATTTTGGCTGAGATGCTAAAAAATAGTCTTATCGGTGGTAAGGGATTAATTTTGAGGTAGCGGTGTGCCGCCACAAATACGCTTGCACCGTATCGGTCAACGCCTTTTCCCTTTATATTTCATGTAGAGGACGGTTGGCTCGATATGCTTTTTCAGAGTAGCCAATCGCTGGTCAATGGGGTTCAGCTTAACCCGTATATCCATCTGCCTCCCAATCATGGACGAAAACTTTTCATCAAGTCAGAAATGGCACGGTTCTTCTGAAAATAGTTGAACAAACCATATGTGGAGGTTAAATATTGACACATACTATATATAGTGATATCATGAAAGTAGTACTGATTTGTGTGTGTTTATAAACCACATTCAAATGTTTGTTCCGGTGGTATCTATACCGGAAGCTAATTTTTAGACGTAAGCCTTTTATATGAACGAGCCAGGCAGAGTCTCTGTCTGTAAAGTAAGATATCAGAAATCCTTGCGAATTTCTGATGTCTTATTTTTTGCTTCCAAAAAGGAGAGTGGTAATTTAGGAAAAGATAATGAAAAATCAAGTAAACAGAGACAAGAAGTATAAGAAGCCTGATATCTGGAAAGAGAACAAATATGAAATCAGAGTATTTAATTAGGAGGATGTATGAGATACGATTACAGGAAGATTAAAACTGAGAAAGTAGAAGTCAAAGGTATTGTTTGCGAATTTTATGATATGAGAATCGACAGGGCAACAGTACCAGATGGAAAATATCTGTATGAGGTGGCGGGCGATGACGGCAGCGGGGCAGAACCAGCAAGGGTAGGAAAAGGTGTTCTGGTTAATTTTTATGGTTCCCTGATATGCAACCAACCACTATTGTTGAAGGAAAAAGTAATGTGGTTAGAAACAGGAGATTTTAAATATGTTTAAAATGAAAACCGGCAGATGCACACTACTGGATAGAACTTAGCGGAGAAGATTTCTCTGCTTGTAAGTAAGACATCAGAAATTTGAAGAAGTTTTTGGTGTCTTACTTTTTGATCAAAAAGGAGTGAATGGAAAAAGAATGAGAAAGAGCAGTCAATTAGATAGGGCATGGACTGCCCGAAATTATGCCTGTGGAGATAGTAGATTGAGAGGTCGATGAAGCAGAAAATCCATTGGCTTTAGACAATGGAGAGTTCACTCTTAAAAATATATCAATCAAAATGTGAGGAAAATTCGTCACGTAAGCCACGAAAAAAATCATCAAAATTCGCATTAAAAATTATGGATAATGCTACTAACTCGCTAACTTTTATATTCATGCGATTGGTTTCTAATTTTGCATAAGTGCTTTTAGAAATATTAAGATTCATAAGATGCAATTTGGCAACAGTTTCATCTTGTGTTAAACCAGCTAAATGTCGCAGAAATTGAATGTTGTGGCCAATATCCATATCCGGTCTTAGTTTTTGCATATATAATCCCCCTGGTATGTCTATAAGTTTCGTGATAACGAAATATATTCTTGATTTTATAACCATTAAGAATTATAATGTTTCGTGATAACGAATTTTATACAATGGGGTGAAAAATATTTATTTATGAAAAAGGCTGATAGAAATTCTATAATTTATTAATGGAATTCTGGGATGAATTTTATAATCAATTTCAAGAGGATATTGATAAGTCGAACGCAGAGGATTGTTCTGATAGCTTTGAACGTGAAGTAAGCAGATGTGAAAAATGGCTATATCAATTTTGTAAAGAAGCACCAACACAAGAGTTGCAAGGAATTTTAAAAGAAATATTTGAAATATCATAATAGATATATCCAAAGATGGAGAAAGAAAGGAATTACGCCTTACTTTTTTTGGAATATGAATTTACGCATTACCTATGAGATTATGAAGGAGAAGATGTCTCTGCTTGTAAGTAAGGCATCAGAAATTTGAAGAAGTTTCTGATGCCTTATTTTCTTGTATAAAAAATAAGACTTGACAAGCGACCATTGGTCGCTATATAATAAATGTGAAACAGGAAGCGACCGATGGTCGTTATAAGGAGGTATCATAATATGCCAAAAGGAATTATGCTTACACCAGAACAACAAGAAGAGCGCCGAGAAGAAATAATCAGTGTTGCTATGCAGCTCATAGAGAAAAATGGATTCCAAAAAACATCAATGAGGGAAATTGCGATTTTAGCAAACATGGGAAAGTCCAGTCTGTATGATTTTTTCAAAACGAAAGACGAGATTGTTGTATATGCAGTTGAGAAAGAAATAGAAGAAACAATTAAAAAGGTTCATAGGATTATTGCCGATGAATCCTCGCCGGAACAGTGTCTTAGAAAAATCATGCTGAATCATCTTGGAGTACCAAAGCAGTATCGAACGGTGCTGATGTGGTTAAATACAGAATCTGACTATTTAGAAGAAGATTATCGAAAGCGGCTGAAAACTGCGCGTTACGCATATCAGGATATTATAAAATCTGTAATTGAAAATGGAGTGAAATCAGGCGTCTTCCGTAAGACGAATGCCGATCTTATGACGCATTTGTTAATTAACTCCATTATATCAATCATTTACACATCCCGACCATCAGCCAGTCCGGAGAAAATGCTTGATGAAACAATGGATATATTTCTACACGGAATTATGAATGATGGAGGTGAGTTATTATGATTTATTATACTCTACCCTTGTTGCATAAACAGGCAACCCTTGAAATGGTCGGCGGAAAAGGTATGTCTTTATCAAAACTTTTGACAGCGGGTATCCCTGTGCCGGAGGGCTTTCATGTTACGACTACTTCATACAAGATTTTTGTTGAAAAGAACCATATTCAGCCTCACATTAATAAGTTGCTGGACGGTATTGACTCTAACAATACCAGCCAGCTTGAAAATGCATCTACGCAGATAGGGATGCTTTTCCATAATGGAGAAATGCCGCAGGAAGTATCAGATGCAATTAAAACCGCATATGCTGGATTGGGAAATATAGCGGTGGCTGTCCGTTCCTCCGCAACCGCCGAGGATTTGCCCGACGCTTCTTTTGCAGGCCAGCAGGAAACCTATCTTAACATACAAGGTGAGAATGAAGTTCTTGACGCTGTAAAGAGGTGCTGGGCTTCCCTATGGACAGCCCGCGCTATTGCTTACCGTGTGAAGAATGATATAAAGCAGGAAATTGTCGCACTTGCTGTTGTAGTACAAAAGCTTGCGTTTTCCGATGCGTCCGGCGTTATGTTTACGCTAAACCCTATCAATGGCAGACGCAGCGAAATGATTGTTAACGCCGCGTGGGGACTTGGCGAATCGGTGGTTTCTAGCTTAGTCACCCCTGATACAATCGTTGTAGATAAAGATGCTGAACGAATTGTATCGTATGAAGTAGCAAACAAAGAGATTATGACAGTCCGCAACTCAGATGGAACAGAAGAAATCCCAACTCCTGAACAGTTTAGGAAAAAACATGCTCTTACTCGCAATCAAGTTATGCGATTGACACAGCTTGGAAAAAAAATTGAGAAGTATTATGAAATGCCTATGGATGTAGAGTGGGCACTGGAAAAAGATAAGTTGTATATTGTTCAGGCTCGCCCCATTACTGTCCTACCGCCGGAATGGACGTTACCGGAAAAGGATGTTATATATACAAGAGGCAGTCTAGCGGAACACTTGCCAAATCCTGTTACGCCCTTATTCGCCACACTTGGGCTTGAAATAGTCAACCGTGCGTCGGCGCTTTTATGGATAGATATGTTTGGTAAAAGTGCGAAAAAGCTACTGCCAGAAAACGGAGCATATACGATTATTAACGGATATGTTTATCTTTCCGCTAATTCAAAGCCTCTTTTGATTGCTGTCAAATCCCTTTCCCCCCGATCTTTACGCCGTGCGCTCACGAATAGTGTTGCACGCTGGGAAACAGCACGAAAAGAATTTGAGGATGTGATTAAACAATGGGAAGAAAAGCCCATGCATATGCTGAATGCTCATCAAATAATGGAGGGGATTCAGACTGTATTTTATGGAGCGTGTATTTATTTCACGAGGATTCAGCTTACATTGCCAGCCGCCTCTATCAGCGAAACATTATTTACAAAATTTTTTCAGGGAGCGGCTCGTCGCGCTGGTATAACAGATACTTCTGTTTTCCTGCTTGGATTTGATACGATTGCTCTGCAAGCCGAAAAGAACCTGTGGAGTCTCTCGGAATGGGTAAAGCAAAATAATACTCTCAACCTTTATCTGCAAAGTAATCCAACAGCAAAGATAGCGGAAAATTTTATGTCCTCAGTTCCGCCTGACGAAGTTTCGCCGGAAGTATGGATAGAATGGAAAAATCGAATCAATCAGTATTTTAAAGAGTTTGGTCGTACCGCTTATGAATTTGATTTTGCATATTCCACACCGCAGGAAACACTTACACCAACCTTTGAATCCATAAAAACCTTTGTAGAAGGCAAAGTTGAAAGTCCTTTTTTACGTCAATCCAAATTTGAAAAGCATAGGAAACAGGCAGAAGAAGAAATTTTACAACATATAGGTAGCTCACGCAAAAAACTGTTTTTGAAGTTGCTCCATTGGGCGCAGGAAACTGCTCCTATGCGTGAAAATGCTATTTATTTGATGGGAATGGGGCATCCTCTGATTCGCCGGATGTTTCATGAAATTTCAGCACGCCTTATACGTGGCGGAGCTACTTCGCATATAGATGATATTTATTGGCTCACAAAATTGGAATTGGAAAAACTCATAATACAGTTAGACGAAAATATACCTTTATCCGATAGAAGAAAATCGATACTTGAGCGAAAAGCGGAACTCAAAAAGTATCAGGGCTATGTGCCACCAGCTCAGTTACCTGAGAAGAAAGTAAAAAGCATATCACATGCACCACAGAAACAAAAAGATGGAAAAACCGTGTTGAGGGGTATAGGAACCAGTTCTGGTGTCGTGACAGCTCGTGCCTGCGTACTAAATAGTCCGGCAGATTTTAAAAATTTCCAGCCGGGAAGTGTTTTGGTTGCCGTTACTACAACTCCGGCTTGGACACCCTTATTTGCCTCTGCAAGTGGAATTGTAACGGATATTGGAGGTCCTCTCAGTCATTCAAGTATTGTTGCACGGGAATGTGGTATCCCTGCCGTTATGGCGACACACACAGCAACGAGAAGTATTAAAAATGGACAAATGATAACGGTGGACGGCTCGGAGGGGACGGTGACGATTGATGAATAGAAAGCCGATTTTCGCTTTAAAGCTTGCTACTTTGGTGATTGCGTTAGGATATAGCTTAATTCTTCCGGTCATGCCATTTTACATGGAAAATCTAGGTGCTGGCGGCCGTGAGCTTGGATGGCTCACTGCCGTATATGCTCTGGCACAAACAATATGCGCACCTTTTTGGGGTGCACTGTCCGACCGAATTGGTAGAAAGCCGATTATCAGCATTGGTATTATAGGATATTCCATCAGTTTGTTCCTGTTCGGTTTGGCTTCATCCTTTTGGACGCTATTTATAGCTCGCAGTTTATCAGGTATTTTGTCATCTGCTACGTCCGTTGCATCTTTGGCATATGTTGGAGATTCCAGCTCGGAGGAAGAAAGAAGCAAGAATATGAGTCAACTTGGAGCTTCAATGAGCGTTGGCGTAATGATGGGACCATTATTGGGAGGCATTCTTGCAGGCTATTCGCTTGCGCTCCCATTTTTTACAGGAGCCGGCATTTCATTTATTGCCTTTCTGCTAATTCTAACACTTTTGCCAGAGTCAATTGAGCGTTCAGGACAGACGGAAAAAAGAAAACCCTTTGATTTTTCAGACCTGAAAAGTATAATTTTTGGCTCAGCAGGAATGGTTTTGATACTTATTTTCGTCGTGCATTTCTGTCAAACAGGCTTGCAAGGAATTACGGGGCTGTATGTCGTAGATAAGTTTGGGTTTTCCACTAAGCAAGTTGGTGTTATTTGGATGGCTCTAGCAGGTATTTTGATTGTAGTACAAGGCTTTTTGACTGGTCCTTTAGCAAAAAAAATTGGTGAGAAGCGACTAATACTGATAGGTATGTTTTGCAAAGCCTTAGTAGCGTTTGCCATGGTATTGACAACTGGGTTTGTTAGTGTGTTGGTGGTTTTTGGCTTATTTGCGGTATCTTCTGCTATTACAGTACCCACATTAAACGCAACCCTTTCAAAAACTGACAATCAGCATAAAGGAACACTGATGGGATTTGCCAGTACCGCCGGAAATCTTAGCAAAGTTATTGCTCCTTTATTAACTGGGTATCTGTATGAAAGCAATATTGAATTACCATATATAACCACGGGAGGGAT
>OLVT01003127.1_pt1 | contig 10226 bp, 11 predicted proteins | sample 1673241 | NCBI WGS metagenome assembly OLVT01 (sample SAMEA3178936, study PRJEB25190) | human gut metagenome | biome: human gut; feature: human-associated habitat; material: faeces | place: Austria | collected 2013
GCGCCAAGATGCGCCGGGGCTCCCTCCACACCGCCCTGCGGGAGGCGGGCATCCACAAGGTGGCCCTGGGGCACCACTACGACGACGCGGTGGAGACCTTCTTCCTGTCCCTGTTCTACGAGGGGCGGCTGTCCTGCTTCCACCCGGTGACCTACCTGGACCGGATGGACATCACCCAGATCCGCCCCCTGCTCTACGTCAGCGAGGCCATGGTTCGGGAGGCCGCCCAGCGCCTCCAGCTGCCGGTGGTCCACAACCCCTGCCCCGCCGACGGGGCCACCAAGCGCCAGGAGGTGAAGGACCTCATCGCCGGCCTGCAGGGGCAGTATCCCAAGCTGAAGGAGTACACCTTCGCCGCCATGCAGCGCCTGCCCCTGCCGGGGTGGGAGGTGGAGGACCTGCGGCGGCGGCCTAGGACGGAGTGAGGGACCCCTGTCATCCCTCAACGGTTCCCTTTTCCGGATATTTCTGCTATACTAGCCTTAGAAACCCAAAAGGGAGGGTCTGCCCATGTCCACGCCCCGCAAGCCCCTGGGCGAGGCAGAGTTCAACCAACTCTTCCACACCTACCACAAGCCCGTGTTTCTCTATCTGCGCACCCTGCTGGCCCGGCGCGGCCACCCGCCGGACCCCCACCTGGTGGAGGACCTGACCCAGGAGGCCTTCACCATCCTGTGGGAAAAGCAAGAGAGCTTCCTGGCCAGCCCCAACCCCATCGGCTGGCTGTACGTCACTGCTGCCAACTTGGCCCGGAACCACCTGCGCACCCAACAGCGGTGGGCCGCCTGCCTGGCTCAGGTGGATCCGGAATTTTTAGAGGCCCAGCCCGACCCCCGCCCCCTGGAGGCGGGCCTGCTGAACTTGGAAGGCGTGGTGGCCCCGGAGGAGCTGGACCTGCTCCGCCGGGTTTACCTGGAGGGGTACAGCTATGAGGAGCTGGCCCAGGAACTGGGGACCAAGCCAAACACCTTGGCCTCCCGGGTGAGCCGGATCAAGGCCAAGTTCCGAAAAAATTTCCCGGAATCGGAAAAATTTTTACAGGATGGGTGCAAGGAATCCCGCCCCCCAGGACATAAAGAAGGTAGAGGAGGTTCTGAGCCATGAAAGATCCCAAAACGTTACTGGGAAACTACCCCGGGTTGGAACAGCTGACTACCCAGGAGCTGGAGGACCTGCTCCGGCAGGACTTTGCCGCCGGAGAGGGCCATTCCGACCCCGACCTGATTCCTGCCATTCTGGAGGTGATCGCCCAGCGGACCCCCGACGAGACCCTGCCGGTGGACACAGACACCGCCTGGGCCAGCCTGCGGGCCCGCACCCTGGACAAACCCCACGACCCGACCCCCACCGAGGAGGATCCCAAGGTGGTGCCCTTCCCCGACCCCAAGCCCCCCCGCCAGGAACCCCCCGCCAAAAGCCGGCGGCCCCGGCGGCCATGGGTGGTGGCGGCGGTGGTGTGCCTGTTGGTCTGCCTGCTGGCCGTCCCGGTGCAGGGGCAGAGCTTGCTGGAAACCCTGGTCACCTGGACCGGCAGCACCTTCTCCTTCCTGCCCCAGGAGGGCACCGGCGAGGAACCTGCCACCCTCCCCTCCCTGGCCGACCCAGACTTCTCCTCCCGGGAGGCGTTTGCGGATGACGAGGCCTACAGCGAAGCAGTATACCCGCAAGTGCAGGCGGCTGTGGCCAGCCTCACAGACCGGCCGGTGCTGCCCACCTGGTACCCAGAGGGAAGCCTGCTGACCCGGGTGGAGGAGAACCCCATGGATGATGGGTATATGCTCTTGGCCGCCTTTTCTCTGAATGGGGAGGAATTTCATATTTGTGTCACCGTTTATAACACTGAGGAAGAAATGGACGTCCGGAACTACGAGAAAAACGAAGGTATGCCGGAAGAATACCCCGTCCATGGCATCACCCACTACATCATGGGGAACATGGCACGCAACGTTGCAATTTGGAGAAATGGAAACGTCGAGTGCAGCATCCAGGGCTTCCTGACGGTGGACCAACTCGAGCAAATGATCGACTCAATTTATGCATAGGAGGCGCAGCAGTACTATGAAACGCATTGGAACCAAAACCCTCGCCCTTTTTCTCTGTCTGACCTTGGTATTCAGCGCGGCACTCTCTGCCAGCGCCCGGGCCAGCGATTACTTCTCCCATACCAGTGTCTCCGCCACAAAATCCGGCAGCGGAACCTTGCGAATCAAACTCAATGTGGTAGCCACCGGGGCCATGCGGGAACTGGGGGCCAGCGAGATCATCGTATACGAAAAGCAATCCAACGGCACCTATCAGGATGTATTCACCTTCAAGCGGGACAAATATCCCACGCTCGTCACCAAAAACCGCAGCTCTTACGTCACCTATGTGACCTACCCCGGAACCCCCGGCAAGACCTATTACGTCACCGCCCACTGCTACGCCGCCAACGCCAGCGGGTCTCAGTACACCTGGGCCGGGTCCTCTGCCGTGACTGTGTAACCCTTCCCTGGCGATCCCCCTCTTCTCTTTTCGGGTGCGGAATACCGCACCCGAAAATTTTTTTATTTTTTTCGTCATGGGATGCAAAGATTGGGCGGTGCCAAGACATGTAGTAAGTAGAAGGGACACAGAAACCCGGTGAGCCTGCGGTAGTGCAGAGAAAGGAAAGGAGGAGGTGCCTATGCGTGCCGATTGCAAGCACCACTGCCAGCCAGTACAATGTTGGTACTTACTATCAGAATTGTTCTGACATCGGTTTAGCTCAGAGCATTCGAACTGTTACCGCCACTGTCCTTGGCACACTGTTAGCAGCCAAATTCTTCCCTGGAAATGCCACTATGCAACACAACTGTATGCCGAGATATTGCCAATCAGCTCAAAGCTAAAGGAGAGACTATCGCCGGAACTATCAATGCAATATCCTACAAAATGAGAATTGACGGGCATCCGAATAACGATAGTTTTAATTTCTATCGGAAATACACCGGAACCTATTATTTCGGTAAAAACTATAGTGGAACTGTTTATCACGCAGCTCCTTTCTACGAAGCCCGTATTACGCAGAGCTGATCAAACCAAACTTTTTCTCTTATCAATGTGATCGTTAAGGCGCTTAGCGCCCCTACAATCATCCGCTCCCTATATTTTCCCCTTTCCCTTTGATAGAAAGGATGACTGCCATGAACGCCAACAAAAAGAAGCTGACGGGGGTCCTCGTTGCTATCATTCTTGTGATCCTCATCCTAGTAATCGCTTTATGGGTGGTCCCCTTCGCCCAGATGGCCAGCTACCGAGGCAGCGAGACCGTCCAGGCCCACGCCGCCCAGTTGGTGGCGGACTACGAGGCGGAAACCGGGGAAACCGTTTCCCAAGAGGATGTCTGCCGGGATATGTCTTACTTGGACCGTCTCTGGATCTATGAGGGCACCCTCCCCACAGAGATCACCGGCACCCGGGAAGGGCGTTTGGTCTACGCCATGCCGTTTACTGACACGGAGACCGAGTATATTGATGTCTACCGTACCGGCGGCGGCACCATTCATTACTTCGTCCAAAGCGACGATGGCATCGGCGAGAGCAGCCTAGAACTCAAACCCTGGGGCACTTTGTATGCAGACGGGATGAAAATTTCATAATCCCTAGAAAGGAGGCTCCTCCCATGAAAAAGAAAGGCAAAATCATCCTCACCGTCGTCCTGGTTCTGGCCATTGCCGCGGTGGCGGCAGCGGTGGCGGCCTTCCGCCCCCAGCCGGTGTTGGACCCGTCGGGCACCTACGAGGTGCAGCGGGTGAACTACTGGCTGGAGGGGCCCAACCTGGAATGGGAGGGCTACCTGCACACCATGCCCACCCCAGAGCAGGCCCAGGAGATTCTGGCCCTGCTGGAGGGGTATGAAAAGACGCTCTCCGCCGACCGGCTGCCGCAGCGGCTGTTCCTGAACCTCCTGCCGGCCCAATTCCAGTCCATGGAGGTACAGCTGCCGGAGTGGCTCGAGGCGGCCATCTTTATTTGGAACCCGGAGGATGAGGACGATTATTTTAACCTCATCCTGGGGGACGGCCACGTCCAGATCCGGGACGGGTACACCTACCTCCCCCCTTACTATGAGATTTCCAATGGCCAGCAGCTCTACCAGGAACTGGACGCCATCCTGCACTTGGACCAGCGCATGGCCGAACTGCGAGACTGACCCCATCTCCCTACCGCCCCCGGCGCACCCGCGCCGGGGGCGGCCCTCTCACTCCCCTCTTATTACAATTTGGCAACAATTTGCCATATCCCCTTGCTATTTTTGTTCATTTCGTGTATCCTTTCAGTGGAAGCCCCCGCCCCCTCGCCTGCCCGAAAGGAGGTTCCCCATGCAAATCGCTAGACGCATATGCCTACCGTGGTGGTCCTTTCTCCTCATCTGCGCCGCCGCAATGGCGATCACCGCCTTAGTGGTCTATGAGGCCACCACCGAGCCGGAACCGGAGGCCCCGGTCTCCTACTCCTTTCAGCCCGAGACCGGAGCGCTCACCTTCTACATCCCAGAGGGCTGGGAATTGCTGCGGGTCTTCACCGACGAGGGTGCCCTGACCATCCCCCCCTACCACCAAGACACCCGCTCCCTCACCATAGATCTGACGGAATTGCCCGAGACCGGCGGCCGGGACCTGATTCACATCCAGTGCCTCCCGCCGGAAGAGGGGCTGCTCCCCTTCTCCTTCTTTGAGGTCCTTCGACAATCCACAGGGGGAGAGTTCATTCTCTTCTCCTCTCCGGACCAGCTGAACTGGACCTGGGAGTCGGTATTCTATCAGCCAACAACCTAGGCGGTCAAAGCCGCCGTGGAGGGCATCGACATCGCCCCCGGCGCACCCGCGCCGGGGGCTTTTTCAATTCCCCTCCTTTGATTACAATTTGGCAACAGTTTTCCATTTTGTATTGCTCTTTCTGTGGCTTTCCTGTATACTTTGGATAGAAACCCCCTCCCTGTTCCGCCTGGTATTGGTGTGTTTGGCGGGAAGGTCCTTCCCCCTGAGAAAGGAGGTCCCTCTTATGATGGTATTCCTGTTTCTTATCCTCTCTGTCCTGTTCACCCTTCTGCTGGTCCAGGCCGTCATCGACGGGGGCCATGACCAGCCTTACACCGCCAAGGCCATCCTGGCCGGGGTGTGCCTGGCCTTTTTGGTGGCGCTGCTGTACTATTTCTAGTTCTGAGAACCCCTGGGAAAGGAGGACTCCCATGTCTCAACGTACCACCCGTCTCCGCGGCCCTTTGGCCGCCTTGCTCATCGCCCTAGGGGTGGGGGCCGTCCTGCTGGTGGGGGAGGTGGCCTGCTTCTCCCTCCACCCCGGGGTGGCCAGCGCCGCCAACGCCAGCCATCCCCGGGACCTGCCGGAGGGGGAGGCCTTTCTCTCCGCCGTCCAGCTCTCCCCCACCTGGGCCTGGCCGGTGACCGTCACCCAGGTGGAGATCCAGGACCCCGCCTCGGGGGAAATTTTCACCCCGGAGCTGATCCTCTGTGACCAGGACGGGCACAGGGATGGCCCCTCCATGGCCTCCGCCTGGCAGGGGCCACGGGCAGACTTTGCCGCCCACTTCCCCGGTGGGACCCAGTCCGCCGTGCCCGGCACCCTGGCCAGCCAGGACGCCGTCCTGGCCACCCTCTGGAACCCCCTGCCCCCCGGGGACCGGCCCCTGACCTACACCATCCACTACCGTCTGCTGGGCCTCTTCCCCAAGACGGAGACCTTCTCCTACACCTGGGACATCGGGGAGGGGACGGTTCCAGAGGGCCCGGCAGGCCCCCTGGCCGCCCTGCGGGCCCTGCTGGCCTGAGGGCGGCGGAAAGGAGGTCCCCCCTTTCGCCCCGCCCCCTGCCCCTTTGGGCAGGGGGACTTTTCGTGAAAAGGCGGGTTTTCCCTTGTCTCCCGGGGCGTTTTGTGGCATAGTAAGGGTGGAATGTTATCCCCTTCTGGGAAAGGAGGCTCGCCATGCTGTGCAAAGTGCGTTCCCTGGGGCTCCAGGGCATCTCCGGGTATGAGGTCACCGCCGAGTGCGACCTGGCCGGGGGCCTGCCCAACTTCGACATCGTGGGGCTCCCCGACACCGCCGTGAAGGAGGCCCGGGAGCGGGTCCGGGCGGCCATCAAGAACAGCGGCTACGCCTTTCCCGTGGGGCGGATCACCGTGAACCTGGCCCCCGCCAACCGGCGGAAGTCCGGCACGGTGTACGACCTGCCCATTTTGGTGGGCATCCTCACCGCCGCCGGGCAGCTGGACTGGTCCGACCCAGACTGTGCCTTCGTGGGGGAGCTCTCCCTCTCCGGCACCCTGCGGCCGGTGGTGGGGATGCTCCCCATGGCCCTGGCCGCCCGGGCGGCGGGGATCCGCCGCCTCTTCGTCCCGGCGGACAGCGCCTCGGAGGCCACCCTGGCCCAGGGCCTCACCGTCTACCCCGTGGAGACGGTGGGCCAGCTGGCCGACCACCTGGCCGGCCGGGCCCCCATCGACCCCGCCCCGGTGTGGCAGGGGGGCGAGGAGGACCTCCCCCTGCCGGACTTTGCCGAGGTCCGGGGCCAGGGCCCGGTGAAGCGGGTGTTGGAGATCGCCGCCGCCGGGGGGCACAACGTGCTCCTGGTGGGCCCCCCGGGCTCGGGGAAGAGTATGCTGGCCCGGCGGCTGCCCTCCATCCTGCCCCCCATGACCCGGCGGGAGGCCTTGGAGACCACCCAGATCCACTCGGTGCTGGGGCTCACCACCAAGGAGCGGCCCCTGCTGACCCAGCGGCCCTTCCGGTCCCCCCACCACACCATCTCCCCCGGGGGGATGGCGGGGGGCGGCTCCCCCTACCCCCGGCCGGGGGAGATCTCCCTGGCCCACCACGGGGTGCTGTTCCTGGACGAGCTGCCGGAGTTTCACAAGGACGTCATCGAGGTCCTCCGCCAGCCCATGGAGGACGGGGTGATCTCCGTGGTCCGCTCGGCGGCCACCGAGACCTACCCCAGCCGGTTCCTCCTCCTGTGCGCCATGAACCCCTGCAAGTGCGGGTGGTACGGCCACCCCTCCGGCCGGTGCCGGTGCTCGCCCCTGCAGGTGAAGAAGTATCTGGGCAAGCTCTCCGGCCCCCTGCTGGACCGGATCGACCTCTTCGCCGAGGTCCCCGCCCTGGAGTTTGAGGCCCTGGCCGACCGCAGCCCCGGGGAGCCCTCTTCCGCCATCCGAGCCCGGGTGACCCAGGCCCGGGCCATCCAGACCCAGCGCTACGGCCCGGAGGGGCCCCTGTGCAACGCCGCCATGGGCCAGGCCGAGCTGCGGCAGTACTGCGCCCTGGACGGGGAGAGCCAGGCCCTTATGAAGGGGGCCTACGAGCACATGGGCCTCACCGCCCGGAGCTATGACCGCATCCTCCGGGTGGCCCGGACCATTGCCGACCTGGACGGCAGCCAGCCCCTCCAGCCCCACCACCTGGCGGAGGCCATCCAGTACCGCCAGTCGGACTACTTCCCCGCCTGAGGGCGGGGCGCCAACCCAACCACGAAAGGAAGCTATCCACTATGTCTTACGTTCCCAGCGCGCCCCCGGTGGGCGATGAGATCTTTCTGCTCAAGATGGGAGAGATGGTCCTCAAGGGCCTCAACCGCCGCACCTTTGAGGAGCGGCTCATGGGCAACGCCCGCCGCCGGCTGCAAAAGTACGGCAAGTTCCGTATCTACTCCCGCCAGTCCATCACCTACGTGGAGCCCAAGGAGGCCGGGTGCGACATGGACGGGGCCTTTGCCACCCTCTCCCGCCTGTTCGGGGTGGTGGGCCTGTCCCGGGCCAAGGCCTGCGAAAAGACCCCCGAGGCCATCCTCGAAACCGCCAAGACCTACCTCCACGACGACCTGATGGCCGCCCGGACCTTTAAGGTGGAGTCCAAGCGGTCGGACAAGACCTTCCCCCTGACCTCCATCCAGCTCTCCCAGTACGTGGGGGGGGAGCTCAACGAGGCCTTCCCCCATATCCAGGCGGACATGCACCACCCGGAGCTCACCGTCCACGTGGAGGTGCGGGACTTTGCCGCCTACGTCCACGGGGACCCCGCCCCCGGCGCCGGTGGCCTGCCGGTGGGGGTGGGAGGCAAGGCGGTCTCCCTCCTGTCCGGAGGGATTGACAGCCCCGTGGCCTCCTGGATGATGGCCAAGCGGGGGGTGGCCTTGGAGATGGTCCACTTCTTCAGCTACCCCTACACCTCCCCCGAGGCCAAGGACAAGGTCCTCACCCTGGCCCAGCTCCTGACCCCCTGGTGCGGGCGGCTCACCGTCCACGTGGTGCCCTTCACCGCCATCCAGGAGGAGCTGCGCCGCAAGTGCCCGGAGGAGCTGTTCACCGTGCTCATGCGGCGGTTCATGATGCGCATCGCCGAGGCGGTGGCCCAGCGGTGCGGCGCCGGGGCCATCGTCACCGGCGAGTGCCTGGGCCAGGTGGCCAGCCAGACCATGGACGCCATGCTGGTCACCGGCTCTGTGGTGGAGCTGCCCATCCTGCGGCCCTGCATCGGGATGGACAAGGAGGAGATCGTTCAGATCGCCCGGAGGATCGGCACCTTTGAGACCTCCATCCTCCCCTATGAGGACTGCTGCACCGTGTTCACCCCCCGCCACCCCCGCCTGCGCCCCATGCCCGGCGAGGTGGAGGCCGCCGAGCAGGCCCTGGACATCGAGGCCATGGTCCAGGCGGCTGTGGACGGCATCGAGCGGGTCCAGGTCAACCTGTAAGGCCCGCCCTATCCCATCCAGACGCTCCGGCGGGCGGCCCGTCTCCCCGGCAGGCCGTCCGCTCTGTTGTTCTTTTTCCACACGCTGCGGGTCTGTCCGCAGCATCACTCTGAAAGGTGGTCTTTTTGTGTCGCATAAGGTCGAGATCCTGTCGGTTGGCACCGAGCTGCTGCTGGGCAGCATCGCCAACACCGACGCTCAGATGCTCTCCCAGGGGCTGTCCGCCCTGGGTCTGAACGTGTTTTGGCACACCGTGGTGGGGGACAACCCCCAGCGGGCCCGGGAGGCGGTGGAGCTGGCCCGGAGCCGGGCCGATATCATCATCACCACCGGCGGCCTGGGCCCCACCTGTGACGACCTGACCAAAAACGTCCTGGCCGAGGTTTTTGGGAAAAAGCTGGTCTATCACCAGGAATCTCTGGAGCGCATCAAGGACTACGCCCGGGGCACCGGACGCCCCCTGACGGAAAACAACTTTCAGCAGGCCCTGGTCCCCGAGGGGAGCACCGTTCTGGTCAACGACTGGGGCTCCGCTCCCGGCTGTGCCTTCGAGGCGGACGGCGTCCATGTCATCATGCTCCCCGGCCCCCCCAGCGAGTGCCGCCCCATGTTCCACCACCGGGCGGTCCCCTATCTCCAGGCCCTGTCCGAGGGGGTCATCGCCTCCCACACTCTGAAGCTGTTCGGCATCGGCGAATCCGCCATGGAGGCCCAGCTTCGGGACGAGATGAACGCCATGTCCAACCCCACCCTGGCTCCCTACGCCAAGGAGGGGGAGTGTGAGCTGCGGGTCACCGCCAAGGCCCCCACCCAGGAGGAGGCCCAGGCCCTCCTCCTCCCCAAGGTAGAGGAGCTGAAGGCCCGGTTCGGCGCTCTGGTCTACGGGGTGGACGTCCCCTCCCTGGAGTATGTGGTGCTGGAGGGTCTGAAGGCCCGTGGGCTCACCCTGGGCACCGCGGAGAGCTGCACCGGCGGCCTGATCGCCAAGCGGCTCACCGACGTCTCCGGATCCTCCCAGGTATTCAGGGGAGGCGTGGTCTCCTACACCAACGAGGTCAAGCATGGCGTTCTGGGCGTCCCCCAGGCCCTGCTGGACCAGTACGGCGCGGTGTCCGAGCCCGTGGCCCGGGCTATGGCAGAGGGGGCGCGGCAGGCCTTAGGCTGTGACCTGGCCCTGGCCTCCACCGGCGTGGCCGGCCCTGACCGGGATGACCGGGGCAACGAGGTGGGCACCATGTTCGTGGCCATCGCCGCACCGGACGGCACCCACGTCCGGCCCCTCCACCTGGGCGGCCGCCCTGTCCGTGGCCGCCTGCGCACCCAGGCCGCCCACCACGCCCTGGACCTGGCCCGACGGTGGCTGTCCGGCCTGCCTCTGGAGGACTGACGGAGGCCGGCGCCGAACTTCTGCTGTAAAATGAGGGGGTTGGGGGAAAAATATCCTCCCGACCCCCTTGCAATCCTTTCCTGGCTGTGATATAGTAGGAACGTAAATTA
>OLVT01003128.1_pt1 | contig 10225 bp, 8 predicted proteins | sample 1673241 | NCBI WGS metagenome assembly OLVT01 (sample SAMEA3178936, study PRJEB25190) | human gut metagenome | biome: human gut; feature: human-associated habitat; material: faeces | place: Austria | collected 2013
TTTCAAAAAGCTCTTTTTGCTTTTCTGCCCTTTCTGCTACAAGAAGCTGTCTTCTGTCACCGATAATACGGTTGCGGCGAGGATTAAATTCACTGATCACAAATTCAATTTCCTGTCCCTGATACTTGCTCAGATCTTTTTCATATGTGTCAGAAACCAGGCTTGCAGGGATGAATACTCTGGCTTCATCAACAACCACACTGAGTCCGCCGCCCAGAATCTGTGCGACAGGTGCCTTCAGTACTTCTTTGTTTTCAAACGCTTCTTTGAGGCGCTCATTTCCTTTCTCAGCAGCAAGCCTTCTATAAGTAAGCAGCACCTGACCTTCTCCGTCATTAACCTTTAATACTTTTGCAGTCATTGTATCACCAACAGAAACAAGAGTAGTAAGGTCCACACCCGGCTCATTCGTATATTCGCTTCTTGTGATGATACCGTCTGCTTTGTAACCGATATTCAGAATGATCTCATCCGGCTTTACACCAATGACTGTACCGTCAACCACCTCTCCGTTTCGTATTGTCTTGAATGACTCGTCTAACATCTGTTCAAATGTTAATTCTGACATTATTTTGAACCTCCTCAATTATTATGTTGGGCGTGGATGCCCCTGCTGTAATACCTACTGTTTCCACGGACCTTAATTGATTCATATCAAAATCGTCAAGTGTCTGTATATAGTACGTATTGTGACATTCCCTGCTGCATATTTCATACAGTTTCTGGGTATTGGAACTATGTTTGTCTCCGATTACAATCATAGCATCCACCTCTTTTGCAATGCTCCTTGCTTCTGTCTGACGCTCTCTGGTTGCATTACAAATCGTATTTAAAACACTTATATCATAACCCTTTTCTGAAATAATTTCAACTAAATCTTTGAATTTATTGTAATTAAATGTCGTCTGCGACACAATACAAATTCTTTCGGATGTAGTATTTTCAAATTTTTCTGCTTCTTCTGCATTTTTTATAACGGTTACATTTTCTCCTGCCCAGCCCCGGATTCCTTCAACCTCAGGGTGATCCGGATTACCAATGATAATGATCCGGCTGCCTTTTTTACTTTCTTCGGCAACAATCTTATGGATTCTTTTCACAAACGGACAGGTTGCATCTACATATTCGATGCCTTTTTCATCCATTAGGTCACAGATTCTCTTTGGAACACCATGAGAGCGGATAATCACCAGTCCTTCTTCCAGACCTTTCAGCTCTTCCTCACTGTGCAAGACTTTTACGCCATGTGCTTCCATGTCCTTTACAACCTCTTCATTATGGATGATCGGACCATAAGTATAGATCTGTTTTCCCATTTGTTTTTCAACCTGCTCATATACTGTATCGACAGCGCGTTTTACACCAAAGCAGAATCCGGCACTTTTTGCGCGTATTACTTCCATTTTTAGTTTCCTCCTGTTGTTTTTATTTTTCTGATAAGTGATTCTTTTTACATACCTAGAAATTTGAAACATGCATAGCGCAGATTCATCCGCATCTTCAGATTACATTTTTCGCCCGGAACAGTAAGTTTTTTCATGAACCGGTTCAGTGTACATTTCTCATATTCTTCCATCAATTTACACATAAACCGAAAATCTCCCTTCGTCATACACAAATTATAATTTCTCACAGTATCCGAATAATCTGCTCATATATCAGTATTTCTTTCGGTCCAATATTCTTATTATCATGATAATGACCAAAGAACCACTTCTTAAAATTTACCCGCTGCTTCACTAACTCCAGATAATCCGTCATGGAATCTGCTGAAAAAGTCTTATCTACAAATTGTTTCTGGGTACTTGTAGCACAACAATGACTGATAATAAAATCTACCTCATTGTTATACTGAGATAAATTTCTTAATCCTTCTTCCATTTCCTCTTTTGAAGCCATTTCTTCCGTCCACCACGAAATATGATTCACACGATAAGGCAGCCATTCCTTATCTAGTTCTTTCTTTTTCTTCTTAAAATCCGGGGCTTCTGGATCTAAAATCCCACCGTCTGTATCATGACTTTTTGCTCCGCCGAATACAAAGAATTTCTTTCCGCAAAGTTGAAAAACCTGTCCTCGCATAAGATGGATCACCGAAGGTCTAATCTTATGTACATTTCCACCATTCCATTTTTCTACAGGATAGCTGTAAAGCCTGTCAAAATTCTCATGGTTCCCCTCACAAAAAAGACTTGTAAAAGGACGATCTTCCAGCCAGTCCATCCAATGCTTCTCATGTTTATTTTCTTCAAAGCGATTCCATACTCCGCCAAAATCACCGCAGATAATGACATAATCATCTTTTGTCATTTCATATTGTTCCGGGAAAATTTTAGTATTGAACCTGGTAAAATCAGCGTGACAGTCGCCGGTTACATAAATCATCCTTACTGCTCCTCTTTGATTAAATATTTTACGGGGATTTCTTTTGTTAACCATACTCCATTTTTTGATAAGAAAAATGAATATCCATCGTCATACATTTCTTTTGTTTTTACGATATAAAGCACTGGTTTTCCGTGACGTGAGCCGACTTTCGTAGCTGTAGCTGCGTCTGATGATAAATGCACATATAACCTACCCTTTGGAATCAATCCTTGTTGATCAATGGATGCAACATATTTTTCTCCAGTTCCATGCCAGAGCGTTTCAGGCGGTATTGCTGCTGGTAATTCTACATCAACAGGAATCGAATGTCCCTGATTTGCCCGAATCTTTGTTTTATCTTCATTAAAGGTAAATCTTTGCTTATTATCTGTCCAAACAATTTCTTCCAGCATTTCTCTATTAAATTCACGTGTTTTCGAAATTCCGGCAATCAGCCCGTCTACATTTGCCCAACCATGTTCATCCAATTGGATTCCAATTGTTTCTGGTTTATGGCGCAGGATTAAACTTACAAATTTACTTGTACTTGTTAAATTCATTTTCATTCTCTTTTTTTTTGGAAAATTCATATCTTTATATTACCATAATCAAATATACTGCACAATAAATGACCCAACTTATTTATACCGATTTTTGTATAAATAAATCAGGTCATTTTCTTATCACTCTTAATCAACGCAAGCCTTGTAATTCGTTAACTTAAACTTGATAATGAACGCATAACTAAATCAATATCTTTATTTTCCAATTCCTGAATAATATGTAAATATGTTTTCTGTGTTGTTGTCATACTCGAATGTTCCAATCTTCTTGCTACACTAGCAATAGATACGCCTGTAAACAGCAGCAAAGACGCATGCGTATGCCGCAAGAAAGAAATACATTGACGATGAAACCCTGATTACTCTAATCGATACATATTACCTTGAAAGCGGCCGTTCTGAGTGTGCATTACAACCGACACAAATTACAGATTACATAAATGCTAATGGTTATCCAAAATATCAGGTCACGTCTTTACGTAGAAATGAAAAGGCGAAAGAACATATTCAGGCTTTACTTGCGGCTTCAAAAGAAAAAGGGGCTTCTCTTCTCTTATCATATAAAACACTGGATGTTCAGGCTTTCCTTGACCACAACAGTACAAGACAAAAAATGATCACTGCACTTACCGAACTGGACACCTACTACAAAAGTATTTGTGAGAATGCGCTTTCCATGCAAAAAGAAGCTGTATCCTATAAGACAAAACTGGATTCCGCTTCTAAAAAAGTAGAAAATCTAACTGATAAATTGCAATCATTATCAAATACAAACAAAGAATTAAAGCTGCAAAATCATGAACTATCGCAACAGTTAGATGCTCATAAAAAAGTACTTTTACAATATGTTTATCCAGATGTAGCAACAGAACTCTTAAAAGAACAGGGACTTATCAAAGGAGATGTAGAATCCTGTATCAAAAATCAGGCTTTATCCGAACAAATAATTTCTCCGACAAGTTCCATTCTTCCTATAGAAACTGAAGATAAAATTCCAGAAAAGCAAGCTAATCATTCATCAGAAAGTAACATTATACAAGGACTTTTTAACAACTTGGAGGGAATATAAAGTGTCAGATTTTAAATCAATTGCTGATGTTCCAGAAATGCTGGAACTATGGGATTTTGATAAAAATCCTGAAGATCCAAAAACGGTTTCTTATATTTCGCATCTTCCTTATTACTGGAAATGTAAACTCTGCGGATATGAATGGTCTACAACACCTCATACCCGTTCCCGCACAAAAGGAAAATGCCCTGCCTGCAAAGGGACCGGAAAAAGACCCGATACCGTCAAAGATATACCGTTTTTAATGGAACAATGGGATTTTAATAAAAATACCGTTGATCCTGCAACGATTCTTATATCTTCTAAAAAGAAATTCTTTTGGAAATGTAAAAAATGTGGGAAAGAATGGCCAACCAGCCCCCAATCAAGATATGATGCCAAAGGAAAATGCCCAAGCTGCGATAGCAATAAATCCGTTCAACCTGGAGTAAATGATGTATTCACTCTGGTTCCTGAGCTAAAAAAGATTTATGATTTTGAAAAAAATAAGAATATCGATATCGAACATCAGGGATGGTCATCAAGGGAAAGAATGGCTTGTAAATGCCCTGATTGCGGACGTGAATGGACAACTATTATAAATTCTCAAATTTTGAAAGAAGGAGATTCTTATAGAATTATTGGCTGTGATCATAAAAATCGAAAAACCCGACAGCATGTTCCTTTTGTTTCTGAGTCCCCAACTCTAATGCGGTTTTGGGATAACGAAAAAAATAGCTTAGATTCTTCAACCACTTCTTCTGCCAGTGATATTGCTGCTTACTGGAAATGTCCTGATTGCGGTTACAGTTGGTCTGCTGGAATAAGATCAAGAGATCGGTCAAAAAACAGCAAATGTCCATGTTGCCAAAATTTAAAAAAGTTCGTTCCCGGAATAAATGATGCTCTCACTTTACTTCCTGATTTAAAACGTCTTTATGATTTTGAAAAAAATGTAGGAATTGATCCTTTATCTCTTCGTATAGGTGATCAAAGCACTTACTACTGGTGGAAATGTCCTGATTGTGGTTATGAATGGAGTTCAACAATCACTACCAGACTCGATAGAAAGGATGGCAAAATTATAGTCAGACAGTGTCAAAATTGCTACTATAACAGTCCAGATAGACTTGCAAAGGTAGCTTCTAAAAATAAACTGATGAAATTTTGGGATTTTGAAGAAAACAAAAAACTAGGACTTGATCCTAACCTCCTTTCATCTCACTCAGCAGAAGATGCCAAGTGGCGTTGTAAAAAATGTGGTTATCACTGGACTGCTAAAATCAGGAGTCGAAATGGTGCTTCTGATGGCTGCCCAAATTGTGACGCTCATAATGTAATCATACCTGGAATAAATGATGTACTAACTCTAGTTCCAGAATTTTCAGATTATTATGATTTTGAAACTAACGAAGCAAATGGGATCGACATCCGGAAATGCCGTATTTCTTCTGATCAAAAAGTACATTTTCATTGTCCTAAATGTGATTATGAATGGGATGGTACGATAGTTGGAAGAATTGGTACTGATATACTAGGTAATAAATATGTATTTGAATGTCCTTCCTGTAAAGATCGTAATACGCGGAGAATACCTTATAGTTTATCACATCCCAAATTAGTAGACTTATATAATACGGAGCGTAATATGTGTCCATTAGACGATATTACTCCCAGACAGGCTTCAAGTAGATTATTTTATTGGAGATGTCCCGATTGCCATACCGATTTTACGGCATATATTGCAACTGTAATCCGTGCTCTTGATGACATAACTACTATTTGTCCAAAATGTTCTGGAACAAAGTCATCTCCAGATGAAAGTTTTGCCAGTAAATTCCCCGAATATCTGGAAGCCTACGCAGATACAAATACAGTAGATCCATATACTGTAGCTCCTTACAGTACTATTTCAGTCTCATGGAAATGCAAAAAAGGACATATTCGCGAGGATTCCTTTGGTAGAATTAATCAAGCCGGTATTGAATGTCCCATTTGTAGAGGTACAAAACTTGTAAAGGGCATCAATACTTTTGCAGATTATTATCCTCAATATCTTCCAATATACTCTCCAAATAATGTCTGGAAACCAGATGAAATTTTTTATGATTCCAGACGTTGGCTCAAATGGATTTGTAATACATGTCATGGAGAATACAGTGCCTATGTTAAAGAAATAGTAAATGGAAAAGAATGTCCATTTTGTTCTGAAAAATATCCACTTCCTGGATTCAATACTCTTGCCGTAAAGCACCCAGATATTGCTGCCATGTGGTCTGAGAAAAACGAAATTTCAGCAGACGAAACACTTGTAAATGGTAATAATGCTGTCTGGACTTGTCCTGTTTGTCATGGCGACTATAATGCTCCTATTAAAGAGGTCGTAAACGGTAATGCTGATTGTCCTTATTGTAACGACAGAAAACTACTTCCTGGATTTAATAGTCTGGCTACCAGATATCCTGATATCGCTGTTATGTGGTCCGACAAAAATAATTTTTCTGCTGATCAGACTCTTCCTAATACTACTATGGCATTCTGGACTTGCCCTACTTGCCATGGGGATTATCCTGCCAGGATTAATAAAGTAATAACTGGGACCGCGAAATGCCCTTATTGCAGTAACAGAAAAGTTCTTCCTGGATTTAATAGTCTGGCTGTTAAATATCCTGATATTGCTAACATGTGGTCAAAGCAAAATAAACTTTCACCTAATCAAGTTCTTCCCAATGTTAATTATGCAATTTGGACTTGCCCTACCTGCCATGGCGATTATTCAGCTCGGATTATTGAAGTTGTAAATAGGGAAACTGATTGTCCTTATTGTTCTGGTCGCAAAGTACTTCCAGGAAAAACATCCTTTGCCGCACTTCATCCTGATTTAATGGAAGATTGGGATTTTATTGCAAACTATTGTCTCGTAAATCCTGATGAAATATTAGATACGTATTCACAGAAGGTTTGGTGGAATTGTAAAAGAAGTTCTGAGCATAAATATCCATTGAGTCCTGCTGATAAAGTTTTCTATCAGAAGAGACATCGTGAATCTTGCCCTTATTGTAAAGGACGCCGTAGAAAAAAGAAATTTTTCTAAAATTAACAAAATAGTTTCATCAAAAAAGGAATTTTCAAATGGTTGATTACCAAATGAAAATTCCTTTATTTTGTACGTTTTCGGATTTCTCTTAAAAAAATGACTTTTAACTTTACTCGGAATAATTTACGTTTTCGTCCGTTTTGTCAATTTTTCAAATTTAAGTTCTTACGGAATAATGTACGTTTTTGAGCTTTTTCAGTAAAAAAATTTTTTTACTTACTGTGCTTTACTGGATTTCTTACCAGTATCTTCTATACCAGTGGTATGCATAATCAACACTTGTATAACATACGACCTCGCCCGGCTGCGGTGCATGAATCATCTGTCCGCCTCCTGCGTAGATTCCCACATGTCCTCCGTAACATACAACATCACCCGGCTGTGGGTCTGACACTGCCTGTCCGCCACTTCCCTGACTGTATGAGTTACGTGTAATTGGAATACCACATGCCTGATGTGCCAGGTATACAAGACCTGAACAATCAACACCACTTCCCGAAGTACCGCCCCATACATAAGGAACTCCAAGGTATGCTGCTGCTGCACTTAAAATAGCGCTTCCGTTGCCATATGTACTTCCACCGTTATCACTACTGCTGTTATTATTACTTGTATCCGGAGTCACTGTCGGGGTACTTGGTGCACTCGGTGTAACGGTTGTGTTGTTATTACCATTATTATTTGTTGTATTACCTACAGTCTGTGAACCACTGTTGCTTGTCGATGCAACGGTCGAATTTGACTTTGTTGACTCAGCTGCTTTTGCTGCCTTTGCAGCTTCTTCTGCCTGCCTCTTTGCTTCAGCTGCTGCTACAGCTGCCTGAAGCTGCTCATCCAGATCTGCGACTTCTTCTTTCTTAGATTCCAGCGTATTACTCAGCGTCGTCTGCTCTGCTTCATAATCAGACTGCATAGACTCCAGATTCGCCTGATCTTCTTCAAGCTGTGCTTTCAGATCTGCAATCTGCTGCTTGGTATCAATATATTCCTGAAGCTGCTTTCTGTCATAACTATGTACGTTCTGAACATACTCTGCTTTGTTAAGCAAGTCTGAGAAATTCTCAGCACTGATCAGAGTCTCAATCGCAGTCGAGTTGCCTTCTTCATACATATACTTGATACGCTTCTTCATATCTTCGTACTGCTGATGTTCTTTTTCTTCAGCAACAGTAAGATCATCCTGTGCCTGTGTGATCTGCTGACCTGTTGACACCAGATCATCTTCCAGCTTACTCATTTTTTCAATTAGTGTCTGCAATTCTGACTGAAGAGAATCCACTTCGCTCTGTGCTGCATTTTTACTATTCTGCAGATTGCTGACATCATCTGCAAATACTGGCGTAACTACCATTGAACTTGCAAGAACAGATGCCAAAAATACTTGTTTAAATTTTCTCATAATCACCCATCCTATATTTTTTTACTAATTATTTTCCTAACCCTGTAGTCGATTATATACCATTTTCCTATTTTTTGCAATACAATTTAACATTTTTGTAACATTCTACTAGGGTATCATAATATACCCTGAATTATTCATGGAACAATATCTGAACCGATAACTATACCATGATATTAAAAATGCTCCATGCAGTTCATAACATCGCTCAATTTCTCTATCAAAAGGGCGTAAAATCCCTATCGTAGAGTCCAGAGCAATTGTTAAGCTGTCAAGGTTCGTTAATAGTTGCTACTCCAATTGTACATTTAGATTACCGATATTAGAAATTGTCTCATAGAATTCATTTTTATAAGGGCAACTACTGCACAACTTGAATGTGATATATCTTGCTGAACGAACTACTTTTGCAGCAATCTTCTGCAGCTTTAAATGGACGGTATCAATACGTTGCTTTCGCATATTTGCTGATAACGCCAATCGTCTAAACCAATTAAATATGTTATATACAAGAGCGTGTACTTGAAGTCTGTTGGCATTTACAATTCGGGGATGACTGCTTACGGAAGCAAAATCAAAACCAGATTTACTCTCTTTGATAAAGTTTTCCATCAGTCCTCGCTTACAGTAAAATTTGATAAGATACTCTGGTGATGAATCCATGTTTGTGACAATGAATGTGTACATGTAAACCATCTGGTTTTCCGGCTTTTCAACCTTGCATACTACACGTCTTTCATAAGGCCATGGACCAGCTTTGTACATGAATTCACTATAAACTACAGCATAATCGACTTTGTTATTTCTAGTGATTTCATCAAGCTCATCCACAAGATGGGATGCTTTTCCACGGAGAATACCATTCTCCTTCAGCCGGATTACATAGTTTGTGTCATTTTCCTCGCACTGCTTGTAAAGGCTAGGTGTAGCAAAACCGCTGTCACCACGAAGCAGAATTCGGATTGCCGGATAATCATTCAGATATTCATCAAGTATTGGTTGCAAGAAATCAACCACTCCAGTGCAGGAATACTGTGTTCCATCACAAAGTTGGATTTTTATCAAATCCCCGGTCAATCCATCATAACAGACAAGCGGATGGTATCCATTGCTTTGATAGTGAAAGTTAAAGGCGCTGCCTTCCTGTTTACCGTATGCGTCAAGAAGAGTGGAATCCAAATCCAGAATGACAGCCTGTGGCATCTGAATACTGTAAACTCTTTTTCAAAGTATTCTGCCAATCGTAAGGAATTGGTTTAAAGTATCTTCATCCATACGATTAAAGAATCTTGATACCGTAGGTTGTGATGCCAAAGCATCTTTATTTAGCACCGCTTTAAATACTGGATCATTTGTAAGTTCATCTGAAGCATCATCTTCAAAGTAACCTGCAATGATCATATATATCATCTGAAGGAGATTCTCCTTGTCAGTGTGATATCTAAATGATGCAGAATCATTGGTCTTAAATGCGTGACTGAAAAGTTTATCAATGCCAAGTTTGCTTACGAATTCTTTGATAAAAAGTAAGCCTGCATAGGAGGATAAATCTCCTCCATCAAAATTAATTTTAATCTGTCTATTGCTTTCCAGTGATAAGGTGTTTACAATACTCACAAAGGGCTCCTTTGGGTTATTATTTAAGATTCGACACCTTAATTTTACCACAAATGGATGCTCTTTTTTTATTCACTTCATAGGTGAAACAGCAATATTCAATTAAAATACAGTAATCATGTGGCTTTCAGCCA
>OLVT01003136.1_pt1 | contig 10205 bp, 6 predicted proteins | sample 1673241 | NCBI WGS metagenome assembly OLVT01 (sample SAMEA3178936, study PRJEB25190) | human gut metagenome | biome: human gut; feature: human-associated habitat; material: faeces | place: Austria | collected 2013
CGAAACCGGCCTGCTGCGAGTCGAGCACGGCCTGGTACAGACGCTTCTGGAAGTCGGTGAACTTGCCGTTGGTCGGGAAGGTGCGGGTGATGTCGGCCGTGTACAGGGAATCGACCTCAACGCCGGCATCCACCAGCAGCATGTCGCCGGTCTTCACCACACCGGTGTTGCGCATCCAGTGCAGAATCGGGGCGTGGGGGCCGGAGGCCACGATGGAGTCGTAACCGACGGCGTTGCCCAGTTCACGGGACACGGCGTTGAACGCGCCTTCGAGGATACGCTCGGAGCGCGGCTTGTCGAGCGCGGCCGGCAGTGCGGAGAGCAGACGGTCGAAGCCATGCTTGGTGGCGTCCACGGCCTTGCGCATTTCGTTGATTTCGTAGCCGTCCTTGACCATGCGTGCCTCGGCGGCGAACTCGTGCAGCTTGTCGTCGGATGCGGAGTTCTTGTCCGGATCGGCGAAACCGTTGGCCTCGCGGATGGATTCAACCATCGAAGTGATTTGCGGGTCGGTTTCGCTGACCACGCGCACGCGTACGGCGCCGGCTTCGGCACCCACGTCCTTGGACAGGGCGTCGGCCAGCTGGGCGATGTCGTGGGTTTCGATGCCGGTCATCGCCTGCATCTCCTTGAGACCGGCACGCGGGCCAACCCAGTATTCGCCGTAGTGGGCGGACATGAAGAAGTCCTCGGTGGAGTTGTCGGCGCGCGGCGCCACGAACAGTTCCGGAGTGTGCGTCTTGCCGGCGGCGGCTTCGGGGGAGTCGGGGTCGACCGGGTTCAGGACCAGCACGGCGCCGGCCTCGTAATCGGAACCCAGACCGGTGTAGTAGGCGAACGTGGTGTCCGGGCGGAACATGTAATCGCAATCATTGTTGCGCACCTTCGGCTGGCCGGCCGGAATGACCAGACGTTCGCCCGGGAAGGCCTTGCCCAGCGCCTCAAGGCGGGCTGGCGTGAACTTGGAGGATTCGAGAGGATTAATCTCCGGATCATCGTCGGCCCAGCCGGACTTCATGAACTCCTTGAATGCGGCCGACTGCGGGCGCAGCGAGCGGTTGTTCACGCGGTCGCTCATCGACTGGTTCGCGCCCGGTGCCGTAGCGCGCTCTTCGGCCTCATATTCCTTGTCCTTGGCGGTGATCACTTCACCCATTGCCACTCTCCTGTATGTAGTTGTTGTCGAATCATCGATTCCCACCTCATATTAGTCGGCTTTATGCGATGTGCCACGATTGACGGCTGACGGTAAAACCAAGTACGGAATTTGGACGGTCTTCCGGATATGCCCATATGGCGAGTGCGGCGGGCTGGAATGCGGGCCCGTTTATTGTTCTCGGTAGGGAAGGAGAGGGGCATGGGCTTGGGCTGGAGCTTGCCGATTGATATTGACATATTCTGTGGGCTGAATCCATGTGAACCCATGCGATGAAGGTTTATCGCGTCGCGGGACTCACTGCTATGCGGAGGTCTCCACCTGAGGCACCCCGGCTTTGATCAGTTTTACCCGCAGCGGAGTACGTTCGATGACGTCGGCGTATGTGAAATGGACGATTTCGGTGGCACCGGCTCGTTTCAGTCCCTCGTCGCGTGCGCGTTCCTTGGCCACCACCTCCTGAATGCTGCGGTTATCGGTCATGGCTGGGTCCACGTATTTTTGTGTGCCGTCGTATTCGGCCACTATCACGCGCCCGTCATCGAGCTTCCATACGAAATCAACGCGGTACTCGGTATTCGTCTGTGGGTCGGTCACCGTTACCTGAATACGCGGCGTGAGGAAGCGATCTTCGATGATGGTGCCTCGCGCGAGGGATTCTCCACCATTCTCGCTCCTTTCGTTTGCATAGCGCAGCAGGCGGAATACTCGGGCATAATCGATTCTCCATTGAACGCAGTCGGCGGCTATCTCTTCCTTGGTTATTCCCTTGGCAAGGGCCGAGTCAAAGATCGGTAACGCAAACCGAAAATCAAGGTCTATAGCGGCCTCGACCAAGGTTCTAGCCGGTGATATCAGGGATAGGCCGGAGGCCTCGTAATGTGTCTTCGGATTGTTCATATCGGGCATATAGACATGTCGTAAGCGCTGATGGCATTGACGAGATCCATGATCGGAAGTCACGATGGTTATGCAGTCATCATGCAAATGCCATTGATGTTCGAATCCATAGGCACTTACTGCCACCAAGCCGCCAAAAACCCACTGAGGATGCTCTTGCGCAAGAGCGCGGGCTATATGCAACGTTCGCTCCGGCGGCGTCAAACCATCCCAGTATGCAGTATTTGCATAAAGACTGGGAATGCCGTCATACACTTTCAACAACTCACCACTCTGGGCACGGCGGCGTAGAGCGGTCTGTTCCGCTTCATTTCTTGAATAGACGCATCTCAGCTCATTCTGCGCGGCTGATATGAGCGAGGCCACTGCTTTGTGTGTCTTCATGACGTCGAGCGTAGCCGGAACGAAGCAGCGTAAGTATGAATTTCAGCCATTGTGGTTCTAGCCTCGGAGCTTGGCTGTCTTGGAGCGAGATACTCCCGATAATTTCAAGGTATTAGGCCGCTAATTCGGAATAGTGGATAACACACAAAACTTATCCACCATCAGTAATGTCATTCGAACAACGTGCTTTGGGGATTCGAACAAGATATCATCGGCGAAGGCGGATGTAGCTGGTAGAGGGCGGCGAATTGACGGTTAACGGTGCTTATGCTTTGTACGCCGTCGGTGCTGGTTCAGATATTGGCTGGCTTCTGTCTGAGTGTGGAATCTAGCGTCGGCGTGAGTCCAATGGTTGTATCGGGGCCGACGATTTGCTGCAATTTATTGGCGGCATAGATCCAGGGCTTGGACGGCTGCCGACGGTGAGAGCAGTCATAACAGTGAATGAGCCTCTGCGAGTTCAAAAGATGATGTAGAGGACGTTTGTGAGAGTCGTTTCCGGGGCAAGACATGGTCGATTGACGACGTTGAAATTTCTCAACGACGGCAGAATGGCATGCCTTGGCGAGGAGACGACACTGAGAGGCGATGGAGTCGGGATTAATCCAGGTTTTGGCCAGCCACCGACTCGCAAGAGCATCATAGCGTCGGTGTACCGCCAGAAGCTGGCACTGTACCGACGCTGAATAGCATCAGCGTCGCCGGACATACAAGTTTTGGATTGCAGCCGACTAAGAATGAGATGCCGACGGCAAGAGCCGCATTGCAACTATATGAGACGGCTTCACTGTGCGTGGCTGCAGGTAGAGACTGCCCGCGCGGCGGCGACATATGAGACGGTTTCACTGTGCGCGCACGATAAACCACCCCGGCGGCTAGGATAGAGGGAATTGAGGGAGTGCGGCTCCACGCGTGAAGGCAAGAATCCCGAACCATGCGGGGCAAACCTGTGCAAGGGGAGCTTCCTGCGCATGCGGAAGCGGAATATATGCGGGCATGCGTAGACATGACGAGAATGGCGCGAACACGTAAGTGGCATACGCACTCCGAACGGCGCAACAGCAACACGAGCAGAGGTTAGAAGAGGATATGTCATTCGAGCATCCGAATCGGAACAATGAGAGCATGCGGGACGTCGAACTGGACATCATGAGCCGCCCGCCGGAGCATAACACCACCAATCTGGATCTCGACCGGATGAACCTGATGCTCGACATCCTGGGCCACCCGGAGCAGTCGTTCCGCGTGATTCATATCACCGGCACCAACGGCAAAACCTCCACCACCGAGATGACCTCGGAAATGCTCACCGCCTGCGGACTCGACGCGCCGACCGCCGGCAATATCGCCTCCGGAGACATGAGCATGAGCCTGTCTCGTTGCGCCACCAATCCGCAGCACGACGTACTGTGCGTGGAACTGAGCTCCTTCCAATTGCACTTCACCGATTCGCTGGCACTTGACTGCGCGGCGATCACCAATATCGCCGACGATCACCTCGACTGGCATGGCGGGCGCGAGAATTACGCCGCCGACAAATCCAAGGTGTTCCACAACGCCAAACGCGCCATCGTCTACAATGCGCAGGACGCCAAAGTCAGCGAACTGGCGGCCGCGGCTCAGACTGCCGAAGGATGCCGCAAGGTGGGATTCACGCTCGAGGCCCCTCAGGCCGGCCAGATCGGCATTGAAGATGGCTGGATCGTGGACAGGAGCGGCGTGGCCGGCGGCGCAGTGGGAGAGTCGGTCAGACTGGCCGCCATCACCGATTTCACGCATCTGGCAGAGCCGGACGGCTCACTGTACCCGCATCTGGTGGCCGATGCATTGACGGCATTGGCGTTGGTGCTGGGACTTGGCGCTGATCGCGATACCGCGCTGAAGGCGCTTACCTCGTTCAAGCCGGGCGGCCATCGCATCGAAACCGTGGCTGAGGCCGCAGTCGAGGGCGGCTCTGTTCGTTTTGTGGACGATTCCAAAGCCACCAACGGTCATGCGGCACGCGCCTCGCTGTCCAGCTTCCCGGCCAAGTCTGTGATCTGGATCGCCGGAGGTCTGGCCAAAGGCAGTCGATTCGAGGACCTGGTCAAGGACCAGGCACACACCATCAAAGCGGCCGTCATCATCGGCAAAGACCAGCAGCCGATGATCGAAGCGTTTGCCAGCCAAGCTCCGGACATCCCGGTGACCATCATCGATCCCGAAGACAACGATACCGTCATGGACCGTGCCGTCGAAGCCTGCGGCACGTATGCCGCCGCCGGCGACATCGTGCTTATGGCTCCGGCCTGCGCCTCCATGGACCAGTTCAAGTCCTATGCGGATCGAGGCAATCGATTCGCCGCCGCAGCCAAGACGTGGAGCGAGGTGCATGGCCTCCACTGATACCCATAAGCGTAAGGCATACAGAGCCCCTGACAAGCCCTCACTCGAAATCGCCGACTACACGGGTTGGCGAAGCTTGCTCAACCCGCTATGGTGCTACCACGGCTTCCGCATGGCCGTGGTGGGGCTGACATGCTTCGGCCTGATCATGGTGTTCTCCAGCTCCACGGTCACCATGGCCGCACTGGGCAAGTCGCCGCTCCTTCAGCTTCTGAACCAGGGCGCGTTTTGCCTGATCGGCTTGGTGCTGGGCTTCGTGGCATTGATGATGCCGGTGACGTTCTGGAAACGGACCGGCGTGTTCTTTGTGGTGGGTGCCTGCCTGTTGCAGGCGCTGACCTTTACTCCTTTGGGTCACGACGTCTACGGCAACAGAGGTTGGCTGGACCTCGGCTTCACCACTATCCAGCCGGCCGAATTCATGAAGTTCGCGATGTGCATATGGCTGCCCTCGTCGTTGCATGCCTGCAGCAAGATGTACCACAAGAAGGGAATCAAAGCATATGCCGCGCCGTTGGTGTTGTATGCGATAGGCGTGGCGCTGGTGATGGGCGGCAGGGACCTCGGCACGGCCATGATTCTGGTCTTCATCGGAGGCGTGGCCTTTCTGATCGTCGGGTTCCCCGGCAAATGGATGGGAGTCGGCGTATTGGGCGCGGTGGTTATGGTCGGTGCATTGGCGGTTTCCAGCCCGAACCGCTTGCGTCGTATTCTGGCCACATATGGCGATTGCTCGGCCGCTGACGCGCAGAGCGTATGCTACCAGTCCATTCACGCCAAGTACGCCATCGCCTCCGGAGGTTTTCTGGGATTGGGCATCGGCAATTCGCGGGAGAAATGGAACTACCTGCCGGCCGCCCATAACGATTTCATTTTCGCGATCATCGGCGAGGAGACCGGATTCGTCGGTTGCGCCATCGTATTGCTGTTCTTCGCGATTCTCGCCTGGTGCATGATCGTCATCGCATTGCAGGTCACCGATCGTTATGTTGCCATGGTGCTGATGTGCGTCGCCATTTGGATCGTGGGCCAGGCCATGGTCAACATCGGCGTGGTCGTGGGTGTGTTCCCGGTATTGGGCGTGCCTATGCCGTTCGTCTCCGCAGGTGGCTCATCCATGGTTATGTGCTTGACGGCGGCCGGACTGGTTGTGGGACTTATGCGCTCTCAACCGCAGATAAAACAGTCGCGTCAGAGCGCGTAAGTAGACTCGGTAATCATGAATCAAGGCACACCACATATCGTTCTTGCTGGCGGCGGTACCGCCGGACATGTCAATCCGCTGCTCGCGGTCGCCGGGGCGATTCGCGACATCGAACCCACGGCACAGGTCACCGTCATCGGCACTGCGGTGGGTTTGGAGAAGGATTTGGTGCCGGAGGCCGGCTACGAGCTCGACACCATCGAAAAAGTGCCGTTCCCGCGTCGCCCTAACCTGTACATGCTGCGCTTCCCGGCAAAATGGAAGCGAGAAACCGCCAAGGTGCGCTCCATTCTTGAAACGCGGCATGCGGATGTCGTGGCCGGATTCGGCGGGTATGCTTCCGCCCCCGTCTACGCCACCGCACACAAGATGGGCATTCCGATTGCCATCCATGAGCAGAATGCGCGTGCCGGCATGGCCAATAAACTGGGCGCTCGTTGGGCCGATTTCATCGGTACCGTGTACGAGGGCACCGGTCTCAAACCGCGTGCCGGAGCCGACGTCGAGCGCGTCGGTCTGCCGTTGCGCCCGGCCATCGCCTCCCTGACCAAACGCATCGGTGACGACCGTGCCGCCGTACGCCGTGAATCGGCCGCGCAGCTTGGCGTCGATCCGAACCGTCCGCTGGTGCTGGTCACTGGCGGATCGCTGGGAGCGCAAAGCCTGAACCGCGCCATCGCCTCCTCCGCCGCAGACCTGTTGACCCACGCACAAATCATCCACTTGACCGGGCGAGGCAAAATCAGCGAAGTACGCGAACTGGTCACGGCCTCGGCCGGCGCGGACGTGCTTACCGGCATCGGCCCCGAATCGGCCGGACAAGGTGACTACCATACCGCCGAATATCTGGAACGAATCGATCTGGCCTTTGCCTGTGCCGACTTGGTGATTTGCCGTGCCGGAGCCGGATCGGTATCCGAGCTGGCTGCACTGGGCCTGCCGGCCATTTACGTGCCGCTGCCCATCGGCAACGGCGAGCAGCGTTTCAACGCCGAGCCAGTGGTGAACGCCGGCGGCGGCCTTCTGGTCGCAGACAAGGACCTGACCCCGCAGTGGGTGCATGAGCATGTGCCCGATCTGCTCGCCGATCACGAACGACTTGCCGAATTCGGCCGCAAGGCATGGGAATACGGCATCAGAAACGCTGCCGAAATCATGGCCCGGCACGTTCTGCAATTAGCCGAACCATCCAAGTAGTATTCAGATATCATTCCGTGCGCGATACTGACCAATTCCGTTCCGCAGCACGAGATACGGTCATAATATAGGGTGCTGGAATCCCTAAAGGAGTTTTGAATTGTCTCAAGATCAGCCCATAGTGCTTGACCCTACGTATGCCTAATTCGATGCTGCGGCCCGCCCTGCGGATCTCGGCGCCACCCATTTCATCGGTATCGGCGGTGCCGGTATGAGCGTTCTGGCCGAAATGCTGCACGCCGAAGGAGTCGCGGTGGACGGCTCCGATCGCGCACACAGCGCCAAAACCGACCGACTTGAAACGCTGGGCATCACCGTTGAATTCGGGCAGCGAGCCGAAAATGTCGCCCAGGCCGAGACCGTGGTCTACTCCAGCGCCATCAAACCGGACAATCCGGAAATCGTCGCAGCACACGCGGCGGGCAAGCGCATTGTGCATCGCAGTGACATCCTCGCCCTGCTCATGAACGGCAAACGAGCCGTCACCGTGGCCGGAGCGCACGGCAAAACCACCACCAGCTCCATGCTGTCCCACATTCTGGTGAACGCCGGTGCCGATCCAAGCTACGCCATCGGCGGCTTTATCCAAGGCCCGGACGGCGGACACGCGGGCAAAGGCGACATCCTGGTGGCCGAAGCCGACGAATCGGACGGCAGCTTCGCCAAATACCATCCGACCATCGCCATTATCACCAACTGTGAAGCCGATCATCTCGACCATTACGGCGACGAAGCCCACTACCGTGCCGCGTTCGTTGCCCACGCCGGCCGGGCCACCGGTCACGTGATCATCAGTATCGACGACCCCGACGGACTTGCCGTGCTGGAGGCCCTGCCCGCCGACGTGAAATCCCATACCGTTGCCTACGGCACTACCGCGCGTGAATCCCTGCCCGATTTGGGCGGTGCCGCGTATGTCTGGATCGCTTCGGAAAGCGAGACCGCTGGCAGCGGCGTCGAACAGCTCACCCTGCATCTGCCGGCCGCGGTGACGGCGGGGGAGCCGGTGTCTCAGAGCGTTGCCCTGAAGGTTCCTGGCGTGCACAATGCGCGCAATGCGGCCGCCGCCATCAGCGCTGCCGTGCTGCTGGGCGTGAGCCCCGCAGACGCGGCCAAGGCGGCCGGCACATTCCTCGGTGCGGCACGCCGCTTCCAGGTGCGCGGCACGGTCAAGCAGGTCACTGTAGTGGACGATTACGCCCATCATCCCACCGAAATCGCGGCCCTGCTGGATGCGGCCCGACGCCGGTACCCCGATTCGACCATTCGTGTGATCTTCCAGCCACACCTGTTCTCCCGCACCAAGTTCTTCGCGCACCAGTTCGCCAAATCCTTAGCCAAAGCCGATGACGTCATTATCACCGGCATCTTCCCGGCCCGTGAAAAGCAGGCCGATTTCCCGGACATCAGCCCCTCCACCATCGTGGACGCGGCTGCGGGACTCAAGGATGCTTCCGCAGGCACGTGGATTCAGCCGGTTGAGGATATGTGCCTGGCCGCCAAGATGATGGCCATGCGCGCCCACCACGGCGACGTGATCTTCACCGTGGGCGCGGGCGACATCACCGACATGGATCAGGTGCTGCTCACCGCACTTGAGGCCCATCGGGAAAGCTGCGAGTGATGTCCGGGCGCACGGTCAGATCCGGGGGCAATGACAACGGCTCACGTCGTTCGTCTGGGAGCTCCCGCAAGCCGCGCACCATCGGTTCACGCGGAAACACGGGTCGCTCGTCGAAGTCTCGCGCTCCCCGGTCCGTGTCTTCCGGTCATGAGATCGACGAGCCGGAGATCATCGACGATGTGACGGTAGCCAAGGGCCAGGCCGGTGCCTTCGTCGATGCACGGCGGTTGCACAGCGAGGATTACGTTGCCGAAACGCTGCATCAGACCACCGGCTCCCTAGGAGTCGCATCACGCCCGAAAGTGGTGAATTTCACCGAACGCGCCAAAGAACGCAAGCGTGCAAACGTGCGCGTCGTTGCGTTACGCGTGTTGATTGCGGTCGTCAGTGTGGCTGTAGTGGCGGGGCTGGCATGGCTGCTGCTTTTCTCGTCGGTGTTTCGTCTGGAAACCAGCGAGATCGGCGTATCCGGTGCCAACGAATGGGTGAGTGCGCAGACCATCCATGTCATCGCCGATAAGCAGGCTGGAAAGTCGTTGTTCCTGGTCTCCGCCCATGAGGTCACAGAGCAACTCAAGTCCATTCCCGGCGTCAGCGAGGCCAAGGTCTCCAAACAGTTCCCCAAGTCGATGAGCGTGGAAGTCAAGGCGCAACGGCCCGCGGCCATGCTGAAAAGAGGCGATACCCTGACCGCGGTGGATTCCCAGGCGCGTGTGTTGAACTCGGTGAAGAACGCCAACGTGGATGGCATCCCGGTGATCGAGGTCAAGGATATAGACGCCAGTCTCAAGAACCGTTCGGTGAAGGAGACGCTGACGATTCTGGGCGCGTTGCCGGAATCGATGCGTAAGTCCATTACCAAGGTCACCGCTGAGACGCAGGATTCGGTGACTACCACGCTTAACGACGGTGACCGCGTAATCATTTGGGGCGACTCTTCGCAACTGAAGCTGAAGTTGGCGGAAGTCGAGGAAATCGACAAGAACATCACCGCTGGCACGGCTGGCTTTGCCGGGAAACATCAGATTGATGTTTCCTCATCCCAGAAGCCCATCATCAAGTGACGGCGATTTCGTTGGCTTCGTTGGTTCCGGGGCGATGTTCGCTGCTGGCGATTTGCGCGAGTAGCGCCATAGGGTGTATGCTGAAAAGTCCGGCCGAAAAGCCGGAAGCTTGATAACTCAAGATTGGGGGCGATCGGTTTCGACGGTGACCTGTTCGCTGCAGGGAAGCGTGCCGAGAACGCCGGGTCCGCTCGTGGATGACCCCGGCAAAAGAATAAGTGCTAAATCTAACCGCACTGAGTTCGCTCTCGCTGCCTGATTTTTAGTCAGGATTAACCAGTGAGCAGCCGC
>OLVT01003147.1_pt1 | contig 10169 bp, 14 predicted proteins | sample 1673241 | NCBI WGS metagenome assembly OLVT01 (sample SAMEA3178936, study PRJEB25190) | human gut metagenome | biome: human gut; feature: human-associated habitat; material: faeces | place: Austria | collected 2013
CCGTTCCGCCTTTCTGCTGAAATAAGAACTGTCCGCAGCAGCCGGAAAATCCCCAGCAGGCTCCTCCTAATATGGTAATCACATAGCCAAAGCTTTTTCTATTGTTATTTCTCCGCCCCATAATTTCAGCCATCTCTTCTCTGCATTTTTCCGCTTTCCACCACTTTTAAGGCTCTCGCTTTCATATCTTCCGTGGCTTTTCCAATATCCTTCTGGCCGAATATAGCCGATACCAGGGCCACTCCGGCCACTCCCGTGCCCTCAAACATGGATATATTGTCTTTCGTAATGCCGCCGATGGCCACTGCCGGAACAGAAACCGCGCTGCAGATTTCTTTTAACTGATCTCTTGTAATACGAATGGCATCCTGTTTGGTAGGAGAAGGAAAAACAGCTCCCACCCCAAGATAATCCGCGCCCCCCTGTTCTGCTTTTTTGGCCTGCTCTGTAGTTTTTGCAGTGGCTCCTATGATAAAATCCTCCGGAACTATTTTCCGTATGTCAGAAACCGCCATATCCTCTTTTCCTACATGTACACCGTCCGCTCCGCTTAAAAGCGCTGCCTTTACATTGTCGTTAATGATCAGAGGAACATGATAGCTGTGGCAGAGCTCTTTTATTTTTTCTGCTTCCGCCACAAGCCGACTTTCCGGCAGATCCTTTTCCCGAAGCTGGATCATGGTCGCTCCGCCCTTGAGAGCCTCTTCAATCTGTTCGTACAGGGTCTGCCTGCCCGTCCATTTTCTGTCTGTCACTGCATAAAGAAGAAGCATATCTTTATGAAATTTCATGTTGATCTTTTGTCCTTTCCCCTTATTCAGAATACAAAGCTCTGTAAAAATATTGTTTCTCTTTTATTCCTGTCTTTTAAACTCCTGCAAATAATCCTCCGGATCTTCGCAGACCATAAGCCCGCTCATAACACAGGCTCCTGCTGCCCCGGCCTCTCTTACTTTACTGATATTGGCAGGGGAGATACCGCCGATTGCATAAACAGGAACGGAAACACCTGCACATACGTTTTTCAGAAAATCCAGTCCCCGCCCGGGCAGTCCCTTTTTACAGTCCGTATCAAAAATGTGCCCTGCCGTAATATAAGTACATCCCAGTTTTTCTGCCAGTACCGCATCCTCCACAGAATGGCAGGAGGCTCCCAGAACCCGAAAGCTTTGCCGTTTGCCGGGTTCCATTTTCATGAGAACCGGAAGCGGAAGATGGAGACTGTCACATCCCAGCTCCAGAGCTGCCTCCGGAAAGCTGTGCAGAATACAAACGGTTTCCTGTTCCCTGCATATGTTCAGAATTTTTTCCGCAAGCTCCATATATTCCTTTTCCAAAAGCTCTTTTTCTCTCACAACCACCGCTGCCGGATGAGCGGCTGCGATCTTCCGCATCCTGGTAATAAAGTCTTCCCGGCAGAGCTTCCTGTTTGTGATACACAAAATATCTGAGTTCCTGTTTTCTTTATACATATACATAATCATTCAGAACCGGCTGAAGCCCTTCCTCTGCAATGTCTCTGTACATCACATCCAGACTTCTGCTGTCATCAATTTCAAACTGTTCATCGCCTTTTTCTTCCTCTGATTCCCTGCCCTTGTATTTGCTTTCGTGATCGCCGATCCCTGTGGACACCCCTGCTGAGATCTTTGTTGCGGCAATCTTCACAATGCCGTTCCGAAACTCTGCGCTTTCCCTGGATGATACGGTAATTCCGGCAAACGGAAGAAAAATACGATATGCACAGATAATCTGACAGAGCTGCTTTTCATGAACATCCAGAGGATTGATCTTATCATTGTTAATAATAGGACGAAGTCTCGGACAGGACAGAGACATCTCTGCATGAGGATATTTTCGCTGAAGATAATACACATGAAGCCCGGTTGCAAGAGCATCCTTACGGAAATCGGAAAGCCCAAGAAGAGCTGAGAAAGCCACTCCTCTCATGCCGCCCCGCAGAGCCCGCTCCTGAGCGTCAAAACGGTAGGGCCATACCCTTTTGTGCCCCATCAGATGAAGCTGTTCATACTTATCCGTATCATAGGTTTCCTGAAATACGGTCACATAGTCTGCGCCGCACTGGTGAAGATAAGCATATTCGTCTGTATTTACCGGATAGATTTCCAGTCCTACCATACGAAAATATTTCCGCGCAAGCTTACACGCCTCTCCAATATACGTTACGTCACTCTGACTGCGGCTTTCTCCTGTAAGGATCAAAATCTCCTCCATACCGCTGTCTGCAATGATCTTCATTTCTTTTTCAATCTGCTCCATGGAAAGCTTCATGCGGCTGATATGGTTATAGCAGTTAAATCCACAGTACACACAGTAATTTTCGCAGTAATTTGCAATATACAGAGGCGTAAAGAGATACACGGTGTTTCCGAAATGCCGTCCTGTCTCCATGCGGGCCCGCTGGGCCATTTCCTCAAGAAACGGCTCTGCCGCCGGAGAAAGCAGAGCTTTAAAATCCTCCACGGAGCAGGTTTCATGATTCAGCGCAGCCCTTACATCAGAAGCTGTGTAAGCCGAATAGTCATAGCTTTTCATCTGATCCATAACGTGACCGCACACCTGAGATTCAATCTGTTCCATCCCGGGCAGATATTCCATATGATTTTTCCGAAAGGAAGGATCTGTCTCCAGACGGTGCTTTTTTTCCAAAGCTTTTTCAGAAAGATACTCAGAATCTACAAAAAACTGATTTTCCACTTTACTCACCTCTAATCCCTTAAAAATCCTGTCAGCGGATCAGAAGCAGCTGCTCCTCTTGTAAGCACTCTTCCAATCCCTGCAAGATATGCCTTTCGTCCGGCTTCAATGGCCTGTTTAAAAGCAGCAGCCATCAGAGGCAGGTTTCCCGCTGTGGCAAGAGCTGTGTTTGCCATAATTGCCGCCGCGCCCATTTCCATTGCCTCACAGGCCTGGGAAGGCTTTCCGATCCCTGCATCAACAATAATGGGAAGGTCGATCTCATCAATAAGAATCTGGATAAAATCCTTTGTTGCCAGACCTTTATTTGAGCCAATAGGAGAAGCAAGAGGCATCACTGCCGCTGCTCCTGCATTTGCCAGATCACGGGCAGTATTCAGATCCGGGTACATATACGGCATGACCACAAATCCTTTATCCGCCAGGATCTCTGTTGCTTTTACGGTTTCCTGGTTGTCCGGAAGCAGATATTTGGAATCACGCATGATCTCTATTTTTACAAAATTACCACAGCCCAGTTCTCTGGCAAGACAGGCAATCCTCACTGCCTCCTCAGCATTTCTCGCCCCGCTGGTATTGGGAAGAAGGGTCACTCCTTCTGGAATAAAATCCAGGATATTTTCCTGGTCCTTTGTGTTTGCCCGGCGTACTGCCAGTGTAATAATTTCTGCTCCGGCGTCCTTTACTGCCGCCTGGATCAGCTTCAGGGAATACTTTCCTGAGCCGAGAATAAAACGGGAGTTAAATTCATGTCCCCCTATGATCAGCTTATCATTCATTGTCCGTTTCCTCTCTTTGTGCATTGTTCTTCCACTGTTATTTGCGCAGTTAAATATCTCACGATTTACAGTGCGCTTTCCCATTGACTGCTGCTGTCTGGAATAAGCTTTGATTTATTACTGTTGCTGTAAAATTGTGGCAGCAGCATTATTTTCCGGCAAGTATGCGCAGGACTGCATGAGCCTGGTGGGCTGCGCATACCATCACTCTGGAAGCCACAAGGCTGTGCTGCTCTTTTACCTCGCTGGTTTCATCTCCACAGAGATAAAAACGTTCTGTGATCTTTCTGGTACGGATATCATTGGCACTTCCCATTCCTGCCATTCCCGATGCGGCTACCAGATATTTTTCCCGCATGCTGCACAGTACCACATCGGTAAGCATGGCTTTGCTTTCTGCATCATCAAAGGCCTCACAGATAATATCTGCCTCCTCTAAAAGCTCTTTTGCATTGTCCCGGGTTATTTTTACATTATGTACTTCCGTGTTCAGATACGGCGCGATCTCTTTGAGATTCTCCTCCATTGCTTCTGTTTTGCTCTTTCCTACCTGTGTAGCCTTATACTGCTGCCGGTGAAGATTACTGACATCTACATAGTCGAAATCAATCAGGATCAGCTTACCAATCCCGGCCCTGGCAAGGGCTTCGGCAATGTGAGAGCCAAGCCCTCCCAGACCACAGACTGCCACCACTGCTGAAGAAAATTTCTCCTGCAGTTCTTTTCCGTGACGCATCTTAAATGCCTGTTCCATTTCTTCTCTGGTTGGAATCATTCAGCCTCCTCCTACAAAGCTCACTACTTCAACGCTGTCTCCATTTTTAAGAACCGTGTGGGAATACTCTGCCTTTGGCACAATTTCTCCATTTTTTTCTACTGCCACACGCGGTATCTGATAGCCTGCGCCTTCCAGATATTCTGTCAGAGTTTTTCCCTCTGCCTCCAGAAGCTTGCCGTTGATCTTTACCATATTTTCACCTCTTTTCAAGCAGAAACCAGACTGTTCCGCCCCGCATTTCAAAATCCCATGGAAAAGGAACTGCTTTCCCGGTAAATAAAAAACGAGAAACTACCAGCTTCGGTAATTTCCCGTTATACATACACTTATGCTCAGGCATCCCTACGTTGGCATTATCCAAATCAGGTTATCGGTCGAAGGTCATACCTTCCTCTCAGCCTGTCATACAAGCTCCCGTCTGCTTTATTTTGTTTTATTGTTTATCATAGGTTACTGTTCCCGGCAACCTGTGAACAGTAATTATTATATACTTCTGTACTGTAAATTACAAGGATTTTATTTTTACCCTGTATGTCAGTCAACAATGGTGATGCTCTCGATCACCGGCTGTTCTTCCGGTTTGATGGTTCCGTTGTCATCTGTGGGTTTCGCATCCTTACAGATTGCATCCACAACGTCCATTCCCTCTGTTACATGGCCAAAGCCTGCATAATCTCCGTCCAGGAAGGTGCTGTCCTCATGCACGATAAAGAACTGAGAGCTTGCACTGTCCGGATCCATAGCTCTTGCCATGGAAATTACGCCTCTTGTATGAGAAATATTATTTTCCACACCATTATTGGAAAATTCGCCTTTGATATTTTCATCAGAGCCGCCGGTTCCATTTCCCAGAGGATCCCCGCCCTGAACCATAAAGCCGTCCATAATACGGTGGAAGGTCAGTCCGTCATAAAAGCCCTCCTGAGCCAGTTTTACAAAATTGGTCACTGTGACAGGAGCGGTATCTGCATCCAGCTCTACCTGGATCTCGCCGTAATCCTTCACATTGATCTGCGCATGATGGATTCCTGTCAGCTCTTTACTGGTATCAAGAACTGCCTCTTTTGTATCCTTTGCATCGGAAGCTTCCTCTTTATCAGAAGCTTCCTCACCGGTACCGTCGCTGAATCCCGCTTTTTCTGCCATCTCGTCACTGACTGTCTTCTCGCTGCCGCTCTCTGTCTTTGTATCTTCTGTTTTCTGTCCGCATCCTGTCATCATACCTGCTGTAAGGACTACTGCACAAAGTACTGCCAGAGTTTTATGTTTCATTTTTATTTTCCTCCTGATTCTGCTGTTTGCTGACAGAAAACCTTCCTGTGACTTTCTGTCAGATTATGTTCATATGCCGGAGTTTCTCTTTCCCTTTTTCTTACCGGATCCTGTCCGGAAAACCAACTTTCCTCTGAACCTTGCGCAGAGTTTTGGTAGCAAAATAATTAGCCTTTTCTGCATTTTCTTTGATAATGGAATCAATATATGCCTTATCCCTGGAAAGACGGGCAAATTCATCCTGAAGAGGTTTGAGAACAGAAATAACAGACTCTGCAACCGCCGGTTTCAGCTCACCATAGCCTTTTCCCTCAAATTCTTTCACTGCCTCATCCGGAGTTTTTCCTGTGCAGGCACAGTAAATCTCAATGAGGTTCTTTACGCCCGGCTGCTCGTCTCTGTAGCTTACGTAGCCCTCGGAATCTGTTACCGCGCGCTTAAATTTACGCATAATGGTATCCGGGTCATCCATAAGATAAATGCTGGCATTGGGATTTTCGTCAGATTTGGACATTTTTCTGGTGGGATCCTGAAGGCTCATGATCTTTGCTCCCACCTTGCCAACATATGCTTCCGGAACAGTAAACACATCTCCGTAAATGTTATTGAAACGCTCTGCAATATTTCTGGTAAGCTCCAAATGCTGCATCTGGTCAATTCCAACCGGAACCACGTCTGTCTGATACAGAAGTATATCTGCTGCCATCAGAACCGGATAAGTAAACAGACCTGCATTGATATTATCCGCATGCTTTGCAGATTTATCCTTAAACTGAGTCATACGGTTCAGCTCGCCCATATAAGTAAAGCAATTTAAGATCCAGGCCAGTTCAGCATGACCGGAAACATGGGACTGATAATAAATGCAGTTCTTTTTCGGGTCAAGGCCTGCTGCAATATAAAGAGTCAGAAGATTGCGGGCGCTTTTGCGAAGCTCTGCCGGATTCTGACGAACAGTGATCGAATGAAGATCTACCACACTGTAAAAGCACTCATATTCATCACTTAAAGTCAGCCAGTTTTTCAGAGCGCCAAGATAATTTCCCAGTGTGAGATTTCCTGTTGCCTGCATTCCGCTGAATAAAACTTTTTTATCATTTATCATAGTCTATACCTCTCTTACTGACGCATTTTGGAAAGATTCTACACATCCTGAATGTCTTCCTTATTACCGGAATCATGATTTCCTGAAACAAAGGCTGTCCACGTTCTGCAGTTTCCGGCTCCGGAAGCTCTGTGAATGCCTTCTGAGCCTTTCCTTTATGCACATCTGAATTGTATATTAGTTTATCATTCTGTAGAAATAAAGTCAATTACTTGTCACCTGGAACCTAATCTGTTAAAATAGTCACAGGTCACTATCCCGCAGGGTGTTTTGGCGTATATATGCCAAAATCCCGAGACATACAGGGCAAAATGCCATCACTAAAGACAATTTAAAATGCATTTTGACCAGGTTACTGCAAAGGTCGTGAGCAGTAACTTAAAATATAGGAAGTATAAAAATCCAGGAGGAAAAAACATGAAAAAAATTGCGAGCTTTACCATAGACCATATTAAGCTTCAGCCGGGAATCTATGTTTCCAGAAAAGACTATCTGGGCGATCAGGTGATCACCACTTTTGACATTCGTATGACTTCCCCCAATGAAGAGCCTGTTATGAATACTGCAGAGCTTCATGCCATGGAACATCTGGCAGCTACTTTTCTCCGAAATCATACAGAATTTGGACCAAAAGTCATTTACTGGGGTCCAATGGGCTGCCGCACCGGAAATTATCTTCTGTTGGCAGGAGATTACGAATCAAAGGATATTGTGGGACTGATAACAGAAATGTTTGAATTCATCCGGGACTTTGAAGGAGAAATCCCAGGCGCTTCTGCAAAGGACTGCGGCAACTATCTGGATATGAACCTGAACATGGCAAAATATCTGGCTGATAAATATTTAAAAGAGGTTCTTTACGATATCAAAGAGGAACGGCTGGTTTATCCGGAGTAAATTAGAATAAAGAAATTTTCGAGGCCAGTTTTGTACAATAAACTGGTCTTTTGTTATATAAGTGCAAAATAGATTTACTTTGTTATTATAAGACAGAACCGAATTTATCCTTTAAGTAGTTATTGATCTTATTTACAATATACTCGGCATTCTCTACCTGCTGTTTCGATTCCGCTTTACTTGCTATATAAAAATCATCATAATCTGATGCATTACGAATTTGGTCTGCATTGACAATTTTCTGGTAATCCTGAGAAGTAAATATTCCATCTCCTTTAAAAATAAAGAGATAATTGAACTGTTTAATCCTCCGTTATGAGTGGCAACCTCTACTTTTTCAGTTGCCAAAAGAGCCTTTACACTTTATTCAATTGCATAAAAAGCTCTGTTATTTGCAGATTTATATGATGATTTTTCTAATAAATCTTTTGCTTCTATTAAAAGCTCTTCAGCCCGATCCATTCTCACCTTTGCAAGAGCCATATAATATCCTTCATCCATATAACACTCTCCCTTCCTGTTTTATATTACGAAAATAATCATACCAATCGTTTTTGTCTATATATTCCTCATATGGAAGGCATACAAAATTTACAACCGCAAAGTATTTCATTGCCAGCTCCGTTGCAATATTGGCTAAAACACTGCCGTATTTTTTTGCCTTCAATCGATCACTTTTCAGCAGCAGAGCAATATCAATATCTGAATCCTCCGTATAATCCCCTCTGGCGCAAGAGCCATAAAGTATAATTTTTACCACATCAGATCCATAGCCTCTGTTATTAAGTGAACTGTTTCTTTTTCTACTGCCTGTATCACTTGCTCATTCAAACTGATATTATACATTCTTTACCACCTCCCGGAACTTTCTTAATTTAATTATAGGACAAATATCCAGGAATAACAATATTTAAAAACCAGAGCTTTTCTCTATTCCAAATAGAAAATATGCTCTGGTTTTTCTTCGCTTTTTTTACTGAACCGGCGCGGCAGTTCCTTCTGCCGCAGGGGTTACTGCCGGAGCCTCAGTGGTCACATACTGGGCGCTGACATACCCTTTCTGTCCATCAAGGTCTACCTCGATCCACTGGCCGTCTTCACTGACGCCTGTGCCGGTAAGCTGATCGCCTACCTTGGTGCTCTTGATGATATTTGTCTGATCTGTTGTTACACAGTCTGTACGGATATTCGCCTCATTGTTTGCATAATATGTAACATTTTTCTGTATGATCTTGACGCCGCTTGCTGTCTGAGAGGTCTGCGGCACCGGTGTTGCTGTCACAGCCGGTGTAGGTGTTGCTGCCGGTGTGGGCGTTGCAGTAGGGGTTGGGGTTGCTTTTATCACAGTCACGGTAGAATCCTCTCCTCCAGTGCTGTATCCGCAGCCGGATGCAACAAGAGTAAGACCTGCCAGTGCAATCAGTAATCTGGATTTCTTCATAAGAATTTTCCTCCTTTATAGCATACCACCATGATACCCCATTCCGGGTGGATTATGCAAGCCTTTTTTGCTTTTGACCTTAGAAACGGAAATCTCTTTTTCCCTGTTCAATCTCTTTGAGATTCCTTGCGCAGATCTCTCTTGTTTTTTCTCTTTCCACCTTCTGAAGCTCTTTCTCGATCACCTTCAGGCCTTTCTCTCTTGTATCCGGGGAAGCATAATCCTCCAGATATTCTTTCAGCGTCATCAGGGCATTGGGATGACAGCAGTTGGCGATCTGCCCGCTCTTTACAAGAGACATGAAACGGTCTCCTGTGCGTCCTTCCCGGTAACAGGCTGTACAGAAGCTTGGAATATAACCCAGCTCCAGAAGCCAGTTTACGACCTCATCCAGAGTACGTCTGTCGCTGACATCAAACTGTGATGAGTTGTCTTCCTCTGCCTCTTCCTCTGCATAGCCTCCCACAGAGGTTCTGGAGCCTCCGCTGATCTGGGAAATACCAAGATCCAATACCTTTTCTCTGCATTTCTGAGACTCTCTGGTGGAAATGATCATTCCTGTATAAGGAACTGCAATGCGGATCACGGCTACGATCTTCTGGAAAATCTCATCCGGAACTGCATTGGTAAAGTCCTTTGTGTCAATATCGTCAGCCGGACAGATGCGTGGCACGCTGATGGTGTGCGGACCTACTCCGAAGGTGGCTTCCAGATGTTCCGCATGCATCAGCAGTCCGATAAAGTCGTATTTATAAGTGTTGAGGCCGAACAGCACTCCCAGGCCCACATCGTCTATGCCGGCTTCCATGGCGCGGTCCATAGCTTCGGTGTGGTAAGCATATTTGCTTTTAGGTCCGGTGGGATGCAAGGCTTCGTAGTTTTCTTTGTGATAAGTTTCCTGAAACAGGATATAGGTACCGATGCCGGCATCCTTTAACCGGCGGTAGTTCTCTACTGTGGTTGCGGCAATGTTGACATTCACTCGGCGAATGGCTCCATTCTTATGTTTGATGCTATAAATGGTATCGATGGATTCCAGGATATATTCGATGGGATTGTGCAACGGGTCTTCGCCGGCTTCGAGTGCCAGACGCTTGTGTCCCATGTCCTGCAGGGCGATAACTTCTTTCCTAATCTCCTCTTGTGTCAACTTCTTGCGGGCTATTGTCTTGTTCTTCA
>OLVT01003153.1_pt1 | contig 10150 bp, 7 predicted proteins | sample 1673241 | NCBI WGS metagenome assembly OLVT01 (sample SAMEA3178936, study PRJEB25190) | human gut metagenome | biome: human gut; feature: human-associated habitat; material: faeces | place: Austria | collected 2013
CCGCCGGCGCCACGCCGATGACGCCGATCATGGGGCGCAGCGGAATGCTCAGGCGCTCGTCCCACACCAGCGTGTTGCCCTGCACCTTGCAGTAATGCGTGGCCCAATCTTCGAAGCGGTCGCCGCACGGGCCTTCATCCTTGCCCGTGCACGAGCACGTCTGCTCGTCGAACTCGATATTGTCGATGTGCACCTTCAGCGCACCGCCGGCCACGGCGCCCTCGACGAAGATGGGGCCGGTCGCCGGGTTCACGGCGTCCCAATCCAGGTCGTCCATCTTGTCCTGCGGGCCGGTCAGCTGGTTGCTGAAGCAGTCCTTCGTGCGGATGCGCACCGTTTCGCCAGACGGCACGGTCAACACCGGCTCCAGGTCGCGGTCGAAGAAGAACAGCGTTTTGTCGTCGTTCAGCTCAATCATCAGGTTCCCCATTCGTTCGTTTTCGCCATCCCCCTCGGGCATGGCATCCGCCACATCTCACGCCGTGGCCGCGTTTTTGTTGTTATGCGCGATTGTGAAATCGCAGGTCAGCAAGGAAGTCAATCCGCGGAATAGCGAATCTTGCCCAGCAAAGCAAGTTTCACGTGCGCAGCATTGCGCGCCGCGCCAGCCCGTGCGCGCGCCAGGCAAGCCCACAAGTTCCCGCCCAGCGAACCGCCGCCGCACCGCAGCTTCGGGCACCCCGGTCGCAAGCCATTGCGTTTCGCTATTCGTCGCCTTCGTCATAATACTCGGGATCGGGCAGAAGATAGCTGGCAAACAGCATGATTGCCGCCGAAACCGCCAGCGAGGCGATGTCGAAGGCCGAAGGCACCCAAGGCACTTGCGCGGAAAGCGAGGCCGCCGCCAAAGCCAGACCGCCCGCCATAGCCGCCGTGCCAGCCAGCGTGCCGAACGCCGCGAACAGCCGCGTGGGACGCCAGCGCAGCAGCGCGCAAACGCCCGCCGCCACAACCCAGCTTGCCACCACCGCCCACGTGCCCGGCTGCGAAAGCAGTGCCACCATGCGGTCGGAAACCACTTCGCCAGCGAATGCACCTGTGGAGAAATGCCAGGTCGCAAGCATATTCCAGCCGAACAGCGAGCCGCTTCCCAGGCCAGCAAGCAGCAGCGCGCACATCGCCTGGAACGCCGCCGTTATCATGGCGGGCACCGGACGCAGACAGAACCCGGCAGCCAGCGGGGCCAGCGGGCCCAAGCTCACCGCACCTGCAAGCGGCACCGCCAGCACGGCGTTCGCCGACGCATCGTCCGTGCGCCCGAGGTACCACCACCACACGCCCGCCGCAACCAGCAGCACGCAACCCGCCGCCGGGATGCCGCACGCGATAAGCATACCCGAAAACGCCAGCAGCCCCAGCAGTGCACCCAGATGCGGACGAAGCGCTCCTGCAAGCGTGACCAGGCCAAACAGCCCCCAGAACAGCGGATTGTCGAAGCCCGACGCTTGCGGGATGTTCGCGAACGACACGAACGCCAGCACCGCCGAGCCCGCCGAGCCGCACCCGTGCGACGCCACGCGCAAAAGCATCGGCGTGATGCGGTCGCGCAGAGGAATGCGTGGGGCGCGGGGCGCAGGCGCAGGCGCCTCGTCCTCTGCCGGCCCCTGCACGATTTCGGCCAGCGCCGCGCGACCCTGCGCCGCGTCGCCCAAAAGCGGCGCGAGCTCTTCGGCGAAGTCGCGCACTGATTCGTAACGCTCGTCGCGTTCGGGGTCCAGCGCGTAGAAGATTACGTCGTCGGCCGCTTCGTCCAGGTCGTCCCAGCACAGCGACGGCAGCACCAGCTCGCCGTCCTCGATTGCCTCCTGCGCTTGGAACAGGTCGGGCGCGAAAAACGGGTTTTCGCCGGCCAGCATCTCGTACGTCACCGACGCAAGCGCCCACTCGTCGCTACGCGCGTCCAGGTTTTCCTGCCGCATCTGCTCAAGCGGCATGTAGCCGATGGTGCCGCCGCCAGCCGGGCCGAAGCCCGAGGCGTCGGCCAACGTGGCCAGGCCGAAGTCGGTCACTTTCACCTGACCAGCGTGGTTAATCAGGATGTTGTCGGGTTTGATGTCCAGGTGCAGCACGCCGTTTTCGTGAGCAACCTCAAGCGCGTGCGCCACGCCATCGAACACGGCGGCCACGATATCAAGCGTCAGCTCGGCGTCGTGATCACGCAGCAGCTCCGTCAGCGTCATGCCCTCGACGTACTCCATGATCAGACACGCCGTGGAATCCTGGATTTCGAAGTCGTACACCGCCACGATGTTCGGGTCGGAAAGCATGGCGGCTGTACGCGCCTCGTCAAGCCCGGGAATGCGCGACAACGTGCGCACCAACGGCTCGTCGTCGGCAGCCTGCGTGAGGCTGACGGATTCGCCTGGCGCAGGAATGGACGCGCGACCTGCGGAAACGAGAGCGGCTTCTTCGCCGGAAACATCCGCTTGCGCCTGCGCTTCGGCCTGCGCCATGGCCCGACTGGTCGCATTGAACAGCCAGGCTTCGGCAGCGTCTTCGTCCTGCGCGCGCGAGGCGCCCGCAACCAGCGCACGGTCGGAAGCCACGCTGCCTTCCGTAAACTGGCTGTCGCCCGCCGCAACCGGCGCGGCCTCCGCATCGCTTTCCCCGCCCGCTTCGCCGCACGCTTCCGGCAAATCTTCCCAAGGCGGAATATCTTGTGGGTCGATGGCAGCTTGCGCGCGAGATGCGGCAGCCGAGCCCACAACGCCAGCGCCCATCAACGACGCGTCCGCCCCTGGTGTTCCGACACAGCCCGCGCTGCCAGGCTCGGCACCGGGCGATGTCCTGTGCATCGCAGAGCCATAACTTCTCGCTTCGTCTTCCTCATCAGGCAAAACGATAGCATCGGCACCCGGGAGCGCCGCGCGTTCAAGCTCGGCTTCGGAAAGCGGGATGCACTTGATTGCCACCTTGCGCTGGATACGCGTGTCCCACGCCACCTGCACGGTGGCGAATCCGCCGGCCCCCGCTTTCCCCAGGGGCTTGTATCGATTCAGTATGAGCTGCTTTTTCGTCATGCACACATTATATTGGCCCGGTCGATTCGGCCTATCCCCGCGCGGCGCATTTGGCTACAATCTTCGCGACCTACACAGCAACCCCCGCGAAAGGAAGCCTCGTGCAGCCTTCGAACCACTCCGACCTCACCGAGCGCGCCGCTCGTTCGACCAGCGCGAATCAAGATAGCCCCGGAAACCTGCCCGCCCGGAATCAGTCGGCCGACTTCGCCAACCCCGGCGCCAAGCCCGAATGCGCCAACGCATTCGCAAGCCTTTTCGCTAACGGCAAGCCGAAGACGTGCAGCAACCGCAGCCTTGCCGGCCACGCCCACGCATGCAGCGCCAACCAGGCCGCTGCCCCGAAAACGCGCGTCGCCTCGACTTTCGCTGCATTGCTGCTTGCGTTCGCTCTGACATTCTCGGGCTTTGGCTGCGCGGGCACCGCCGCGCCCGACGGCACAAGCACTGGCGGCACCGTGCCCGCCGCCAGCCAGCCGCAGAACAACGGCGAGGCCGACGGCACCACTGATTCCGCGCGTGCAACTATCGCCGACATCCCGGCGTATTCGGGCGCCTTGTGCATCAACATCAACGGCGGCGTGCCCGGATTCACGGCGCAAGACGAAGCCCGCGGCGTGTTTATGCAGTTCAGCGAGCTAGATTTCGAGGGCCGCTGCGGCGAAGCGTTCGCGCGCATCGGCACCGACACCGTTTCCAACGACAAGCGCGGCGACATCTCGTCGGTCCACCCAAGCGGCTGGGTGCAGCGCAAGTACAGCTTCGTGGACGACGGCATGCTGTACAACCGCTGCCACCTGATTGCCCATCAGCTGTGCGGCGAAGACGCCAACGAACGCAACCTCATCACCGGCACGCGCACGTTCAACGTGATAGGCATGCTGTATTACGAGGAGCTGGTGGGCGACTACGTGCGCGCAACCGGCAACCACGTGCTGTACCGCGTTACGCCGCTGTTCGCCGCAAACGACCTGGTGGCGCGCGGGGTGCAGATGGAGGCGAAGTCCATCGAGGACAACGGCGAAGCCGTGCAATTCAACGTGTTCGTGTACAACGTGGAACCCGGCGTGGCCATCGATTACGTGACCGGCGAAAGCCAGGAGTCGGCCGACACGCCCGCCGTTGCCAGCAAAGGCGAGGGCACCATCACCACCGCGGCCGCCGCGCGCGCCGCCCAAGCTGCGGGCGAAAGCGGGGCGAGCAGCAGCTCCACCGGTAACGCGAGCGAATCGAGCGATGCGGGCGCATCGGGTTCCGGCAGCAGCTCGACCAGCGCAAACGCCAGCGATACTGCCAGTTCGTCCGCCGAGCAGCACGACTACATCCTGAACATGAAGAACAAGAAGTTCCACCTGCCCACGTGCTCGGCAGCCAACGACATCGCCGCCGCAAACCGCCAAGACTTCACCGGCACCCGCGACGAGCTCATCGCGAAAGGCTACTCCCCCTGCGGCATCTGCAACCCGTAGAACAAACCGCGCCGTCCTGAGTATTTTTACTCATTGTACTGAGTAAAAATACTCAGTACAATGAGTAAAAATACTCAACACGCCTAGGAGCGCCTATGTTTGAACGCAATCAAGTCAGCACGCTTGTTTCCCGCCTTGCCGAAAGCAACAACCCCTTGTTGCAAGTAGTCGTGGGACCGCGCCAAACCGGCAAAAGCACCATTCTTGCCCAAGCGCTCGCAAAGCTTAGCGTTCCTACTACATTCATAAGCGCCGATGACGCCATCGTTCCCTCAACGGATTGGCTGCAAGCAGAATGGCAGCAGGCCAGAAACGCCACAGCCGGAGGCGCGCATCCGGCGGTACTTGCGATCGACGAAATTCAAAAGGTTCCGCATTGGTCCGCCGCGGTCAAAGCTCTTTACGATGCCGACCGGCGCAATGCGGTACCGCTGCGAATCGTGCTCAGCGGCTCATCGTCGTTGCTTCTTCACAAAGGCTTGGAAGACTCGCTTATGGGACGCTTCGAGCTCATCCGTTCGCCGCATTGGAGCCTTGCCGAATGCGCGGAAGCTTTCGGTTTCACGCTTGACGACTTCCTCTATTTCGGAGGTTATCCGGGTGCAGCGCGTTTCACCGACGACGAAGTCCGCTGGAGCTCCTATGTTCGCGACGCCATCATCGAGCCAACCATATCGCAAGACGTGCTGTCACTCGGAGATATCAGAAAACCAGCTTTGATGAAATCCCTGTTCAAGCTGGGTGCCGTCTACTCTTCCCAAGCATTTTCGTACACGAAAATGCTTGGGCAGCTGCAAGATGCGGGCAACACGGTGACAATTGCGCACTATCTTGACCTTTTGGGAAAGGCGGGAATGCTGTGCGGCCTGCAAAAATACGACGACAAAGAGCTATCACGCAGAAAAAGCTCTCCGCGTTTGATGGTGTACGACACTTCGCTTATGACCGCCACGTCCGACAAAAGCAAAACTGCATTCGAAACGCAACGTGACTTGCGAGGACACCTGGTGGAATCGGCAGTCGGGGCCCGTCTACTTGCGCGCGCGCCGGAAGAGGGCTTCACCGTTTCATGGTGGCGCGAAGGCAACAACGAGGTTGATTTCGTGTTGGCGAAAGGAATGGCGCTAGCAGCAATTGAAGTGAAAAGCGGGCACGAAACCGCCCAAAGCGGCATGGCCGAGTTCCTGAAGAAGCATCCAGAAGCAAAGCGAATCATCGTCGGCGGCGGCTCAGCAGGCGCCTGCAGCATCGAAAGCTTCCTTCGCGATGAAGTGCCGCTGTTTTACGAATAGGCTCATTCACCTGGCAAAATCTCAATTACTCACTATACTGAGTAAAAATACTCAGTATAGTGAGTAAAATGTTTTATAGGCTCATATGCAACGCGGCCCCGCTTCCCATCAGCAGGCTTTTCGCCAACCGCGCGCGCATCCTCCTGCATCGCAAACCACTTCCCGTCAATCGGTTTCGCTCACGGCAGCCAACCATAACCCCGCCGACGCCGTAAACAGCCGCAACCACCCAAAAGTCGCAAAATCGTTGACTTTCATCCCTGCCAGGGTGCGGAAGTGGCAGAGCTATACCGTTTTCGGTATTGTTTCGCAACGCTCGGAAGCAAGACAAGCCGTTTGCTCGGTCACGTTATCGTGCTTTTCCTTACGCGGGCGCCGCTATCGAATGGGCGAATCGGCTCATTGTCGAAATCGATTCGCATCGCTAGAACAGCGACGTTTGCTCGAACGGGGAATTTTGTTGCGGCACGGCCGGTTGCACAGGGCACGAGGTCAACGCCACGTCGCCGCGATTCGCCAGCCTATGCCAGCCGTTCGCGAAATCGGCCCACGGCACGCGCAGCCACCACACGGCCTCTTGCGGACTCAGCACCAACGGCATGCGGTCATGAACAGGCGAAACGACTGCGTTCGGGCTGGTGGTCACCACGGAAAAGCAAGTTTCGTCCCGCACGCCCGCAAGCAGCAGCGGTACCTCATTTTCGGCGCCGAAACGATATCGACGTTTGATGTTCCGGCCCGTTTTCGGACTGCGAACCGTATCCGTCGCATGCGTTTCGAAGAAGCCGCGCGCGGGCACCACGCAGCGCCCGCGCGATATCGGCCCCGCCCACATGCCAGGGTTCGGCCCCATCGCTTTCTCCAAGCGCGTGTTATACACCGGGCGTTGCGACCACTCAGCAGCAAATCCCCAGGTCAAACACGCAGCGGAAAGCACACCGCGCGAATCGGCAACAACCACGTCAACCGCAGACCCCGGAACAGCATCCGTTGGCACCGCGCCAGCAGCCCCAACCAAACGAGCAGGCCAATCGGGCATCACGTTAACAGGCGAGACCGCCTCAAGCACGCGAACAACGTCCGCAACCTCGTCCCAACCCAAAACCTCAAACCGCCCACACACCGCAAATCCTCGCTTTACTTGTACGGGAAAAATCCCTCGCGCACCACTTCAAATCCATCGGCCGTCAGTTCAATTGTTGCAACATACGTGCCAGGAAACTCCCGCAGCACCTCTCTAGCATCAGAGTAGCCAAACCATTGCCCACCATCAATCTCATACCACCGCCCATTCGTTTCCAGAACATACGCGTAACAATCCCAGCAATACCCACTTGGAGACCAATCGTCATCAATCAAATGCGTTTCAAACAACCAGATTGCTCCTTCGATATCAATCAAGAACCAGTATCCATCGCACATGGTATCGTCGTCCGGGGAAAAGCCCTCATCATTCGCCGTCAGCCGTTTTTCTTGCATATCGATCACCCGTCCTCGCTCGCTCAAAATCGTCCAAGGAACAATAGCGATCAAACACGCCCAAAACCCAAATTTCGATCAAGGCACGATCTCAATTCACACCGTCCACGATCTCCCAAACACATGCATGCTTAAGGTCTTTAGAAGCAACCCAGATACCACCTGAAACCGAGTGCTATCCTATTGCCCAAGCAAAGACCGGGGGCAAACCCCGTCCAATCAACTTCAGGAGCATTACCCAATGAAAACAATCGACGTTGTAGCTGCCATTATCGTGAAAGATAGCGAAATTCTTGCAACGCAACGAGGCTATGGAGAATTCGAAGGCGGCTGGGAATTCCCTGGCGGCAAGGTCGAGGAGGGAGAAACTCCCGAGCAGGCAATCGTGCGCGAGATTCACGAAGAGCTCAACGCAAAAATTGCCGTCAAGGACTTCCTTGTGCAGGTCGAGCACGACTACCCGACGTTTCATCTCAGCATGAAATGCTTCATCTGTACTCTCACCGACCCGACATTTCAGCTGCTCGAGCATCATGCTGCAAAATGGCTTGACCTGCAGCACATCGACAGCGTCGACTGGCTCCCCGCCGACATTAAAGTTGTTAATGCAATCAAAGAACGCGGCAAGCTCTAATCCTCGAAGTCGCTTAGGAAATAGTCATATAGATCAGGGCGAACGGGTTCTTCGAGGTTATACACGATTTCGACGGCGCTCGTTTTCCCGTCGTCCATCACGATCTGGGTAAACTCCCCTGTAGGGTGCATCTCCCCGAGGAAGTAGAACTCTTTACCGTTGTCCTTATCGTTTTTGTTTTTCCTCATGAACAGATAACACTTCATGCCATTCGAATCAGCTTCAGCAAGACGCGTGATTTCATTTGACCGAAGCGAACGATTGCTTTTTGAGATGGCAATGAGGCGCCTATCCGAAACGAACCGGTCCTCGTATTGCGTCGTGATGCTAATCGAAGGATCCTTCTCGTAATCAATAAACACTGGGAAAGTCTTCGTTTCCTGATCATAGAAATATCCACCGATATTCTGATAATTCGGCTCCTTATTCCAGTTCAGAAGCCTGGCAACATCCTCTCTCGAATACTTTTCGTTCAACACGAAGTCGGTTTCTTTGTAACGATTCGAGTACCTAGAGCGGGCGCGCGCAATCCCAAAGTCCAATGCATCCATTACGCATGATTCGAAATACGGATCTCCCAACATAGCCGCAAAAGAATGCGACAGCTTAAGTTCCCCGTTCTCAAACGCCACAACATCCTTACCCGCCGTTGAGAAGCTGCCCGTCAGCATGTTTCGCACAGAGCACGCGTGCGCGAAGCCGAACCGCTCCATCGCACTCGCAAACGTCACCGCGTTTCGGTTGGATACCAAGTCCTTCAGCATTAACAGGTCTTCGACGCGTTTGCCACTCGCAAGCTTCGTCGAAATGAATTTCAGGTACTCAAGCTTTGCCTCGCTCAAAGTGCTCGCAACACCCTTTTCGTACCTTTGCAAGAAGGCAGCATACGAGCCGTACTTCTTAATAATGATGAGCGGATCGATCGCCTCGTTTTCATCAAAGTCGCAAAGGCTCGGAATACGGCCAAGAACCTGCTTCAAGTGCTCGTATTCCCCTTTGATCAGGCGCGCATCACTGAATCGTCCCTCTTCGAGAGCCTTGAACACTCGTTTTTCCGAAACCCTGTCGAACGTGATGGTCGAGCAACCCGGGATAACCGAGCTGCCCTCTTTTACGACTTTGCGCAACGTGTCTTTGTTGTACGTCCGGTCACCCGACAAAGCTATCGGCACAAGATAGTTCTGCCGGTAGTTGCCGATGAAGTCCAGCACCAACGTGAATTCCTTGCCTTCGTGTTTGCGCAGGCCACGGCCAAGCTGCTGGACGAACACGATGGCTGATTCCGTCTTTCGAAGCATGACAATCTGGTTCACGGAGGGGATATCGACGCCCTCGTTCATAATGTCGACTGAAAAGATATACTTTATCTCGCCATCTTCAAGCTTTCGGATGGCTTCGTCACGCTCGGCCGTAGAGGATTCACCGCTAATCGCAACGGATGGGATCCCCCTTTTGCAAAACACCGTCGCAAAATACGACGCTTCGTCGTTTCGGCTGCAAAATACCAGCCCTTTCCTATTCGATTTCTCGACCGAGTATTCGTCAATCTTCGCCAGAACGTGATCAACACGGTCTTTGCTTGTGAGCTTGTTGAACAGCGAGAAATCATCTTGCCGCTCATCGTCGATTTCAAGGTCGGCAATGCCGAAATAATGAAAGGGCGTCAGCAATTCGTTATCAAGCGCATCCTGCAAGGTGATTCGATATGCTATCACGTGGTTGAACAGGCTATATACATCGTATCCATCGGTTCGACTTGGCGTTGCCGTCATACCAAGAACGAATTTTGGAGTGAAGTACTCCAGGATCTTTCGGTACCCTTCAGCTCCGGTACGATGAGCCTCATCGATGATGATGTAGTCAAAGCAATCCGGAGCGAAGTCGTCCAGGTGCTTCGCCAAAGTGCCAACCATCGCGAACAAACACGTTGCATCGGTTTCTTTGCTGGAGCCTCCGTACAACTTGTACGAATAGCGATCTCCAAGTACGTTTTTGAAGCTGATCTCAGATGCCGACAAGATGCGCTGCCGATGGGCAATGAACAGCACCTTTCGCGGCTTCTGCCGCTCAACATCTAATGCCGACAAATATGTTTTGCCGGTTCCCGTTGCCGAAACAAGCAGTGCGCGAGGTTCATCTCGATCGTGCAATACTTTAAGGGCCTCGAGGGCTTTCTCCTGCATCTTGTTCGGAACGATCTTTCGAGCTGCCCCACCGTAGCGCCGTGACTGCACTTCACGTCATCTGCATAAATCT
>OLVT01003154.1_pt1 | contig 10147 bp, 6 predicted proteins | sample 1673241 | NCBI WGS metagenome assembly OLVT01 (sample SAMEA3178936, study PRJEB25190) | human gut metagenome | biome: human gut; feature: human-associated habitat; material: faeces | place: Austria | collected 2013
TAATCTTCGAGGAAATCTTTACAGATAAGAAATATCGTTACAGTAGCCGTTATTTATTCCCATTCAATCAGAAAGTAGATGATCGTTATTTTAAGGGAAATCAGTCCAATGATATCGGAGTATCCATCATCACACCATATGGGGAAGATTATCCGGATTCTGCTCTGCGTATGCTTTCTGCACAGGAACATAGTGTGATTGTAAAATTACCGAACGATAGTACCTTCCTGGATGAGATTACCGACTCTATCAAGATTTATAAGTTCCTGAATAAAAATGCTTCTGGCGCAAGAGGAAGTTTTGACAGCATCCGTCGTGCAAAAGAAGATGAACGTATTGAAAAGAAAGACCGTATTCGCATCTTTATTGAGGATGCCCTGAAACATGCAGATATCTATGTGAATGGTGATAAAGCAAATATTTCAGCCAAAGAGCCGGCAAGCCGTATCAACGAAGCACTTGGCAAATTAGTAGCTATGCAGTATAACAAGCTGACCTATATGGAGACAGCTCCGGAGCTTTCTGATATTGCTGCAGTATTCAATGGCAATGATGGACAGCTTTCTTTCCTTGGAACCAGTGATACAACACCAAATAAATTAGCGCTGGAAGAAGTGATTCAGGTAATCAGCCTGAATAATGCAAGACATATGAAGACTTCTTTGAAATCCCTACAGGATAAATTCGGGGCAGCTCCTTATGGTTTTGATCCGAAAGACGTGCAGTGGCTGGTTGCCATGCTCTTTAAGATGGGAAGAGTATCCCTGACCTATAACAGCCAGAGTTTATCTATGTTGTCCAATACAAAAGAGGAACTGGTACGTTACCTGACAAAACGTGAATTTGTTGAGAAACTGCTCATTGATATCAGGGAAAGAGCAACAGACGGACAGATCCGTTCCGTAAAAGAAGTATTGAAAGATTATTTTGGTTTCTCCGTATCCAGTGATGATGACGATACTATTATGAGAAACTTTAAGAATAAAGCACAGGATAAGCTGGAAACATTTGGTGAAATCATGATTGAATATCGTGTAAATCCGAAGCTTCCATGTAAATCCCTGATGGAACAGGCAAAGAAAAATCTGGAAGAACTTCTGGCTATCAAAGAGCCGGTAGAGTTCTTTAAAACAGTAGATAAAAAGCGAGATGATCTGTTAGACGATGCAGATGATACTGCACCGGTATTTGACTTCTTTAAAGGTGGTCAGAAAAAGATTTTTGAAAAAGCACTGGAACAGATCCAGATGTTTGAAAACAGTAAGACCTATGTCCGGGAACAGGAAATCATGGATAATGTTGCCCAGATGGAAGCTGTTGTGACAGCGAAAAATCCATTTAGCCAGATTCAGAAACTGCCGGATATGTCTATGAAATTCGTGCAGCAGTATGGAGCATTACTGGAAAAAGAAGCAGAAGAGATGCGACCAATCGTGGATGATGATCTGGGAAAAGTATTACATACGTTGGATGAGAAAGAATTTGCATCCGTATTCAGGAACAAGTTTGTAAATGCTTTTGCAGAATTAAAACAGAAATTGGATACATCCCATGAGATTGCTGCAGTAAAAAATATCAGACTGGAAAGCGATACATTGAAGCTTCGGTGCATGGATGAGATCACAGAATATGAAGAAGCACATCGACCGAAACCGGTACAGCCTGTACCTCCGGTAACACCATCGACAGGTGGTGGTCATACAGAACCACCGAAGCCGGTAACACCGTCAGTGCAGCCAAAACCAAAGAAGCGGAAGAATGTATCTATCAGTAACGTAGCTGGTGCAAGAACTTATTCTATCGAAAATGAACAGGATATTGATAAGTTCCTGGCAGAGATGAAGAAGAAATTATTAAACGAGCTGGATGAGAATACGATTATTACATTAAGCTAGAATAAAAGAATGGAGGTTATTCATTTGAAAAAAGAATTTTTGAATACATTAAATTTAGATGAAGACCACGAAAGAGAATGTAAATTGGCTGAAGGAGGTCTTCCGGAAAGCATATGGGAAACCTACTCATCATTTGCAAATACTGATGGTGGGACAATTCTTCTTGGTGTAAAGGAACATAAAGATTCTTTTACAGTAAATGGATTAACCGACAGACAAATCGCAAAATATAAGAAAAACTTTTGGAGTGTTTTGAATGACAGAAATAAAATATCAAAAAACATCCTTTTAAATCACCATGTAAAAGTAGTTGAGTGTGAAGGAAAGAAACTGTTAGAAATAGATGTACCCGCTGCTGACCGACATGATAAGCCTGTATATATCGGAACGGATCCCATGCGTGGAACTTATAGAAGAGATTATGAAGGTGATTTTCTCTGTACAGAGGCAGCTGTCAGAGCTATGTTTGCAGATCAGAGAGATGATTCCGTAGATTCAGAAATCTTGGAAGATATGGGATTGGATGCATTAAATACGGATACAATCAAAGGATATTCCAGAGAATTGGAAGTGGACCGTCAACCAAATATGAAAGAAGATAATCACAAGGGATACTGATAGTTCCATAAAGGCTACGTAATAGATATAATAGTTCCATAAGAACTCTAATGGAACTATTATATCATATATGGAACTAGATCTAGGAACTATTAGAGAGAGGAAAAGATAGATACATGAACAAGAATGCGATAAAGAAATTTGCTATAGAAGCAAGAACAAAATTGATTGCTTCTGTTACAGATAAAGCTGGTATGCTTGGCATTACGGAAAAGTCATGCAGTGAACCAATTACAAAAGGTGCGGATTTTGAAGTTTATCAGACAACAGCAGGAACGGAAATAACTTTGAATAAAAGACATTGTGAGCAGAGAAGACGTCTGGTATCACAGATCGAATCCCGTGGATTTGAAGCAGTGGTGGAAGAAGTGGCTTATACCTGGTTCAACCGAATCTGTGCGATCCGTTTTATGGAAGTAAATGATTATCTTCCAAACAGAGTTCGTGTACTTTCCTCTGAAAAAGAAGGAAAGATGGAACCAGATCTTGTGACACAGGCACCAGATGTTGATTTAGATCTGACCGCACAGGAAAAAGAAGAGATTATCAACTGGAAATTGAGTGGAACATCCGAAGATGCCGATAAACTGTACTGTAAGTTGTTCCTAAAACAGTGTCATCAGTTGCATGATGTCCTGCCTGGACTGTTCGAGGCAGATTCTGACTATATGGAATTACTGTTTGGTATTTCTTACACCAATAAAGATGATGTCATCTATATGCTGGTAAACCCAGAGACAGGTATTCCAGAAGATGTTTTTAACGTATCTACACTGGATGAAGAAGGTAATCCAACCGGACAGGTAGAGATTATTGGCTGGCTGTATCAGTACTACAATACAGAGTTAAAAGACGATACTTTTGCAAAACTGAAAAAGAATGTAAAGATTACAAAAGAGCGAATTCCGGCGGCGACACAGCTTTTCACACCGGACTGGATCGTTCGCTACATGGTAGAGAACTCTGTGGGAAGAATCTGGATTGAACATTTGCGTGCCGTAGCTCCAACTACGGATGAGAAAGCAACGGCAGAGAGATTCGGATGGAAGTATTATCTTCCGGAAGCAGAGCAGGAAGAAGCTGTCAATGTAAAACTGGCAGAAATTCGTACCACCTATAAAGATCTGAAACCGACCGATATTACCTGTATTGATCCTTGTATGGGAAGTGGGCATATCCTGATTGCCATGTTTGATGTGCTGATGGATATCTATGAAAGTGCCGGATATGATAAGAGAGAAGCTGCTTTTGAGATTGTAGAACATAATATTCACGGATTGGATATTGATCAGAGAGCATATCAGTTGGCGTATTTTGCAGTCATGATGAAAGGTCGTGGATATAACAGACGATTCTTGCGTGGAAGAGATGGCAAACCAGAGCCGAAAGTATATGCGATTACCGAAAGCAATGAGATTAACCGAAATCATCTGAAATTCTTTGGGACACATTTAAGTGATGTGGAACGAAATCTAGCTGTGATGCAGATCGAAGGATTATTGGATACTTTTGTTGATGCTAGAGAATATGGTTCGATTCTGAATATGGATACCTGTGATTGGGATGTGCTGGAAAGATTCGTGGAAGATTTGGGAACAGTTGGACAAATTTCATTTGAGAGTGTGGGAAGTGAAGAGACACAGGAAAGCTTACGAAAACTGGTAAGAGTAGCAAAGAATCTGGGACAGAAATATGATGCTGTAGTGACAAATCCGCCGTATATGGGTGCTTCTGGAATGGGAGCAAAACTGTCAAAGTATGTGAAAGACAATTATCCAGAGAGTAAGAGTGATTTATTTGCCGTGTTTATTGAAAAATGTGGACAGATGGCAAAGAAGAATGGATATCAGGCAATGATTACACAACATGCTTGGATGTTTCTATCAGGATTTATAAAATTGAGAGAAAAATTGCAAAATGTCGATATTATTAATATGTTGCATCTTGGCCCACATGCTTTTGAGGAAATAAGTGGTGAAATTGTACAGACGACAAGTTTTATCATGAAAAAAATGGATGTCGCTAATTATTTTGGAATTTATGTACGCCTTATTACTGCAAATTCACAGGATGCTAAAGAAAAATTGTATTTGAGTGGAGATAATCGATTTAGTGTATCTAAAGATACATTTACAATTATTCCGGAAGAACCTATTGTATATTGGCTTCCGCAAAAAGCTCTTTTGCCTTATGCAAATTCAAGCGCATTGCTAGGCGATGTAGCAGCTCCTTGTGCTGGTCTTGCGACAGGAGATAATAATATATTCCAAAGGTATTGGTACGAGGTTTTTTATGAAAAGATAGGTTTTGGTGTTACAGATGTAAATGAAACAGAATGCAGAGCAGAAAAATGGTATCCTTGTAATAGTAGTGGAGAGTTTAGAAAATGGTACACTGACAATTTGCTAGTTGTAAATTGGCAATATAATGGAAAAGAAATTAAATGTTTCAGAAATTCTGCAGGAAAACTTGCGGCGCGTCCACAAAATACAGCAAGATATTTTAAAGAAGGACTAACTTGGAATAAATTAAGTACTTCAAGGTTTGCAGTAAAATATAAGTCACCAGGTTTTATATTTGACGACACAAGCAGATCTGCATTTCCACATGATTCTGATTTGCTATTGTATTATATTGGATCATTATGTTCATGCGTAACATTTGCATACTTGCAGGCACTAGATCCGACGATGAGTTTTACTAATGGGGATCTTGTGAGGATACCGATGGTTGTAGATAATGCTCGAAAAGATGATGTAATCCAATTAGTAGAAGAATGTATAAATTATTCTAAAACTGATTGGGATGTCTTTGAAATATCGTGGGAGTTTCGCTATAACCCATTGATTAGAAAAGTATCTACTATCGAAAAAGCTTTTGAACAATGGTTGAATGAGTGTAATGTACGCTATAACAAGATGAAAGATAATGAAGAAGAATTGAATCGTATTTTTATCAACATTTATGGTTTGCAGGATGAACTAACACCAGAAGTAGAAGATAAAGATATCACAGTACGAAAAGCAGATTTATCTAGAGATATTCGTAGTTTTATTTCATATGCTGTTGGATGTATGTTTGGTCGTTATTCTCTTGATGAAGAAGGTCTGATTTACGCTGGCGGAGAATGGGATAGTAGTAGATATAAGACTTTTATCCCTGATGAGGACAACTGTATTCCTATTACCGATGAAGAATATTTCTCAGATGATATTGTTGGACGTTTTGTAGAATTTATAAAAACAGTCTACGGATCAGACTCTTTAGAAGAAAACCTCGATTTTATTGCCAATGCATTAGGTAATAAAGGTGATACCTCTAGAGAAGTAATTCGCAATTATTTCCTGAAAGATTTTTATGCAGATCACCTGAAAGTATACCAGAAACGCCCAATCTACTGGCTTTTTGACAGTGGTAAGCAAAATGGTTTTAAGGCTTTGATCTACATGCACCGCTACGATGAGGATACTGTTGGCCGTGTAAGAACTGATTATCTTCACCGGGCACAGAAGTATGTAGAGACCGCAATGCAAAGTGCTCAGTATACCATTGATAATGCCTCATCTGCTTCTGAAAAATCGAAAGCAACGAAAGCTGTTACGAAGTATACTAAACAGCTTGCAGAAATGAAAATTTACGACGAAGCTATTGCTCATCTTGCCAACAAGAGAATCGAGATTGATTTGGATGACGGCGTGAAGGTGAATTATGAGAAGTTCCAGGGTGTAGAAGTTGCACAGGAAGGAAAGAAAACATTAAAAGTGGATCTTTTGGCAAAATTGAAATAATGGAGAGATAAAAATATGATTTCGAGAAAAGTAGATAATTTTACAGGATATGTATTACAGGAAAGTAAAAAAGTATATTTTCATTTTCAAGACAAGATTTTTAATTTTGTTTCCGAAGAGGTTGGAATTGCGGCCGAATATCCAAAAAAAATATTAAAATCTCCAGATCTTTTTTTGCATGGTTATACATCTGACGGATTTCAATTGGCAATTTATACAGGATACAAAGAACGAGAAATATCAGCTAATTATAAAATTAAACCAGGCACATTTATTGTAAGTAGAGCAAATATGTGTCAGTATGATATGACAAAATTTCAAGTTGTTGAATTTATCGGAGGGACATTAAATAACTTATATCAGCAAAAAACGGTTACTACAACATATGATGAAAAAGAGCAATGTTATATAAAAACATATCCTATGATTGAACAGGAATATGAAATAAAAATTAAGGAATTAAATTGCAAATTAATTATCCGAACAATTCCATCAAAGAAAATTCCATCTCAGATGGATTTAGTAGTTCGATATAAATTTGAGCAAGAAATACCTTTAAATAGTATAAAAACAATTTATAGTACATTAATAAAAATTTGTAGATTTATGACGAATAGAAAAAATGTGGGTTTTGATAAAATAAAGCTATATCAATTCAATCAAGAGCAGAACTACTGGGAGAATTTTGCAGATGGTTATTTAGATTATTCATATGAAAATTTTACAGAAAAATCATTTAGAAATAATATCTTATTTGAGCAATTGAGCGATTGTATAGAAAATATTCATTCTATAGCATCGTCTGATCAAGAAAGAATTAAATGAGTTAGTTAAACCTTACCAGAACGTTATTTTCCAAATTAATGAAGTTAAGTCAATAGATTTTTCTGATGCACATGGTAAAGTTAATTATAAAAATACTGGTATAAGAGAACGATATATTACATCAAATGGTGATATTAAGTCTAAAGAAATAGCAGAATTAGTGTTACAAATTAACAAAAAGAGTCAAGGAAAAGTCATGAATCGATTAAGTAGAGTGTATTCTCATATTTTTATCGATGAAGTGCAAGATATGGCAGGATATGATTTGGATATAATTGAAACATTGATGTATTCGGATATAGAAGTTATTTGTGTGGGTGATAATAAACAAGCAACATTTAAGACTAATACTTCTATAAGGAATAAAAGTAAATCAGGAACGAAGATATGGGATTTCTTTCAAAAATTAATTTCAGAAGATGTTGTAGAAGTACAAAAGAATTTGATTAGTCGAAGATTCAATCAGGAAATTTGTTCTTTTGCAAATATGGTTTATCCGAACGAAAATAATATAGGGACATCAATGAACGAAAAAACGGATCACGATGGAGTCATTCTTATAAATACGAATGATGTACAAAAATATTATAACTACTATAGACCAATAGTATTAAAATATGATAAAAAAACATCAACAGATGACTATCCTTCTTTCAATTTTGGCGAATGTAAAGGGATGACATTTGAGAGAGTTTTAATTTATCCGAATGGTCCCTTTAAAGATTTTTATTAAAGGGAAGGGAATTAAAAACGCCACAAAAATATTATGTTGCAGCCACTAGGGCAAAATATAGTATAGCATTTGTGGTAGATACTTTCCCGAAAAAAGCAGAGTGGTTAAAAAGCGAAGAACTATATTTAGGAAATGAAAAAATAAAAGTATTAAGATATTTATGTTTATAATGGAAATAGTGAGGTGATGTCGAATGAAATTAAAAAATATCAAAATTTCCAACTACAGATGTTTTAAAGAAACAGAGATTGATTTTGAAGATCATATCACATTAGTAGTTGGTAAGAATGGAGCTGGCAAGACTGCAATATTGGATGCAGTGGCTGTCTCAGTCAGTACTTTTCTGCTAGGAATAGATGGTGGTGCAAGCAGGAGTATTTTAAAGGATGATGCCCGATATGAGTTCCATGATTTGAACGGAACGATTGATCCGCAACATCAGTTCCCGGTAAGTATCGAGAGTATTGGTGATTGCCTGGATCAGCAAGATGTGAAATGGATTCGTTCTTTGAATTCTGAAAGTGGAAAGACAACCATCAAAGATGCAAGTGAATTGACAGGGATTGCGAAGAAAGCACAGAATCAGATTATGACAGGAGATAAATCTCTGGTACTTCCTTTGATTTCTTATTATGGAACCGGACGTTTATACGCACAGAAGAAAGAGAAGAGAAACCTGAAATCTTTAACAGAGTTTAAACGTCAGGTTGGCTATGTGGATTGTATGGCGGCAGAGTCAAATGAAAAACTGATGTTGAACTGGTTCCAGATGCAGACACTGAAGAGCCTTCAGGAACAGCAGAAGACAGGCATATTGGACAGATCATTGCTTCTGAAAACGGTCGAAAAAGCAATCTGCAGAAGTTTTGAGAGAATCAGTGGGGCACAAAATGCCAGCCTTATCTTTGATCTTGATACCCATAGACTGGTCTTGGAATTTGAATCCGCAGATGGAAATGTACAGAAGTTTGCAATGGATGAGATGAGTGATGGATACAAGAACACCCTTAGCATGATCGGTGATATTGCCTATCGTATGGCAGTGTTGAATCCTACACTTGGTGATCAGGTGCTGGAAAAGACACCCGGTGTTGTACTGATTGATGAAATCGATTTACATTTGCATCCGCAGTGGCAGCAGACAATTTTGAGTGATCTCCATGCAATTTTTCCAGAGGTTCAGTTTATTGTTAGTTCCCATGCACCAGCAGTTATTAATTCTGTTCCAAGAGAGCAGATCCGGATTCTGGACCAGGGAGAAATCTATATGCCTGCGGCACAGACCTATGGAAGAGATGCTAATTCCATATTACGTGAGGTTATGAATGTATCAGAACGTCCGGCTGACATTAAGCAGCGTATGGATTTATTCTATGCGTATATGGATGAAAATAGCTACGAAGAAGCAGACAAGGTTTTGACAGAGATAGAAGCAATTGTCGGGACAACAGATCCGGACATCGCAGCTGCAAGAACATCTCTGGATTTGGAAAAAATATTGGGGGAATAGAGTATGATTGTTATAAAAAGAGGAAAAGAACCCAATAGTCTATTAAAATTCCGCAAAGAACACCCAGATGCGGATTATGAGTCTGATATGCCTACAGATGTATTAAAAGATATCCGGGAACAGATGTGGGAAGAACAGAAATGCCTGTGTGCATATTGTATGAAGAAGATTGAGGCTCCAAGTGTTGTGAGAATTGAACATTGCAGGCCGAGACATCCACAGGATGAGCAGGAACATGATAAAAAGGCAACGCTGGATTTTAAATGGATGCTTGGCGTGTGCTATGGAAACAGTTTGGTGCGAGGCGTGAAGCCAGAAGATAAAACCTGTGACGCACACAGAGGCAATACAGAGCTTACAATGAATCCTTTTGACGAAATATCTGTCAGAAAGATTAAGTATAAAGCGGATGGTAGCATTTATTCAGAGGATGCGGATATCAATAAAGATGTGACAGAAACATTGAACTTGAATTGCCAGGCACTTTCGTTACCACAGACACGGAAAAATGTTTTGATGGCAGAGAAGAACAGAATCATGAGAAAATGCAAAGGCAAATCACAGGATGCATTCATGCGTGAACTGGAACGAACGTATGCAAGTCTCGTGCAGGAAAGAAATCTGACGCCGTATTGCGGAATCATTATTTCCTGGCTCGAGAGCAAATTGAAGATATCATAAACTGTGCAGGAATTTAGCACAAATAAATTTGAAGGTGAAAAGATGGATTTACAAAATATACAAGATCAGTTAAATACTGAATTTTCTAAAGAAGATA
>OLVT01003156.1_pt1 | contig 10143 bp, 7 predicted proteins | sample 1673241 | NCBI WGS metagenome assembly OLVT01 (sample SAMEA3178936, study PRJEB25190) | human gut metagenome | biome: human gut; feature: human-associated habitat; material: faeces | place: Austria | collected 2013
TGTCGTCCATGCCACCATTGGCGCTTGAGGTGAAGCCCAAGGGGGTGGTAGCCGTGATTTCGCGCGCACCGACGTTGGAAGTCATGATGATAACCGTGTTGCGGAAATCAACAACACGACCCTGCGAATCGGTAAGGCGCCCTTCCTCCAAGATTTGAAGCAAGATATTGAACACATCGGGGTGGGCCTTTTCGATTTCATCGAACAGCACAACCGAATACGGACGCTGACGCACTGCCGTGGTAAGCTGACCGCCCTCATCGTAGCCCACATAGCCTGGAGGCGAGCCAACCAGACTGGATACGGAATATTTCTCCATATACTCGGTCATATCGATCCGGACCATATTCCGCTCGTCGTCAAACAGGGTTTGAGCCAGCGCCTTGGCAAGCTCGGTTTTGCCCACGCCCGAAGGACCAAGGAAAATGAATGATCCGCCAGGACGCTTCGGGTCTTTCAGGCCCGAACGTGAACGACGAATAGCCTTCGAAAGAGCCGTAACTGCTTCATCTTGACCGATAACGCGCTCATGGAGCACCTGTTCCATGCGGAGCAGCTTTTCGGTTTCCGCCTCAGTAAGGTTGGAAACGGGCACGCCAGTGGTCATGGAAACCACATCGGCAACGTCTTCTACCGCAACCTCGTTAATCGTGTTGCTGTTCTTTTCTTCCCACGCCTTGCGCGCCTCATCGCGCTTGGCGACAAGCTCTACTTCCTTTTCGTGCAGGATATCTGCGCGCTTGAAGTCCTGCTTGGCGATGGCATCATCCTTCTGAGTGCGGACGTTGCGCAGTTCATCGGCGATCTTCTGCACCTCTTCGGGCAGGACCATGTTGCGGATGCGCATGCGAGCGCCAGCCTCGTCCAAAACGTCAATGGCCTTATCGGGAAGGAAACGATCCTGGATGTAGCGATCGGAAAGGCTTACTGCGGCGCGCAGTGCGTCATCGGTGAAATGCACGTGATGATGCGCCTCGTAGCGATCGCGCAAGCCTTCGAGGATGCGCACTGCCTGCTCTTCGCTTGGCTCCTTCACCATTACCGTCTGGAAGCGACGCTCGAAAGCGGAATCCTTTTCCAAGTGTTTGCGGTATTCGTCGAGCGTGGTAGCGCCGATAATCTGAATTTCGCCACGCGACAGGGGCGGCTTCAAAATGGCAGCCGCATCGATGGAGCCTTCAGCGGCGCCAGCGCCGATAAGGGTATGCAACTCGTCGATGAACAGGATGATGTCGCCCGCCTGCTCAACTTCCTTAATGCACTTCTTCAAACGCTCTTCGAATTCACCACGGTACTTGGAGCCTGCCACCAGGGCAGATACGTCAAGCGTGACGATGCGCATATTGCGAATGATATCGGGTACCTGGTCGGCAACGATAAGCTGAGCCAAGCCTTCGGCAATAGCGGTTTTGCCCACGCCGGGCTCACCGATAAGGAGTGGGTTGTTCTTTTGGCGACGTGAGAGGATCTGCATCACGCGCTCGATTTCGCCAGCTCGCCCGATTACGGGATCGAGTTTGCCGTCCTTGGCCTTTTTAGTGAGGTCGACACCAAATTCCTTCAGCATGCTGTCGGAAGCGCCCGCATTGGGATCGAAATTGGTAGCGCCCGCGAACACCGCAGACTGACCCACCATATCGTTTAAGGAAGAGCGAATGGCATCGCCTTCCACTCCGAGCTTGCGCAGTACATCAATCGCTGTGCCTTCGCCTTCGCGAACAATACCCAGCAGCAGATGCTCGGTAGAGATATAGCTTTTGCCCATCTGCATGGCTTCACGTAGTGAGTTTTCCAATACGCGCTTTACGCGCGGGGTAAAACTCAAATGGCCCGAAACGTCGGTAGATGCATCGCCTTTAATGAGTTGCTGCACGCAGGTAAGGGCAGCTTCGTACGTAACGCCCAGATGGTCAAGCGCCTGGGCGGCTAAGCCTTCTTTTTCCTTCAACAAAGCCAAAAGGACGTGCTCGGTACCCACATAAGGCTGATGCAGCGCACGAGCCTCTTCCTGGGCAAGCACCAGTACCTTTCTGGCCTTGTCGGTAAACTTGTCGAAGGACATGTAAGCCTCGATTCTCTCGGCAAGTAAGTTTAATTCGGACTAATGCTAGCACTCATTAAAACCGAGTGCTAACCCGTTAACAATCTGTAGCCAGAACAAACTCCTAGACAGAATGTTTTCTAGGTTAAACGAAAAGGCGCTCCTAAAGAGCGCCTTTAACAACTCCCATTTTCGGACGAAACAGTGAGGGCAAGCCCGGTGCTTCAGGTAGGCCTAAAAGAGGAGGAACGCGTACTACGTTACGCGGACGACAAATGAAGGCCTAGATGAAGTGCCCGGCTTGGCCGCAGCGTCATCGCGTCTCATGCGAGGGTTACGCTGTTCGTAGAACAGCGTAACTACTTAGCCTCAGGACGCATGTGGGGGAACAGCAACACGTCGCGAATGCTCGACTGGTTCGTAAGGAGCATAACTACACGGTCAATGCCGATACCGATGCCGCCCGCAGGAGGCATGCCGTACTCAAGAGCACGGATGTAGTCGGTGTCATACTCCATGGCCTCGTCATCGCCAGAAGCCTTTTCCTCCATCTGCTTCTGGAAGCGCTCTGCCTGGTCAACTGGGTCATTTAACTCGCTAAAGGCATTGGCGTACTCATGGCCTGCAATAACAAGCTCAAAACGATCGGTCAGACGAGGGTCGTCCTCGAAGCGCTTGGCTAGTGGGCTTACCTCAACTGGGTAATCCACAACAAAGGTGGGGTTCACGATGGTAGGCTCACCGATTTCGTCGTACAGCTCGGCAATAAGCTTGCCGGCAGTCCACTCGGGCTTCACCTCGATGCCGTTCTTCTTGGCAAGCTCGGCCAGACGACTAACAGGCGTGTCGAGCGTAACCTCTTCGCCGAGTGCTTTGGAAACGATTTCCGTCATGGGAATGGAAGGCCATTCGCCCGAAATGTCGATAGTCTGACCCTGGTACTCAAGCTGTTCGGAGTCGTTCACTGCAGCGTTGGCTGCCTTGATAACACCCTGAGCCAGCTTCTTCATGCCCTGCAAGTCGTTGAAAGCGCAGTAGGCTTCCATGGTAGTGAACTCAGGGTTGTGAGTGGCATCCATGCCTTCGTTACGGAAGACACGTCCGATTTCGTAGACACGTTCCATACCACCAACGATGAGGCGTTTGAGGTGAAGCTCAGTTGCGATACGAAGTACCATATCAATATTCTGAGCGTTGTGGTGAGTGATGAAAGGTTTAGCAGCAGCACCACCAGCTTCGTTGTGAAGAACAGGAGTTTCTACTTCAAGGAAACCTTGAGCATCGAGATAGCGACGGATTTCAGAGATGATTTTTGAACGTGTGACAAAGCGGTCAAAGCTTTCACGATTAGAAATCAAATCAAGGTAACGTTTACGGTAGATTGTTTCAACGTCTGAAAGTCCGTGGAATTTCTCAGGCAATGGACGAAGGGCTTTAGACAAGTGCGTGATATGAGTAGCCTTGATAGAAAGTTCTCCCATATCTGTACGCATAACTTCACCTTCGACACCGAGGAAGTCACCAAGGTCAGCTTTCTTGAAGATTTCGTAGTTTTCTTCACCGACAGCATCTTTACGTACGTAGATTTGGATTTGACCATCGCGATCTTGGATGTGAGCAAAGCCAACTTTACCTTTACCACGCTTAGTCATCAAACGGCCTGCGATAGTAGCAGTTTCATTGATTTCGTGCAATTCTTCTTTTGTTTTATCAGCGTATTTTTCTTTTAATTGACCAGATGTAGCTGTGCGTTCGAATCGCTTACCAAAAGGATCGATTCCTTGTTCAGCCAAGGCCGCCATTTTTTCACGACGGACAATCTGTTGATCGTTTAATTCTTCCATGTGTTGATTTGGCATGTTAGTCCTCCATAAAATAGTCGTTAATATTGTATCATAATTCATCCTCTAAAGATAGGACAAATGACTAAATGTCAGATAAATAAAGGGGAAAGCCCTTTATTTTTAAGAAAAATAGTTAACTTGAATTAATGATTGATTAGGAAGTTATATAATTTATTGACAAATATAATAAAAAAGTGTACAACAACAGGGTAGGATTCGTATGAAATTAAGGAGAGTATACAATGAAAAAGAAAAATTATGTTGGTAAAGCTGTGATGCTTGGCGCTTTACTAGCGCCTATTGGGCTACCTACGGTATCTGTGTTAGCAGATGGCTTTTATCAAAATCAAACAAGTGCTCACGCTGCAGATATTACAAACTGGATTGCCAGCACACCGCAACAAATTACAAATAATTTGACAACTCAGAACATCAATCCACAACAGTTAGATGGTCAAAAATATGTAATTCAATGGGGTGATACCTTGTGGGGAATCTCTCAAGCGACGGGAATCTCTATTGAAAAATTAGCCTACGATAACAATATTCAGAATATTGACCTTATCTTCGCGGGTGACGTCCTCATCTTGAAACGTGATGGTGATGTACCAGCAGGTTATCATGTGACTGGTAATGGTCACCGTTGTGCACATTCTAAGATTGTTATCAACAACTATTATGGCGATAATAACCGAGTGATTATCAATAATAGTACTTTTGTATCTGATGACCACTCTAAGAATACAATGATTTACGCTCCAGATAATTCTGATAACAGCATTTCATTCTCCAATACCAATAATAGCGATAAAGATAAAGATTCTAAAGAAAGTAAGGAGTCATCTTCTTCATCTTCTTCATCATCAGAATCTAAAGACGCTTCATCAAGTTCTTCTTCATCATCAGAATCTAAAGATGCTTCATCAAGCTCAACAAGCTCTTCTGCATCAAGCTCAACAGCAAGTGGCAGTGAAAGTAAAGCAAGTACAGATACTTCTAAAGAGAAAGAATTGACTGAGGATGCTTTCCAAGACAAGGTTCAAGAAGAAGTTTCAAATATTTATCAACAAAAACGCTCAGGTAGACCTGCATGGAAATTCTTCTCACATGTAGATGATAAGAATGATCTGAATGCTGATGCTAAGGAGGACACTGAAAGAACAGCGCTTTACCGTCAAGGCGAAACTGCTAAAGATGAAGACATTGCTAATGGTCCTAAAGATGGTGCCAGAACTGAAGCCAATGCCAAAGCACTCGCTGAGAAGATTTACGACACCCTTAACAATGGTGGCAAAATGTCAGAGCTTATCAAGGCAAAATATGCCCAAATTAAGGTAACTTACAAGGGTGATAAGTGGACCTTCAATGTTGATGTTTATAAAGAAAAAGAAAGTTCATCATCAAGCACTGAAACATCATCTGAATCAAAAGCTTCATCAAGTGATGATTCTCAAACAGAAACACGCATGAGTTCAAGTTCATCATCAAGTTCTTCAAGTCATACTGAAACAGACTCAGAGGCAAATTCCTCTGACCTAACTGGTGACGAATAGAGAGAGGCCAATCATGTCAAAGAGAAATATCATTATTAGTGTTGTACTTGCTTGCCTCTTGGTTACGGGAGCTGGTTTCAGTGTCTTCTATTACTGGGGGTCACACCATTTGGATAGTGTTGTACCTGGTAAGGTTTACCAATATTCAAGTTCTTTAAATGGTGAGGTCAACAATCGTGTCATGTATGTAGCCTTCCAAGAGGGTGGTAACAAGGCACTAGTGAGTCAGGACCGTACGACAGTGGTTAATGCCGCTAAGAGCCAGACTGATTTTGACAAAGCCTATAGTGACCAAACAGCTAAATGGGAATATAATGTGACAAAAACAACTTTGACTCTCGGTAAAAAAGAGGATGATCAATTGTCACAATGGCAGTACAATAAGGTCTTTGCTTATGGCGACCATTTCACATCAAAAGATTTCTATTACCAGATTGCCAAAGGTGGTCAGGGTGAAGTCAAACAAAAAATGACCTTTAAAGAAATTAAATAAGCGTCTAAATATGACAGGATGCATTAGGTTTGGGACAAATTGTTCCAAACCTTTTTCCATCTTCAAAACACAAATAATTTTTTCTTAAGTGGGGTCGAAAATTGAAAAGAAAGGGTAAAAACGGTATAATAAGACTGTTTGGGCAATTGCATTCTGATAAAAAACAGACGAGTAAGATTGCCCTAAGACAGTTGACTTAAAGCAACTTTTGCAAGACTTAGGCTTAGGGGCTGACTGCTTCATCAGTTTAGTTATCGGACATTCTAGTTTGCTAAGTCTATGACAAGAGAATGATATAAGAGAGAACGGACAAATGATTACTTCTATTGTTTTTGACGTTGACGATACTATTTACGACCAACAGGCACCTTATCGTATTGCCATGGAAAAATGTTTCCCTGACTTTGATATGACCCATATGAATCAGGCTTATATTCGTTTCCGCCACTATTCTGACATCGGTTTTCCACGTGTAATGACCGGTGAGTGGACAACCGAATATTTCCGTTTTTGGCGCTGTAAAGAGACACTTTTGGAGTTTGGTTACCATGAAATCGATGAAGAAATGGGGAACCATTTCCAAGAGGTTTACGAGCATGAGTTGGAAAACATTACTATGCTTGATGAAATGCGCATGACCCTTGATTTCCTCAAAGAAAAAAATGTTCGTATGGGAATTATTACTAATGGACCAACAGAGCATCAGCTTAAGAAAGTCAAGAAGTTAGGATTATACGATTACGTGGATCCCAAATGTGTCATCGTCAGTCAGGCGACAGGATTCCAAAAGCCTGAAAAGGAAATCTTCAATCTTGCTGCTGAACAATTTGATATGAATCCATCGACGACTCTCTACGTCGGAGATTCATACGACAATGACGTTATGGGTGCCTTTAACAGTGGCTGGCATTCTATGTGGTTTAACCACCGTGGACGTAGCCTTAAACCCGGTACGAAACCAGTCTTTGACTTGGAAATCGATAGTTTCGAGCAACTCTTTGGAGCTGTGAAAGTCCTTTTCGACCTTCCAAATAACAAATTTATCTTTGATATTAACGATAAAGAAAATCCAGTTCTTCAACTGGGTATTAACAATGGTCTTATGATGGCAGCTGAACGTCTTCTTGAGAGCAATATGAGTATTGATAAGGTGGTTATTCTCCTTCGTTTGGATGCTAACCAGGAAAAAATTCTTCGTATGAAGTATGGAAAATAAAAAAACGGCCTAACGAGGCCGTTTTATTGTCTAGAATGTGATAAAGGGGGAAGTGAAATGGTGGGAACAGATAACTTAAAATATGATATTGAAGCACTAAGTACTGAGCGTGATGCTTTTAGAAAATAAGTAGAAGAACTCAACGATAAATGTGGTGATCTCTTTGTGGGTGTTAGAGATGCGGAGCAGATGAAGTGTGTTGCCTGAGATTCCTATTATGCCTTGGCGGACCATCTTAATGCTGAAGAAAAGCAAAGAGGGTTTTCTGATAACTATTGGGAACATGTTCATAGAATTGTCAAAGATGAACCGAGTCGGAAACAATTACCAAGTAGCCCTAAAAAGTAATAGTTTTATGGGTTTTTTCATGCAAAAAAAGCGATCCTGTTAAGGACCGCTTATTTCACGATATAAGATGATGACTTAGCTAATTTTGTTGACTTGAGTCCTATAGGATGTGTCATTCCAAGATTTGAGAGTGAAGTGCTCACAATCATCTGTCTCGAGAATTGTGACAGATGCATTGTCAAGACCACCGGCTTTACGAAGAAGACCAGGTTCAAAGCCAAGTAGACTACGAATAGAAGCTGTTAGATTAGCTCCATGTCCGACGAGGAGGACGTTCTTCATACTACTATCTTTCAGTGTTCGGACTAAGTCAGCTACACGTTTGGTTGTGTGATGGACGGACTCCGCTTGAAAGTTGTTGGCACGGAAGTTGGCCAGGTTATGACGAAAGGCATCCATTTCTTTGGGATAAATCGCTTGAATGATAGAAAGTTTTTGTCCCTCTAGTTTCCCCAATTGCCACTCACGCAGATCCTTGGTATAGGTAATTTTAGCTTTAGTTTTTTGAGACTCCATGATGAGTTCAGTTGTTTTTTTAGCGCGTGGTAAGTCACTTGATAAGACCAAGTCGAAATGAGTATCACTGAGGTAATGGCCAAGCTCACTGACTTGCTCAATAGATTCTTTAAGAAGGGGGGAGTCTCCCTTGGAACCTTGGAGGCGTCCTTCCAAATTCCATTGAGTTTTACCGTGGCGTACAAAATATAGTCTCATGATTACTCCTTAATATCAGCAAACTCGGCATTAACGAAATCAGCAAGTTCTTGACTGTTGATGCGGATAGAACGCCCAATCTCTCCAGCTGAGACAATAAGAAAACCTGCTTCCTGGGCAGACTGATCGATATAAATGGGAAAATTGTGTTTTTGACGAATTCCCACAGGATTGTTAGCCCCGTGTACATAGCCAGTTGTTTTTTGGAGATCCTTTTGTGGAATCATTTGAACTTTCTTGTTGCCTGAAATTTTAGCTAATTTCTTTTCGGATAGATGCTCAGTGATAGGGATAATACCAATGACTGGTCCTGTCTTATCCCCTTTAAGGGCCAGGGTTTTATAGATGCTCTCACGCGCCACATCCTCTGGAAGCTCTCCTTCTAAACCGTTGAAGGATAAGCTATCATGGTCTATTTTAGCCTTATCAAGAATTTGGTCGACCAAAGTTTTCTTGACTTTGCTTTTTTTAGCCATTACGTTATCTCCTTTTCAAAGTTGTACATTTCTACTTTCCATTATAACACATTTGTCCAAACACGCCTAAGTCAATTTGGGCAAGAAGAAAACCAGTGTCTGAAACACTGGTTTTTACTCACTAGTAGACGACTTTGAGGAACGAGATGAGCTGGTTACAGTTGCTGAGCTAGTTGAACTTGTCGAAGTAGTTTTCTTATTTTTAGTTGATTTCTTCTTAATCTTTCCAAAGAGTTTTTCAAAGGTTTTACGCTTGTTTTTCTCAGGGTTGATTTGATTAAGATCTAGGGTATTGTCGAAACCAGGAAGGCTTCCTTGTGACGTATACTGGTGAAGGTCATAGTCGATTTCAGTATTTGGCAAAGCCTCATAGTAGCCCGAGTCGGTACCATAGGCTGGAATCCAAACGGCATCGAAGTTTTTGGTTGAAACTTCTTGCTCAAGCATGAAATAGGCACCAATATAGAGGCCAATCTTCTCAGCTCCTAGACGTTTGAGTTCAGCACGAAAGGCTTGGACACCTTCCTCCATGTTAGACATGGTTTCCTCTTCAACGTCAATCCAGTAATAGGTAGGTTTGTATGGAGAAGCATTATTGTAGAAAATACGAGCTTCTTCCTTCATCTCTTTGACAGAAGTACCTTGTGCGTAGGAATAGACGGCAACTGGAACGTCACGTTTTTTGAGTTCTTTGATATGTGTTTTAAAAGATTTGTCAACTCCATTTGAGCTGGCGGCATTACTATCCTTACTAATCTGTGAACCACCGAAGACGCGGATGATAGCACCAGAAATATAATTTGACAAGACATCGTAGTCGATATCCTGAGGAAGTTGCCAACCCGAAAGGTCGATAATGGGATTGAGTATCAGCTCCTCGTCGGAACTGCTAGATGTACTACTGGTTGTTGTTTTTGGTGTAGTAGCAGAAGGAATAGCTGATTTCACTTTCTCGAGATGCGCCTGCTGTTTAGACGTATTGTGAATGTTTGCAATAACTAATGCTAATCCTAAAAGAGCTAGAACCACGTAAACAACGATCGGTTTAATTCTTCTTCTCATCCCTTCCCATTCTACATTAAATAGCGTAAAAATGCAAAACACTCGGCATATAAATTATGTGAGATATATTACAGTGACTTATTTTTTTAAAGTTTAGTGATACTAGCTCAAACTGATTTAATGAGGGTATTATTAGGGGATTAGTTGTGAATTAAGTGAATATTTCATTTATTTAAGAAGAATTTTTAGCCTTATTTATCAGATTTTTCCTTAAAACTAGCACCACTAGTGGCATCAGACCAAGCTACTAGAGCTTGAGCAGAACTATCCAGATAGGTCTTGAGAGGTTGTTTTAAATCATAAATGGTTTCCCAAAATCCAAGGACATTTCCTTCTTTATCGAGAGCAGCCTGATAGGTCTGGATTAGGATTTGATCAAAACTGTCTGTGGGAATT
>OLVT01003157.1_pt1 | contig 10139 bp, 8 predicted proteins | sample 1673241 | NCBI WGS metagenome assembly OLVT01 (sample SAMEA3178936, study PRJEB25190) | human gut metagenome | biome: human gut; feature: human-associated habitat; material: faeces | place: Austria | collected 2013
TTTGTAATTGGATATGTAGGACGTCATAATGAAATAAAAGGCTATGTTCCGATCAGATAAGCGGAGAGCTGTCTTCCTGTCACAGACGGGGCATGTCCCTGCAGATACAGTCCGTTTTTCTCAGCGGCCTCAATAATATCCATCATCCGGTCATCCCCGTACATCACTCCGTAAAAGTCCATGACCTCTGCCAGTCCCACCGCTCTCTCGAGACCGGCCAGAGCGTCGATATCCTCTGCAAAAAATTCAGCCCCGGCATTCTCACAGCCCGGCACTGCCGGCACACAGCTTGGGATGTCCACAAGCTGGCGCATGGGAAGATCGCTTCCCGCATCGTGCATGTAGACAACGCCCTCCCTTCCATAGACATTAGCTATCTCATGGGGATCGTGAATAATCGTCGTGGTTCCGTGGGGGATCACCGCCTTGGCAAAGTTGCGGGGCGTCATCATGGAACTCTCAATATGCATGTGAGAGTCGATCAGTCCCGGAATCAGATAACGCCCCTGCCCGTCATACACAGAGGCAGCCTTGTAAGGTCCTGAAAGCTCCTCATCCTCCACATGGGCGATAAATCCATCCTTTACATAGACAACTGCCGGATAAATCTCCCCTGTGAACACATTGACAAGGCGGCAGTTGCAGATCGCCAGATCTGCCTCCTCCATTCCCAGTGCAGTCCTCAGAAGCGCTTTTTTGTCCTTTGGTTCCAGTCGAATCATAGTTCCTCTCCTTTTCTCTTTATTGCCTTCCAGAAGTCTCCATTCAGGCAGTCTGGAAATTTACTGTGTCAAAATGATATAAAATATTCTAACGGTCTGTCTTTTCAGTGTCAAGAAAAGTGTCTGAACCTTTATCAAAAATTCTCTGACAGAGGGTTCTGTATCTGACAGAAAACAGCCAGCAGACCTCCCGGCCTGCTGGCTGTCCTGAATTCTTTCAAACTTTTGCTGTCTAAGCAGTTTCGTTTTGAATCATCAGTGCACAATAGCGTCGATTTCCTCTGCGGAAAGGCCTGCCGCCTCTGTTACCTCGATCTCGCCGGACTGAATCTTTCCAAGGATCTCCTGCACATTGTCCACGTTCTCCTGTCCAATGCTGTTTGTCAGATTATCATTGAATACGATGCCCACTGCGTCCTCAGCCAGTCCGTATGTCACATTCTCGCCAAACGGAACGCTGGACGGATCCTCTGCATATGCCTTGCAGATATTGAAGAGAGCATTGTCCAGTCTCTTCAGGCTGGAAGTGATAACTGCAGACTGAAGGTTGCTTCCCTCGAGAGCCTTGTACTGGTCGCTGTCCACACCGATTGCCATTACGCCGTCCTTCTCGGCAGCAGCCTCGATGACACCGTTTCCTGCACCGCCTGCTACCTGGAAAATAATGTCTGCGCCCTCGGAAATCTGTGCATTTGCCAGATCCTTTGCCTTTGCTGTATCCATGTAGTCACCTACATAGGCAGTCAGAATATTGATGTCTGGATCTACATACTTGGCACCCTCTGCGTATCCTACCAGGAAATTGCTGACTGTGGTGCTCTCAACGCCGCCTACAAAGCCAATGGTTTTGTCTGTGTTGGCTGCATTCTCACTGCTTGTATAGTAGGCTGCCACAGCGCCTGCCAGGAAACCGGACTGATTGGAGTCAAAGAGGACGCCCAGTGTGTTTGTCAGCTCTCCGCTTGAAAAGTCCAGATCCTGATCAAACAGGATAAATTTTGTGTCCGGATACTCTAACGGGATGGTCTCAAAGTTCTCCTTATTCTGGAAGCCTGTTCCCACGATGATGTCTGCTCCTGAGTCAGCGGCGTCATAGAAAGCTGCCTGCCACTTTGTAGTGTCATCTCCCATCTCCACTACATTGACCTCGTACTTGTCGCCTAACTCCTCCTGGACTCTCACAGAACCCTCATAGGCAGACTGCTGGAAGGAGAGGTCCGTCTTTCTGCCGATGCAGAGCGTCAGCTTAATCTTCTCTCCGTCCTGTCCCTCTGCAGCCTTGGAGCTGCTGTCTGCATCACTGCCGCCTCCGCATGCGGTCAGGGAAGCTGCCATGGCCGCTGTCAGAGTAACTGCTGCTGCTTTTTTCAGTAACTTTTTCATAATTTCCTCCTTTTTGGTTAGCTGGTTGTTCATCTATCATAATCCCTGCACCCGGCAGGTTTCTGATCCGCTCATGCTGTCCTCCCTGGGACACGCCTGCCAAAGGCAGAGCCCCGGGAAACAGTCCGGACTGCTACAGAGAGCTGTCCGCCTTCTTCTTCACCTTGTAGTAGAAGCTGAAGGCTACATAGAAAATGATGATGGATGCATATGGGATGATGGTAATCAGATATGGATCCACATTGTTGTTCTGCAGATAGATCGAAATGCCGCTTCCGAACCCGTAAAGGATCGAACTGACCATCCCCATCAGGGCATTTCCCGCTGCCATAGCGTTTGTGGCCAGAGCCACGTAGCCTCGTCCTGCCACCATATTTGCCGTAAAGCGGTTGACATAGCCCATGGAAAGGTACATTCCTCCCAGGGATGCCAGGATTCCGCTGATAAACATAGCCTGATAGCGCACACGCTCCACGTTAATTCCAACTGAGCGGGCAGCCTCGGCTGACTCGCCTACAGCCCGGATCCGGATTCCGAAGGCTGTCCTCTTTAACATGATAAACATGATGACAGCGATAATAAATGCCAGATAGGTCAGACAGTTATGTCCTGACAGTATCTGTCCAAGCCCCGGAATGTCCTTAAGCACAGGAATATCCACTGCCGGAAACGCTGCTGAGGGCAGAGAATTGCTGGCATTTTTATCTCCTGTCAGAGAGTAAAGACAGAAGACAGAACCGCCGGTAGCTGCCAGGTTGAGGGCTACACCCGTGATAACCTGATTTGCCTTCAGATGCTGGATAAAGTAGGCCAGCAGCATTGTGTACAGAGTTCCTGACGCAAGGCCGGCCACAGCTCCCACAAACAGGCTACCCGTAAATCCGCTTCCCAGCACGCCGCAGAGCGCGGAAATGGTCATGGTTCCCTCCAGTCCCAGGTTTAACAGGCCGGAGCGGCTGGCGATCAGCGCAGCCATGGTAGCCAGCAGAACCGGAGTCGTACAGCGAAGAACCGTAAACCAGAAATCAAGATTCGCCAAAAATTCCATGTCTTCTCCTCCTTAGTTTGCCCCTGCGGCCTCTGTGTCAACCGCCTGGTTCTGCAGTGCCTCTCTCTCTTCCTTGCGCTTCTTCATCCGGTACATGAACCGCTCGGATGCAATCAGCATGATGATAATTCCCTGAATGATCGACACAATCTCAGAGTCCACATCACCGCCTCTTGACATAACAAGAGCGCCGCTTCGGATATAGGAAATAAAGAAGGCAGACACCGGAATCATAAGAGGCCTGGTTCCTGCAAGCAGGTTGATCAGGATTCCATCCCATACATAAGTCTGAGCTGTAATCCACTGAAAGTGCGTGTACATTCCAATCATCTGAACTCCGCCTCCAAGTCCGGCCAGCATTCCGCCGATCAGCTGGGAGCCGAGAATGATTCCGCCGATTTTCAGTCCCGAATATCTGGCAAAGCTCGCATTGGAGCCTGTGATCTGAAGCTCTCTTCCGAATTTGGACTTGTCCATGAGCAGCCACATCAATACAACCACAGCAATCATAATAAAGATGCCGTAGTGGGTGCTGGTTCCCTTAATCAGCTTTCCGAGGGTTGCCGTTTTCTGGAAGCTGACAGAAAAGGAACCGTTTGTCTCATCCAGGAAGAAGGCACGGATCAGCCAGTATCCAAAATTAAAGAAAATGTAGTTCATCATAAGAGAAATAACAAGCTCGTTGGCGCCTGTCTTTTTCTTAATAATAACCGGAATAATTCCAATAACGCCTCCCACCAGAGTCGCTGCAGTCAGAATGACTAGCTGATGTACTCCGGCCGGCATCGGACAGGCGATTGCCAGCATAGCCGCCACAACTCCTGAAAAATAGAAGGAGCTGTCAGCTGCCATGGAAAACAGACCGCTTTTGTGCATGACATTGATGGCAAGACCGCAGAATACGAGGGGAATCATGGTCTCCACTGCATTAAAGAAATTTCTCTTCGTGGAAAACGGTCCCAGCAGGAACTTATTCAGAGCGGTCAGCGGATCGTCGGCCACTGCAAATATGATGAGCGCCGCAATAACCAGGGCAATCAGGATAGAGGTGAGCACCCGGATGACGCCGTACCAGTCAAACTTTTTCTTTTTGTTCATCTCTTACGCCTCCTGTAATTTTTCCGCAGAGTCTTCCTTTAAGCCCAGCATGTAAAGTCCCAGTTCCTCCTCTGTGGTACCCGGGACATCGTGAATCACGCCTGCCACCTTTCCCTGGTGGAATACAATGATGCGGTCGCTCAGAGCGCGCAGCTCCGTCAAATCTGCACTCACGAGAATCAGAGATTTCTTTTCATCCCGCATTTCCAGAATCTTTTTATGGATAAACTCCATAGCCCCCACGTCCACGCCTCTGGTAGGCTGGTTCAAAACAATCACATCTGCCCCGGCAGTAAATTCTCTGGCTACAATGGCCTTCTGAACATTTCCTCCGGAAAGGCTCTTAATGCTGATATCCAGGTTCATGGTCTTGATGTTAAAGTCCCGCACACAGCTCTGACAGTAGTCCTCAATGGCCTTTGGCTTTAAAAGACCGCCCTTGCCGGACAGCTTCTTTAAGCTGGTGGCAATCAGGTTGTCGCGCACGCTCATCTCCGGCGCACAGCCATTTAAGTTTCTGTCCTCCGGTACATGGGCAATTCCCAGTTTCCGGCTGTCAGCAATCGACAGTTTCGTAAGCTCCTGCCCTCTGTAAGTGATAGAGCCGCTCTCTGCCTCCATATTTCCGGTGAGGATTTCCATCGCCTCTTTCTGTCCGTTTCCCTCGATGCCGGCGATTCCCAAAACCTCCCCGGCCTTCAGGGAAAAGCTGAGATTGTCCAGCTTCTTTGTGCCGAATTTGTCGGTATAGCTCAGATTCTTCACGATGAGAATCTTCTCCCCGAACTCCTGAGGCGTTTTTTCATACTCGATTCTGACATCTCTTCCCACCATCAGCCTGGAGATCTCTTCCAGTGTGATATCAGCCAGCTGGTAGGTACCGATGGAACGGCCGTCTTTCAGGACAGTCAGCCTGTCGCAGAGATATTTCACCTCATTCAGCTTGTGAGAGATGAATATGATCGTATATCCTTCTTTTTTCAGATTCAGAAGCTGTTCAAACAGCTCCTCCGTCTCCTGGGGAGCCAGAACGGCTGTCGGCTCGTCCAGAATAATAATCTTCGCACCCCGGTACATGGTTTTTAAAATTTCCAGCTTCTGCTTCATTCCAATGGAAATATCCCGTACTCTCTTTGTGGCATCCACATGGAGATTATATTTCTGAGAGATTGCCTCCGTCTCCTCAATAGCTTTTTTCTGATCCACAAACAGGCCTTTTTTCTTCTCAATTCCAAGAACCAGATTCTCAGCCACTGTCAGGGATGGCACGAGCATCATGTGCTGATGCACCATGCCGATCCCATTCTCGATTGCTTCCTTGCTGGAATGGAAATGGACCTCTTTGCCGTGCAGGAAAACCTTCCCGCTGGTAATCTCCTCAATTCCGAACAGCATCTTCATGAGCGTGGATTTTCCAGCGCCGTTTTCTCCGACCAGGGCATGAATCTCCCCTTTATTTACACTGAAATTAATGTTGTAATTTGCCAGAACACCGCCCGGGTAAATTTTTGTCAGGTTCTCCACCCGTAAAATTTCCTCTGCCATGATTCCTCCCTTTATCCTGCTAAACCCTATGCCAGCTCCAGAGCAACCTCCATCATATTGGTGAAGCTGGTCTGTCGCTCCTCAGCTGTCGTAGCCTCACCGGTCACTGCAGAGTCGGAAACAGTCAGAATGCAGATGGCATTCACGCCTGCCGCTGCCGCATTGCTGTAGAGAGCCGCAGCCTCCATCTCAACGGCCAGCACTCCCATCTGAGCCCAGCTCATTCCCGTCTGCGGAAGATCAGGGTTGTAGAACATGTCGGAGCTTAAAATATTTCCCACGTGTACTTTTAATCCCTTTTCCCTTGCAGCTTTTACGGCCTTTTCCAGAAGTTCAAAGCTGCATATACAGGAATAGTCACCCGGAAGGCGGAACTGCTTTACATAGTTGGATGTCGTGCAGGCTCCCATTCCGATTACGATGTCTCGGATTTTCACATTCTCCTGAAGAGCGCCTGCTGTTCCGACGCGAATCAGGTTTTTGCATCCGTAGAAGTGGATCAGCTCATAGGAATAAATCCCTATAGACGGGCAGCCCATGCCTGTTCCCATTACGGAAACACGTTTTCCCTTATAAAAACCGGTGTATCCAAACATATTTCTGACCCCATTGAACTGTTTTACATCCGTGAGAAAATTTTCTGCAATATACTTTGCTCGGAGCGGATCACCCGGAAGCAGAATGGTCTCTGCGATCTCTCCTGCCTGTGCTCCGATATGGGGGGTTGGTACTCTGTTCTCTTCCATCTTCATTCCTCCTGAAATATAAATAATCAAAATATGATATATTCAAAAACTGTAGTCTGACAGCTCTCTGCATGCATGTTACAGTTTTTTTTCCAACTATCTGCCTTGCTGCTTAAAATGCTCTTATGCTTCATCTGCCCCGGGCGTATCGTGAAGCCACCGGTTCAGGTAAAACTGTTTTTTCTCCGCGTAATCTGTATTTTTGATTTGCAGCTGCGGGGTTGTGAGGATCTCCTCAACAGCTCCTGCCACCACTCTCGCCGTGTTGAAATAGGCGTTCTCCTCATTGACTATCTCAAACTCGGAGCTGTGGATCCGGCCCTTCATGCCTGAAAATCCAAACTGGACAGAGGGTATCAGATAGCCCAGATCTCCAATATCGCCGGATGCCCCGGAAATCACATGCTTTACAATCTGATCCTCCCGGCATAGGGAAAGCATCTGGCGGTGAATCACCTCTGTCAGCCAGGGGGACTGCGAAAACGGCATATAGCCGGTTCTGTCTTCCACCTCAGCCGTAAGCCCGAGGGCCTGGGCACAGTGGATGACACAGTCATCGAATTTTTTATTGGCCTCCAGGAGAGCCTCCAGGGTATTGGCCCTGATATAGCTTTCCATCACCACCTCCTCAGGGATGGTGTTCACGCTTCCGCCGCAGGCCGTAATAACCGGATGGATCTGGATCCCTGCCTCTGCCGGGAACTGATCCTTCATATAGGCGATCGCATCCATGGCCAGGCTGGCCCCGTGCAGGGCATTCCTTCCCAGATGAGGTGCCGCTCCGGAATGGGCGTTCTTGCCGTGAAATATCGCCTTTTTCACTGTAAAACCGGCCAGCGTGGAGTCAATATCAAACAGATTATCGCCGCTGTCCCCGTTAATATGCATGGAAATGACGCAGTCCACATCGTCAAACACGCCCTCAGCAATCATGTTCTGCTTACCGGAAAGATAGCGGATTTTTCCTTCTTTTTTCAAACGTTCCCGGCTCTCAAAGTCGATAAATTCCTCTGCCGGAGTGGCAATAAAGCTGACCCTGCCCCCGGAGGCCTCCACAATCCCTCTGTCCTTTAAAAGCTTCATCACATAAGCCATAACCGCTGTCTGAATGCTGTGTCCGCAGGAGTGAAAGGCAAAGGATCCTTCCTTCCCCTGAACAGACAGAGCATCCATATCCGCCGCCAGGGCAATGTGATACTTTCTGCCTGTCCCGACCGCAGCTCTGATGCCGGTGACGCTGAGCCCGCTCTCATACGAAATCCCATTTTCACTCAAAAAAGAAGTGAGAATCTGATTTGATTTCACTTCCTTAAATCCCAGCTCCGGGCATGCAAAAAGCGCATGCCCCAGCTTTACCAGGCCATCTCTGTCTTTTTCTGTTAAAATAATGCTTCCGGCATTCTGTTTTTCCATTCTCTGCTCCTGTCTGAATCACTTGTCTGTATATGGCAGTTGTAATGCTGCCGGTTCTCTGACCGTATAAATTCTATCTGTTTTCTGAACCGAGCGTGCTCCTGCGGCACTTCTTTCCCTGATCGGACAAAATCATCTGCGTTTTTCTATCATTTTTCGCAGTTATATATTTTTTAATGTAACATGTATACAGAAGAAAGTCAAATATCTTCGCATTTTCTGCTCTTCTTTTAGAGACGGACCTTGTTTCCCTTTCCATCCCTGCGTCCCTGCTTCAGACGGTTCAGATGCACCTGCTTTTCTTTATAGGTAATGACACTTTCTGTATTCGCTCCCAGAAGATAAACCTGCTCCAGAGCCTCGCCGCGGCCCAGCTTGATTCCGCGCACGCCTCTGGCATTTTTCTTCTGAACTGAGATTTCATCCATGGCAAAGCGCAGGAATACGCCATTGTCCGTCTGCAGAACCACCTCGGAAGCCTCATCTGCCGGCTGGACGCTTACCAGGCTGTCTCCCTCCTGGAGCTTTGTGGCAGCAACCATCCGGTTGTTTGTCTCAAATTCCTCTCCCGGAACACGCTTTAACATCGCATCTCTTGTGGCAAAGAGGAAGAGCTTTCCCTGCAGGGATGATGCGTTGGTGACAAACACCGTCTGTTCCTTTGTGCCGTCAAATTTACACAGATTGTCAATCGGTGTACCCTTATCCCTGAGCTTTCCGAGAGGAATATCTGTCACCTTCACCTGATGAAGCACACCTGCATCTGTAAACAGACAGATTCGATCCGTATTTAAGCAGCAGATGACATGAGTATTTTCATTCTCTATGGTTTCTCTGTTTCTGTCATAGGTGGAACGGTCTACAATGCGGCTGTAGCCAAAACGATCCATGACAAAGACCACTTCTCTGACTTCCACAGCGCTCTCGTCATATACTGCTTCCTTGCCGTCCTCGATGAGCGTGCGCCTTGGATAGGCAAATTCCCTCTTAATGGCGGCCAGATCCTCCTTGATCACCTGATCCATGGTCCCTTTGTCAGACAGAATCTTCTCGTACTCCTTGATTTTTCTGAGTGTCTCTCTGTGTTCTTTTTCAAGAGCCAGGATTTCAAGGCCAATGAGCTTGTAAAGACGCATTTCCAGAATCGCGGAGGCCTGCTTCTCCGTAAAGCGAAGCTTTCCCGCATCCTTCTCCAGCTCCGGTGTCTTAAACCGGATCGCCGAGGTATCTCCGTTTATCAGGCAGGCCTTGGCATCCTTCAGATTCCTGGAGCCCCTCAGCACTGCAATAATCAGGTCAATCACATCGCAGGCCCTGATCAGTCCCTCCTGGATCTCCTTCTTCTCCAGCTCCTTCTCCAACAGAACGCGATACTTCCGCGTGTTGTTCTCATACTGGAAGTTCAGATAGTTTTTAAGGATTCCTCTCAGATTCAGGGTTTCCGGCCTGTCCTTTACGATGGCCAGCATGTTTACGCCATATGTATCCTCAAGCTTTGTCTTTTTATAGAGGATGTTTCGAATCTTTTCCACATCCGCATCCTTGCGAAGCTCCAGCACAATGCGGATTCCCTCTTTGTTCGACTGATTGGAGATATCGACCACATCTGTCAGCTTCTTTGACTCCACAAGCTCTGCTATATCCATCAGACACTTATTGATCCCTGCGCCGATCATCGTATATGGGATCTCCGTGATCACCAGCTTGTCCTTATCTGCCTTCCTCTTTCCCAGCTCCACTTCCATTTTAGCCCGGAGCTTGATTTTTCCGGAACCGGTTTCGTAGATCGAGGCCAGATCCTTTTTGTTTGCAATGATCCCTCCTGTGGGAAAATCCGGCCCGTGAAGATGGCCGAGAAGTTCCTCCGTCCTCAGTTCCGGATTGTCAATAAAGGCCTGAACCGTGTCCACCACCTCGCCGAGATTGTGGGGCGGGATGCTGGTGCTCATGCCGACGGCAATTCCCTCCGCCCCGTTTATCAGAAGATTCGGGACGCGCACCGGCAGCACCTCCGGCTCCTTCTCTGTCTCATCGTAATTTGGAACGAAATTTACCGTCTTATCCAGATCCTTTAAATAGACTTCCTCTGCAAATTTTTCAAGGCGGGCCTCTGTGTACCTCATGGCAGCCGCCCCGTCCCCTTCTATGGAGCCGAAGTTGCCGTGGCCGTCCACCAGGGTCTGG
>OLVT01003166.1_pt1 | contig 10113 bp, 11 predicted proteins | sample 1673241 | NCBI WGS metagenome assembly OLVT01 (sample SAMEA3178936, study PRJEB25190) | human gut metagenome | biome: human gut; feature: human-associated habitat; material: faeces | place: Austria | collected 2013
TAGGAGTGTTCAATGACGATTATTTTGTATATATAGCCGCATTTGGTCTGTTTACTGATGTCTCTTATGAGACAAAACAGAGTGTGAAAAATGTTTTGGGTCATTTGGCTTATGTACTGGAGGGAACAAAACGTCTGTTCAATATTCCGTCTTATCATATTAAGATTACACATGACGGAGAGACACTTGAGGATGATTTTGTATTCGGAATGGTGACAAATTCGCGTTCTGTGGGAGGTTTTAAAGGAATTATCGGGAAAGAAGTTGTCTTTGATGACGGTGAATTTGAAGTAACACTGATCAAGACTCCGAAAAATCCAATCGAGCTGAATGAGATCGTGGCATCTCTTTTGATCAAACAGATTGACTCGAAGCATATGTATTCCTTTAAATCTGGAGAAGTGAAGTTCGAATCGATCGAAGAGATTCCCTGGACACTGGATGGAGAGTTTGGAGGAGAGCATGATTGTGTCAACATTCGTAACTGGAAGCAGGGGATGCGGATCATGGTAAAATCTCAGATGATCCAACAGTTGTCTGTGAAAGGAAGGATCGAGAACACACAGATTCTGGAAGAAGTAGGGATGGAAACGGAGGAAATTTCAGAAAAATAGAAAAAAATAAAAAAAATTCAAAAAAGGGGTTGCAATTCCTATGGAGCTATGCTAATATATAACTCGGTCATCACTGAAGCAGTGATGAGGACATGGCTCCATGGTCAAGCGGTTAAGACGCTAGCCTCTCACGCTGGAATCAGGGGTTCGATTCCCCTTGGAGTCATTCTTTTAGAGTCTTGAAAACCCTATAAAATAAGGGTTTTCGGGGCTTTTTTTATTGCTGCAAAAAAGCGCAGGGTATCAAGTAGGGTATCAAACGTAAAATCAGAGCAAAATTTAGGAAAGGAAGCATACGAACCGAAAAGGATTGAAGTTTCAATATCTTCTTAATTTTTGACTTCTTTAATAGTTTATTATTTAGAGGAGGAGGTTGAGTTTACAATGGATATTACAAAAGAAATTTTGAGACGTGCGACCATAGACGGAATCACAGAATATTTGCTTTATGGATCTGCAATCGAAGCAAAACGGACGGAGACAGACTATAACAAGAAGTTAGAAGAAAGTTATAGCAAAAATGAAGATGTCTTAAGCGAACACGAAAAGAAAACGGTTTCAGAACTGATAGATTCAGCGAATGAAATGGCAAGTGATGTTTCGGAAGTTTATACTGCACTTGGTTTGCGAGCAGGTATGAAGATTATGCAGGAATTGTTAAAAAGTATAGAGAAATAGACTTTTCCTCTGTTCGTTTCTTTTCATTAAACAGCGTTCCGCAGGATGCCCCGAGCGACGGTTCCTAATAGGGCGGCGGGTCGGCGGGGCAAGCGTTACGCTGACAGAAAATTATGGGTTCTTTCTATTTGATAATCCGAGCATATAATCAGCAGACACATCGTAAAATTTGCATAACGCTATCAGATAATCAATAGGCATTGGTCGCTTTTCTAATTCATATTGAGAATAAGTTGTTTGAGCAATTCCTAGCATATCAGCTACTGTCTTTTGGGAAAGATCATTATCTTGTCTTAAGTTTCTCATTCGTTCAGCATAATTCAAATTTTATCACCTCAAGGTGATTTTATTATAAAAAGAATTTTGACATTGACTTTTAACTCGCAGCGAGTTAATATATAAATATAACTCGGAATGAGTTAAAAAACGGATGATAAATGGGTTTGAAGATGATGAAAATGAGAGTTTATTATATAAGTGAATTTGATTGTCTTTGGATTCGATAAGAAAAAGGGAGAGATACAAATGAGAAAGAAATTTGTTGTTGCGTTGGTGGCTGCTATGTCTTTGACTGTTGCAGGAACGGGAACAGTATTTGCTATGGATAAAGTATCAACAATAGCCAGTGAAAAAGAACATGTACATGGGGATAACTGTGAGTGGGTTGTCGATAAAGAAGCATGGGATGAAACTGTACACCACCCAGCCGAGTATAAAACTGTACACCACCCAGCAGAGTACAAGACAGTACATCATCCGGCTGAGTATGATACTATCCATCATCCAGAGGAAGGTCACTACGAGATTAGAACAATTTGCCATAACTGTGGTGCAGATATCTCTGGTCATGCTTCAGAACACTTAGAACAGAACTTTGAAAATGGTTGCTTGTCATATGGTGATAAAGAAGTATGGATCGTAGACAAACCAGCATGGGACGAGCAGGTTCTCATTAAAGACGCATGGGACGAGCAGGTACTGGTAAAAGACGCATGGGATGAGCAAGTCCTTGTTAAAGAAGCTTGGGATGAGATTGTAAATCATCCAGAAGAAGGTCACTGGGAATGCAACGGAGAATCGCAAGAGCCGGAGCAGAAGCCAGAGAACCCAGATCAGAAGCCGGAACAGCCAGAGAACCCAGATCAGAAGCCAGAGCAACCGGAGAATCCAGATCAGAAGCCAGAACAGCCAGAACAGCCGGAGAATCCAGATCAAAAGCCAGAACAGCCGGAGAATCCAGATCAGAAGCCGGAACAGCCGGAGAATCCAGATGTAGAAACACCAGAGAATCCGGATACAGAGAATCCAGCAACACCGGAACAGAAACCAGAAGCAAATAAGGAAAATGTTCAGACACAAGAAACAGAAACGAAGAAAGAGGGAACATCTCCAAAAACTGGAGATACAACTTCTGCACTTCCAGTTGCAGGAGCCGGACTTGCTTCATTCGGAGTTGTCCTTGCAACCATCTTAAAGAAACGGAAATAATTTGATAAATTTATTTGATCGAAGCCTAATCGCTTATGCGAGAGGGCTTCTTTTTTTGTGTTTAAAAATAGGGATTTTATTGAAGAACATGCTTTGAATACCTAAAAAGGGTAGGAGATGCTCTTCCCCAGAACTAATTTGTTGAAGAATACGCTATAAACATTGAAAAATAGGGGAGATATGTCTTCATCTAGAATTAGATGGTTGGAAAACATGCTCTGGATACCTAGAAAGAGGGGGAGATAGCCTAAACAGAGATAATTTAAGTCGGAAAACATACATTACCCCCCTAAAACAGTGGGAAGTTTGCCGGAGTAGAGATAGCTTTCTCGAGAACAATGGAGGAAACTTCGGAAAAGTATTAGTAAATTTAGAAAACGCCCTTTTTGATTTTAGAAAACGATTAACCTCTTGGGAGGTATCGTGCTATGAAAGAGAAAAGACAGATTTCGGTTAACATTTGCTACTTATTGGAGCAAAAGAGATGGACATTAACAAAGTTGAGTAAAGAAATTAAAAAAAACATCAAAGACAATAAGAAAAGAGGGAAATCAATGTTTTCTGAATATGCGAGTGGTAGGAACATGAGATCTTATATGTTTTTCGTGGTATGTCGTGCATTGGAAGTGGATCCCGATACAATGATAAAACCGGCTACCGAAATAAAAGAATATAAAAAATGGGATAATTTTCCATTGAGTTTAGAAGAGTATAAAAAGCAGTTGCAAAAGGTTTTGGGAAGTCAAATAAAGGCAAAAAACATGGGAGTTTTTATTGAACAATTTGAAAGCAATGCGAGTCAGTTGGGAGCAGATCAAAATGATAGAGAAATATCTAATGCTACATATTACCGCTATTCAGAAAAAATGGGAAATATTTCAATAGGTAGACTTTTAATTTTATCACGGTGTTTTGGTATTTCTTTGAAACAAGTTGCAGGACTTGAGTAAGTGTTCGGTTTTGTGAGAGGAAAAAAGGAAGTAGATTCGATAAAATATAGATGAAAGGAGGAAGTGGTAAATGAGGAAAGTAAGGATTCGTTCTCCAACAAAAGAAAGTCCTCATGACAGAGGACTCTCTACTGTAACTGTCAACCGAATATGTGGTAACAGTTCTCTGACAAGAATATTATATCACATATTCTCTTATTTTGAGAGAGGATTATTATGAGAAGAAGATTTCGAAATAGTTTGGTGTGTGTTTGTAATGAAAAGCATCGAGAGAAGGGAAGTGGGGTGATTGATGGTAAGAAAATCGAGTGGGATGAGGCTGATCAGCTGATAGTTATTCCTTTGGAGTCACTGACTGGAAAAGCTATCAAATACTCTATTTTGCCTGAAAAATATCAAGAAATATCCAACAAACTGGAAGACGTTTCATGGGGCGCACTTGTCCAGTTGACTTTTTCAAATAAATTTGTGTCGGATGTGGAAATTCTTTCGGACTGGCTGACAGAGTTTTATAAAGAAGATTAAAGTGAATGTGCATACTGCCGTATGGTAGATAGTACCTAGTCGGCAGTGTGCAATCAACAATATGCAATAAGGAGGAAAAGTAAAGATGAAAGAATTTTTAAAAGAAATTTTTTCACAACGTAATAAAGGAGTTGAGAATTCTACTCTGCCAAAAGATACAGAAGTGGAAACTCAAACGAAAATGAGTTTAACAGATCGTTACAATACATGGTGGGAGCAGGAAAATGCAAAAGCATTTTTGCGGCAATATCCCGTATATGGTGCGCGGATATTTCCAGTAGGACAAACTTCTTTTTATGAAGTATGCTTCGGTGCTATTTTGGACAAATTTTTCTTTTCTCATGGAAAATGGAGACATATCCAGAAAACGGAATCTTACAGTTCGTATCCAGAGATTTGTGTATCGTTTGTATGCGCAGATGTTTATGGATTAAAAGATACTTGGAATCGTAGAGACTTAAACCTGCGAGAGATTATTCTGATGGAGTTACAGCGTGCATTATTACAATACACGCGATCGAGAGGGGTAGATATTTCGAGGTGCTCTGATCGATGTGTTTCTGGCTTGTGGATGATAGGAAATACGCTGATTATGGAGGTTCCGGATTCAGCATTTTCATGTTGTCATCCAGGGTTAGTAGAAATATTGGCTTCAGATGATTATAAAGAAAGGAAAAAGCTTTTTGATTTGCACAATCGACTTTAAAGGTTGAAGAGAGAGGTTTCATGTCTGCTTTTTGAAGCTACTGTGGTAGCGGAGAAAAGCAGGCTAAGAAACCGAAAAGTTTATGGAATGTAGAGCAGAGAAAAAAGCCTTTAAATGTTGAAAATATAGTGTTTTCATGGTCTCAGGGCTTGTCAGAGACCATGTAGAAATGTAGAAAAAGGAGTGAAATACATATGAGAAAAAGAAAAACGAATCAAGGTAATCTTAGCATGAGACGGTGTGAGATCGTTAGTAATTTAGAATCAGAAGATGGAGAAAAGTTATTTGATATAGAACGAATGAAGCAAGTTTTAGAAGAAAAGTCCAAAACGTGTATAAAGGAGTTCTCCTATATTATACATGACAAAGATGTATATACAGAAGAAGATGAGCGAAAAAATGAAAAGTATAAATGTGGAGAATTAAAACCCAAACACATTCACTTGCTGTTGCGATTTTTTGAGAATCAACCTCAGAAACTTAAAAATATTGCAGGCTGGTTTCAAATTCCACCGAATTTTGTGTCTAAAATCCATAATAAGTGGGAAAATGCTGTTTTATATCAGATTCATGCTAATTGTCCAGAAAAATATCAGTATGATATTAGTGAAGTTACTGCAAATTTTAAGATAGAAAATGTAATCAATAATTTTATGAAAAGAAATTCTATTGATTCTATCATAATGGATATTTTAAACGGAGAAATTCCAGAATATCAAAGATCTATGATACCGCCGTTGTTTCGTGTACATTATGCTCGAGAAATCAACGAAGCATTTCGATGTCGAGTTCAAAATTTACAAGAAACAGTAAAGAGCAGAAAAATGGAGTGTATTTACATTACCGGATCTTCGCAAGCAGGTAAGACTACGTTAGCTAAAAAAATTGCGGAGGAAAAAGGGCTTCCATATTATATCTCATCTAGTGGTACAGATTTTCTAGGGGAGTATGCTCTGGAACCGTGCGTTATCCTAGATGATATACGTCCGAGCTCTATCACTTTAAGTGAATTGTTTAAATTATTAGATAACAATGCGGTCTCGTCAGTGAAAAGCAGGTATAAGAATAAGTGTCTTGCTAATTGTAAGCTATTGATAATAACAACTGTTTTAGATATTGAGACATTTTATCATAACGTGTTTTCAGAAGAAGATGAGCCGATGATTCAATTCAAAAGACGGTGTGGCACGCATTTGCGCATGAACAAAGAAAGGATTTATATTTCAAGATGGGATTCTTTAAAGAAAGAGTATACAGAAGAGACGGAATATATCAATGATATTTTAGACAGATATATGCCGAAAGAAGATCAGACAGAGCAAGATGTTATCAATTATGTTTCAGAAACAATGCCTTTTTTAAAACAAGCAGATGAAAGTGAAAAAATGCATGGGTTTGAGATCATAGATGATTTAGAAAGTCCGTTTAAATAAGAGGAATCAAAATAAATATATCGTAGGAGGAATAAAATTAATACGCCCAACGTAATGCAATGTAACGCTATGTAAAGCAGTTCAAATTTTTCGGGCAGTAAGTTATTGATTTTAACACAGCGTATGACATAAACACATTAAATGAACAGAAATGAAAAAGTTGAATTATTGACTTATTTGATAGAAAGTGATAGAATCGACGTAGTTCGTATGCAAGAGGAAATGGAGCAAAAACGTAAATTAGAACTCTTAAGTATGCATCCGTTTGAAATTTGGCAGGGAAAGGATGGAATATGGAAAACATATCTTCCAGACGAAAAAGCAGGAAGAATTTTTCGCAAAAGAAAAACAGAGGAAGAAATTCAGAAAGTTGTTGTGGAATATTGGCAACAAGAGATTGAAAACCCAACGGTAAAGGAAATTTATGATCAGTGGATTGCTAAAAAATTAGAATGGCAGGAAATTAGTAAAGCAACAAAAGACAGATATGATAGGCAATTCAAACTTTGCTTTCAAGAATTTGGAAAGCGTAGAATCAAGTCGATTATGGAAGATGATATAGAAGATTTCTTGAAATGTGCAATTAAAGATCATGAATTAACACAAAAAAGTTTTAGCAATTTAAGGACGTTGGTTTTAGGTATTTTTAAGTATGCAAAGAAAAAGAAATACATTTCATATAGTATTTCTGAAATTGTAAAAGACCTTGATATATCAAGAAAGGCATTCAGAAAGGTTAGAAGAACAGATGAAGAATTAGTGTTTATGGAGGATGAATTGCCAAAAATTCAAGGATACTTAGAAACACATGTGGATATTAAAAATCTATGTTTACTATTACTATTCAAAACCGGTTTAAGACCGGGAGAAGTAGTGGCATTGCGAAAAGAAAGCGTGAGAGGGAACATAATATCTGTTGACAGTACAGAGATATGCTATAAAGATGAACTAGGGAAAGATACATATGAGGTTCGGCAGTTCCCAAAAACAGAAGCAGGTATACGTGATGTGATTCTTCCAGAAAAGTATTTGTGGATTATTGAGAAGATAAAGTTACTTAATCCATATCAGCCATATTTATTCATGCAAAGTGGAAAACGTTTATTGGAACACCAGATAAGAAGCAGGTTAAAAACAGTTTGTAAAAACTGTAATATTCAATCTAAATCTCCTAATAAAATACGAAAAACTTATAGTAGTATATTATTAGATAGTGGTGTACAAGAATCTATAGTTATTCAGATGATGGGACATACAGATATAGCAACTACAAAAGGTCATTACTATCGTAATAGAAAGAATGAACAAGAAAAGATAAGTGTTATAAATAGTGTTGTCAATCTATAGGGTATCAAAAAGGTATCAAAAGGTATCAAAGGAAAGATATTAGAAACTCAGAAAACAAGTGGAAATTCAACGTTTACAGCGGAATTATAAAAATTCCAGCGGAGTTCGATTCCCCTTGGAGTCACTTTTGAAAGGGTATCCGCAGAAAAGTTCTGCGGATATTTTTTTGCCTAAAAGCCTTTGTTTTCAAGGAATTTGAAGCCTTAAAAATTTTCTTGGTGCTTGGTGGATGTATGAAATTGTGATTGAATTTTTGATTACACTTGATTACACTTTAGCAAGCTGAAGCTTTTTTGATTAAATTAGCCTTTTCTACTTCCGTGTTGCGGTCAAAGCAGTAGTTTCCTAAAGTTGTTCGTTCATCTGCATGACCCGTCTCGGAGAGATAGATCGGATGGAAGTTTAATCCAACAACAACGCAGACAACGATAGCTGCAACGCCTGCGATGGTGGAAACGCCAAGAGATACATTTCTTCTGTATACCATGAAACCGAACACAACGGCGAGTACGATGAACAGAATGGAAATCATAGCGGTTGTTGCATTTGCAGAACTTGCTGCCACATCGACAGCGCCGCTCTCGGTGTAGGCTGCCTTGAAGGTATTGGCAACGATGGAACCGAAGGCTGCAACAACGAGAATCAGGGTCAGGTAAGCGAAGACGATAAAGAGTTTTTTCGCTTTACTTCCCATGGTGTCTGCGATAACCTCGCCGATGGACTGTCCTTTGTGGCGCAGGGATGCAAACAGTGCGCCGTAATCATGAACGCCTCCAAAGAAGATACCGCCGATGAGTACCCATAAAAGAACCGGAACCCATCCAAAGACAGCGGCCTGAATCGGTCCGTTGATCGGGCCTGCGCCTGCGATGGATGAGAAGTGATGTCCCATTAAGACAGGAGCTTTGGCAGGAACGTAGTCCACACCGTCCTCCTCGGTGAATGCAGGGGTTTTCCGTTTCGGATCAACGCCCCACTGCTCGGCAAGCCATTTTCCGTAGAATACGTATCCGGCGATCAGAATGCCGATTCCGACAACCAGTACAAGAATACTATTCATTTGTTTTTTCCTCCCTCTTTTTGGTAGAATAAATTTATAGATAACTAAGACCGGAACATCTTAGCATATCCCTTTACCAATTCCCAAGCCGCCCGGTTTCCAAACACTTTCTGTTCTGCCGTATCAAAGACGAGCAGCCGCACCTGACAGTAGCCTCTCAAAGAAAACCGGTAATTTTTATAATACTTATATTTTCGGATTTTCTTCTTTACACTGTCCGCAACCGGTTTGTCCGCAAAAAAAATACCGGTGACCAGCGTGTACATGTGGTCGGTATCCGGTACTTCCTTCCCCTCGCGAACCACCTTTGGCTCTATCCATTCTGTCAGGTCCGTCAGAAATGTTTCGACGTCCTGGTCGTTCAGTTCTTCCACCGCTTTAAAATACGCATGCTCATGACAGCTGATCCTCCACAGCTCTGCTTTCTTTGAGAGCACGTATTTTGCGCCGCTCTCGTGGTAGCTTGCACAGGCATCGTATGTATGGCCGTTTACTTCGGACGGCTTTACGATATCGTAGCTCCTCTCGTAGGAATGCAGCAGCCTGTCTCTGATCTCCTGTCCGTTCATGGTTTCCTCCGCTTGATGAAAAAATTTCGCATGAGGACAGTTTAGCACAGTAGTGCAGTGATTTCAAGGAAATATTAAACTTTTCTAATTTTTTCTTTTAATTTTTGTTATCAAAAAGGAGCAACACCAAAAATCATTCGGTATCGCTCCTCCATTTGTATTATTTCTGTTCTTTTTCCCGGCGCGGCGGCTTCGGTCCCGCGTACTGGTAAAAGTAGGTTTTCAGCATTCCATTGTAAATTTTACGGTTTTTATCCGCCTTTTTGCCGAGATACCGCTCGGCATCCTCGTAGCTCGTGATCAGATACATCGACCAGGAATCGAGAGCGCGGTACCGCTCTCCTAATGTCTGATACAGGGCCGGAAGATCTTTTTTGTCCTCCAGGCGCTCACCGTACGGCGGGTTGGTAATCAGAAAACCGTATTTTTTCGGGTGCGACAGCTCGGCAACCGGACGCTGCTGGAAATGGATCAGGTGATCCACACCTGCTTCCCTGGCGTTTCTTCTCGCGATCCGGATCACATCACCATCGATATCATACCCCTGTATATCTGTCTCAATATTTGTTTTTATCCTGCTCTCCGCCTCATCCACTGCCTCATACCACATTTTCTTAGGGAGCAGATTCGTCCAGTCCTCGGCTGTAAAAGAACGGTTCATTCCGGGAGCGATATCCGCTGCCATCATCGCGGCCTCTATAGGAAAGGTACCGCTGCCGCAGAAGGGATCGCAGAAGGGGTCC
>OLVT01003172.1_pt1 | contig 10101 bp, 10 predicted proteins | sample 1673241 | NCBI WGS metagenome assembly OLVT01 (sample SAMEA3178936, study PRJEB25190) | human gut metagenome | biome: human gut; feature: human-associated habitat; material: faeces | place: Austria | collected 2013
AGTATATTGAAAGACTTAATAAACTAATTCCTATGGAAATTTTAATGCCATTAGGAGGTGCTGGAGTAATAGGTAACGAATTAAATAAGCAATAATCAATATGGAAAACTTATATCCAATATACCCAATTCCTTCTTATAAAGAAGGTGGTATACACATTAAGAAGAAGAATCGTGGTAAATTTACAGCAGCAGCTAAAAGAGCTGGTATGGGAGTACAAGCATATGCTAAAAAAGTACTAAAAGACCCAAATGCTAGTCCTACTTTAAAGAAGCGTGCAAATTTTGCTAGGAACGCTAAGAAGTTTAAACATTAACAATTACAATCTAATTAAAATTAATTATGGATAACAATAGTAAAGATACACTATTTGGATTTACAGCAATTACTGATATATTCACTGAACAAGGTCAAGAATATATTCCTCAGAATGACGATATTGATGACGAAGAGTTAGAAAGACTAAAACAGGAATCTGCTAAGGCTAGACCTCAAACTCCAGCTTCCAAAAACAAAAAAACTGAAGAAGTAGAAGAAGAGGAAGACATTGAAGAGGATGAAGTAGAAGAAGAGGAACAAGAAGAAGAGAAACCTGCTAAGAAATCTAAGAAAGTTTCTAAGAAAGAAATTAAAGAGGAATCTGAGGAAGAAGAGGAAGATGTCGAGGAATCTGAGGAGGAACTTGATGAAGAAGATGAACTAGAAACTAAACAAGTAACGGCATTGTTTGACGCTATTGCCGAAGAATTAGAATGGGATTTCGATGATGACGAAAAAGAAGAAAAACCCAAGACTGTTGAGGAACTAGTTAAATACTTTAAAGAAGTTATTGAAGAGCAATCAGTTCCTGAATATGCTAATGAAGATGTTGCTAAACTTGATGAGTTTGTTCGCAATGGCGGTAGATTAGAAGATTATTTCTCTATTACTCCGGATATTGACTTTGAAAATGTTGATATGGAAGATGAAAACAATCAAAAGTTGGTGTTAAAAGAATTACTTGCTAGAAAGGGTTATAGCGATAAACAAATTGCCAAAAAGATTGAAAGATTCGAAGATGCTGGGGTACTAGAAGATGAAGCAAAAGATGCCATTGAGGAACTTCAAGAGATTGATGCAAAGGAGAAAGAAGAGCTATTAGAGCAACAAAGAATCAAAAAGCAGGAACAAGTAGAGCGTCAACAAAAGTTTTTTGATGACGTTGTCGGTGAAATAAAATCTTTGGATAATATACGTGGTATTAAGATACCAGCCAAAGATAAAAAGGAATTACTGTCTTATATATTTAAGGCTGACGCTAGCGGAAAAACTCAGTACCAAAAAGACTATTCCAAAAGCGTAAAAAATTTAATAGAGTCAGCTTACTTTACAATGCGAGGTGACACTTTGTTAGATGCTGCCAAAAAACAGGGTACTAGCTCTGCTATTAAAAATCTGAAAAATAGTCTCAGATCAACAGGCGTTAGTAAAGGTACTAAGAGGGTTAATACTAATCCATCTAACTCTATTTTTAGTCGTGCAGTACAACTACTTTAATTAAAACTAAATTACTAACATTTATATGGATAACGGAATTTTAAATAATTTACAGATCGGTAGAGGTAAATGGTTCTCAGATCTTGTTGATGAGAATATGATTTCAAATGCAATGCTTACCAGACCATATGAAGTAACTCGTGTTATTTCCTATGTATTTGGTTCTAAAGACGATGGTTATAGCACTTCTTTGGATGCTATTACTGGTGGTCTTGGCAATGTAATGACAATTGACCAAAGAGACTACGAATGGTCTGTAATGATCGATAGTGACAGAGCTGTAACGATTCGCTCTGCAAAATGGCAGGGAACAGAAATTACTGCCGCAAATGCTGACACAGTTTTGGCAGGTATTGGTAACACACCTATCATGTTGTGGTTAGAGGACAAATGGTTTGGTCCGGGTGCTATTTTGGAATTTGATGATAGAGAGTATCAAGTACGTGTTTCTGGTGCTCCTTATCAAGACGGCAATGAATGGGTTTACACTTGTTTTATTGCAGATGGACAATCCAATTCTTATATTCCAGGTAAGTACTTGTTAGCTGGTCGTCAAGTTTCTCGTTTAGGAGCTGCTTATGAAGAGTATAGCGAAGAGGGTGATATCCTGAACTATAATACTCATTTCAAGATGAGAAACTTCTTGTTTACTACTCGTCTGGATTATGATATTACAGGTACAGCTTATTCTACAGTACTTTGGATTGCTTTGAAAGATCCTAAAACTGGTAAAACTTCTTACTTGTGGTCTGACTACCAGGAATGGAAGGCTATGCGTGAGTGGTCTAAGAGATGTGAGAGAATGATGGTTTACTCTAAGTCTAATGTAAATAAAGATGGTTCTACTTCATTGTTAGGTACAAATGGTCGTCCGGTTTATTTGCCAGCAGGTTTGTTGCAGCAAATTGCTCCGTCTAACAGACGTGCTTACACTGAGTTGACTACTGAATTGTTGGAAGACTTCTTGTTTGATCTGTCTTACAATATCTTGGGTACTAACGAACGTAAGTTCATCGCCTTGACTGGTGAAATGGGTATGAGAGAATTTGATCGTGTATTAAAAGCTAAAGCTGCTACAATGAACTTGATCGATACTAAATTCATCAGTGGTTCTGGTCAAGCTTTGGTGTTAGGTGGTCAATTTATCACATACAAGATGACCAATGGTATTGAATTGACATTGAAACACTTCCCATTGTATGATGATACTACCTACAACCGTTTGTTGCATCCGGTATCTGGTAAACCATTGGAATCTTATAGAATGACATTCTTGGATCTTGGTAGACGTGATGGTCAAGCTAACATCGTTAAGGTTGTTCGTAAAGATCGTGAAATGGTTATCTGGAATACTTCAGGTTCTGTAGCTCCGGGAACTGGATACTCTAGAAATAAATCTACAGTAAGATCTAATGCAAAGGATGGTTACTCAGTACATTTCTTAGGTGAAATGGGCATTATGCTTCGTGACCCCAGAGCCTGCGGAGAATTATATATGGAAGTAGAAGACTAAAATACATAGGGGGCGAAAGCCCCCTTATTTAAAACTTATAGATTATGGAAGTAATTTTAAAATTCGCCCGTAAAAATCCATGGGCTGGAATCGCTAAGTATAAGAATTGTAAAGATTATATTGGTACATACTGGACAAGATCTGGTAATGTATACACTGGTTTGACTCCAGAAGATGCAAGACGTTTGGAAAAAGAAATTGGTTATGAAGAAGGCCATTTGTCTCCACAGAGTGCATTTTGGAAAAGATATGCAATTGCATTAGGTGCAAAAGATGTAACATTACATACCGAAAGACCTGAAGATGAATTAGCATATTTGTTTCTTAAAAGTCATAAAAGAGTAGCTAACGGTCTTATTAATGTTAGACCTGTACATGATTATGTATTAGTTAATAGAGAAGCAGAGGCCGAAGAAGCTAATAAAAGAAATAAATCTAAACGTGAAGCATTTGCAGAATTCAATAAAATGTCAATTGAAGAAATGCGCAAATGTTTACGTTTGTATGGTCGCAAGACTGACAACATCAGTAACGAATTGGTTGAAAGTAGCCTATTTGAATTGATTGAAAATAATCCTGAGAAGTTCTTCTTAATTTGGGTAAATAATAAAGTAAGAGATACTCAATATATTATTGAAACTGCAATCTCAAAGAATATTATTCGTAAATCTAAGAATATCTACTACTATGGTACTGATATAATTGGTAGAAGCTTAGAAGATGCAATTTCTAACTTAGATGATAAGAAGAATCAGGACATTAAGTTAACAATTCTTCAAGAAATAGAATCTAAATAATATGACTGTACCTGAAGCACATATTGCATTTAAAATAGAAACAGACAAAAATGCTGTAAATATTGGTATGTCTGGTTGTCCTTCTTTCTTGCCAGAAGAAATAGACTATTGGTTATATACTGCGTATTTAATCAAAATAGCTACTAAATTTACTGGTAATAATAATTTACAAGCACTTTTTGAAGGCAACATCAAAAGAGTAGCTGATCTAGAAGGACTAGTAAAAACAGATAGAAGTATTACTTTATTAAGTGAGCCTATTAGTAATAGACTTACAATGAATGATTTTAAGTCATCTGTTACTTATGGTGATGAAGCTCAAGATAAGCGTATGTACTTCATAGAAGGTGTTTTACATTTTGGTAATAATAAAATAGCAAATGTAAAACCAATAAGTCATGAACAAGCTAGAAGATTCTTAGAAACCTATAGTAATAAACCTTGGATAGAGGAACCAGTAGCCATACTAGAGGACAATAAGTTAATAGTATTTATAGATAGGGATCTAATGGTAGGTCCCTACACTATAGATATTACTTATTTGGCATATCCAAGAAAGATTAATAATCAAGATATTACGTCTACTTTAGACGAAGTTCCAGAGTATATGCAATATGAGGTTATTAAACTAGCTGCAGATATGGCAATAGAGAATATTGAGTCACCTAGAACACAAACCCATCCACCTTATGTAACACAATTATCAGAGTAGTATGAGTAGTAAAGAATGTCAAATGGAATTTGAGCGTAGGATACAATTGATAGATCCTACTCTTATCATAGATCAGAAACCTAATTCAGATCTAATATTTTCTATACTTAATGAAGCTCAAGATAGATATGTTATGATGAACTATGTAGGGGATGATCAAATGGAATCTGAAACAAATATTCATACAAAAAATACAGATTCTATTAAGAGTTTGTTAGTAGAAAAAGAACTTACTCCAACTGGTACTACATCGAATGGCTTTACAAGATACAGATTACCTTACCTGAGTAATGAAGAGTATTTTTTATACGTGCATTCTTTTAGTAAAGTAAAAGGTACTTATAAACAATATAAGGATTTTGTAAAAGTAGATAACCAATTGGTTAAATATAGAGATCTTGGTAAATTCATAAAAACAGCTTATAATACACCAATTATTAGGCAACCTGCTGTAGCTTTAATTTCAGATCCTACTACAAAATATGTGTACTTAGAAGTAGCAGTAGATGCTTATACTACTTTAGGTAATGTATCTTTAACTTACTATAGAAAACCATTAAGATTTAATACTACAGATGGTGCTAGTAAATGTGAATTGCCTGAATCTGTACATAGTGAAATTGTAGATTTAGCAGTTAATATGTTTATTACTGAAGGTAAATACAGACTACAAACAAAACAACCAAATAATCAATAATAATGAAGCATATAGAATTACAAGAAGCTTTTGAATTAGAGATAGCTCAATTAGATAATAATCTAACCAAACCTACTACTTCGGATATTGAGTATTGGTTAATGGCTGGCCTAGATAAGTTTATTAAAACGAGGTACTCAGGTATCAATTTTAAGGCTAAAGGATTTGAGCAAGATCAAAAGCGTATAGATGATTTACGTACCTTGGTAACAAGGAAAGCATATCAATTTACTACGTATCCTGAGGAGTATGTAGTAACATTACCAGATGATTATATGCTTACTGTAGGTGAAACTGCAGTTATTTTTAGTTACTCACATTGTTGGCCAGTTGGCCCTAGTGGGCAACCAAGAACAAAGAATACGGATGTATTAGAAGCTACTGTAGAAAATATTGATAGACAAATGGAGAATAGTTTGTCCGAATATAGATTGCATGGTACTTCTGCAAAACCATTAAGATTGTATCAAGGAAACGAAATTCACTTGTATACAGATGGTAATTATCATTTAAGAAATTATATTCTCACTTATTTGAGAACCCCCAAAAAGATTAGTCTCACAGATGCTCCTTTTGAGGAGTATACTGATATGCCAGTTTCAACTCATTTAGAAATAGTGAAATTAGCAGCGGAGTTGTATTTGGAGAATGAGGCTAATCCAAGATATCAATCGTATATGAACGAAGTTTCAACAATGGAGTAAGTATACGTAATAATCCCTCTTGCTTTCTTGCAAGAGATGTTTTAGTTTGACGAGGAAAGGTTGAAACAGACTGAGTAGAAAAACTAAATTCATAGTTAAACTAAAGCGCTTTTTAAAGTTTAACAAAAATAGAAATAACATTATGATGAATCATGTTAATACAGTACTTATTGGTACTGATGCACCTGCATCTTATACTACTGCAGATGCTTTGACAAAGGGTCAGATCGCATTGTTCGATCAGAACAGAGCAATTGTAAAAGATGCGGAGGGGGCTAAAGCAGCTTCTGCATTATATATCGGTGTTTGTGAAGGTAAAGAAGATGTATATAGCGAAAAAGGTGTAAAAACAACCAAGTCTATAATTCGTTTCTCTATGCCTATTATGAAGGGTTCAAAACCTCATATGGTATTTAGCAAATATGTAGCTAAAGCTGAAGACAAGATCGTTATTACTGCAACTAGCGTTGTTCCTGAAGTAGGACATCGTTATGTATTGCGTCTTGTTTATACTGACATCTATGAAGCTCCGGGTCAATTTACTCATACTTATGAAGTAATTGCCAAATCAACTAACCCTACAGACTTAATCACGTCATTCAAAAATAAGATCAACAAGCATAAAGAGGCCAGAGTAACTGCTACTAGCGATGCAGCCGTATTGACTTTGAATGCTAAAGAAATGCCATATAATGAAGGTATCATGTTGGATGCTAATTACTCTCAGGTTTCTGTAGAGGCATTTATGTGGACAACTATTCCTTCTGGTATTTTGAGCAATGCAATGTATCCTATCTCTAACTTGACAATTGCTAAGACTCAAGGTACTCCAGGTAAAGGTAATCCGAAGATTGTACGTGATCGTGAAAATGCAGCTTTAGGCTACAGAGGTATTACTCATCGTGCAAATGGTATCTATCCGTACGTTGCTCCAGAGTTTAAGAGCGATTTGGATGCTACATATGATACTTTAACCATTGAATGGGATAACAAGTATCTTAGCGATGACAACCAATATATTAAGACTACTCCGTTAGCTTGTGAGTTGTATGTAAATGCTGGTGAACTAGATGAATCTGCATTTATGACAGCCTTGGAAGCTTTCATTGCTGAGGCTTAATAAAAACACATTACAAAACCAAAAAGGGGATTGGGAGTAATATCCCTTTCCCCTTTTATTTTATATACGATTGATATGGAAGCAAATGAATCATTATACTATGCAGAAGTGAAGTTACTAACCACATACTGTCACAATTGCTTAGACAATAAAATGAAAGATAAAATAATGATGTTCTTACTCAAGAAAACATTATATGATAATGCTGTTGCTCTGAATTTTACAGATGATGCAGAACAGTATTATAATGAAATGCTAAATTTACTTGATATGAGAACATGTAATTGTACTATTAACGATTGTAAAAACTGTAAAGATGGATATTGCGAATTATGTAAATAAAGTTGGTGAGTTAGTTAATCAATCTACGAAGTACAATGCAAAATTAGACAGAGTTTCAATCACAAATTTAGTACTATTACTGCATTTAGACAAATTATCTAAGTGGGCGGCTAACAATTTAAGTAATGAAGAATTTCCTATTACTCAGGACGATGTAGATAAAATCATAGGTTATATTCATTGTTTAAAAAAACAAATTAATTTCTATCCAGAAAAAGATATCGATCCTGATTGTATATTAACTGAAGTAGAAGAACATATAATCCAAGAGTAATATGAATAAAAAGATATCACAATTTGAACTAACAACTAAACTACAAGAACAAGATCTAATAACACTTGTACAAGATGGTAGTAATAAAAATATTACTAGTGGAAGTTTTACTACATCACTATCAGGTACATTTGCTACTAATGAGAGAGTAGATGCTGTAGAAGAAGATGTTGAGATACTAGATACTAAAGTAAATGATAATTATAAAGATCTTAGTAATAAGATAGTAGAAGGAGATACTAGTGTAACTACTAATCTTAATAGTGCTATTACTAGTTACTATGATGTATTGAATAATAAGATCATTACTTTAGATACTAAGCATGACACCGATATGTCAGAGATTGGTGGTACTATGCAAGAGTGGATAGATGATATTGATAATAGATCTACTATTGAACAATTACAGGATGCATTGAACAGACTTACTGTAGCTGAGAATACTATTACTGCTTTAGCAGAAGTGATTGCTAATGGTGGCGGTAGTAGTGGGGATGTTCCAGGTTATCATACACAACCTTCTAGTACTATTACTTCTTTACAAGGATATTATAAAGGCATAAGTGCAGATCCCTTGGTAAGTACAGATACATTAAATCAAGCACTATCTAAACTTGAGAACCAAGTAGAAGCTGTTGCGGATGGATCTGGTTCTTTGCCTGTAATCAAAATGGGTGAAAGTACTACTCCTACTGATAACTATATTTATACTGCTGGTAAGGTAAAACAAGATTATGTATTTAAAAGTGGGGATACTGTACCGGGAAGAATAATATATACCACAGGAATACAAGGAGGACAAACGTTTCGTTCTGGTTGGGATGGAGTTGGAGCTAGTTTGTATCCATCAAACTCTAAGTGGAATCTAGAATTAGATAACCTATTTGTTAGAGGTAATATGACAGTTAATGAATTAACTGTAAATGAAATAAAAGCAGTAGGTGGAGACATTTTGGTTACATTAGGTGATATGAAATGTATCAAAGTGGAGGAAAAAGATAATGGATACAAATGTTACTTTGATACAGAAGATGGTACCAAGTATAATGAATTTATTGTAAATGACCAAGCAATATGCCAAAAATTTGACGGGCACAATGTAAAAAGATATTGGAGAGCCGTAACAGAAGTAGGTAACGATTATATATTACTATCCAAGGATGTGTGTGAGCCTGGTAGTAGTACACCTTCTGCGGATGATGAAATATTATTATTAGGTCATAGAGTAGAAGGAGATGCTGAATATGACAAGCAAATGGAAGATAGACGTAATGCTATTTTCATTTCTGCAAAAGGATCAAATGCTCCAAGGATTGCCTTTTACTCAGGAATTAATGATTTTACTTTGGAAGGCAAAGATAAAACAGTAATTGGAAAAGATAGTAAATTTGTTGGTACAATCACAGTAGTATCTAAAGATGGAACTGAAACTGGTATCCCTATTTATAGAGGTACGTGGTCAGTGGATAAACAATATTATTATTATGACTGTGTAACATATAATGGTAGTACTTGGATAGCCACTCAGGATAATATTGGCAAAGAACCGAAAGAAGGAAGCCCTTACTGGACAATTTATATTGCAAAAGGAGAAAATGGGCAAGCTGGTGATGATGTTGCAAAATGGGTAGAAATTGTTGGAAATAGAATGTTTTTATATGATTCCCCAGATTTTTCTGGTACTCCTACCCCAAATAATTTAGGATTAAATGCAAATGTATATGGAATTGTGCAACCATCATATCAGTGGACAAATGTAACGAATAATAGTGAAATCGTTGGCTATGGCAATTCCCTAATAGTTACACCTGATATGGTTGCTGATAGAACTGCTATTTTTAGATGTACAGTGACCGATAGTGATACTCAAGCGACATATTATGACGAAATACAGGTTGCTAAATTAGCAAATGGTGCTGAAGGTCTGGATGCATATTATATAGATTTAACAAATTATTCTGCATCTGTCCCATTTGATAGTTCTGGTACTATACTAATAGACCCATCCACAATATATACTGATGTATTTGCATATCATGGAATTACTCAGATACCAATTATTTCTATGACTGCCAAGTTTACTGAGGGTTCTGGTACATGTGAAGTTAAAGATAATAGAGTATCTTTGAAAACATTAACTTCTACTAGTGCAAGAATAACTCTTACAATTGAAGTAGACGAAGGTGTAACAGTAACTAAAGATTGGTATATTAACCAAAGTAAAAATGGAGAAGATGGTTTTAATGGAGAAGATGCCGTTAGAACATATTTAACTGGAGAACAATTTTTTCACTATGCAGAATATGCAAAAATACCAACACCACAATCAATAACATTAAAAATGGATACTACATTAATGGATGTAGCTTCATATAAATGGTATTGGAAAGTATCTGGTACTTCTGA
>OLVT01003175.1_pt1 | contig 10090 bp, 11 predicted proteins | sample 1673241 | NCBI WGS metagenome assembly OLVT01 (sample SAMEA3178936, study PRJEB25190) | human gut metagenome | biome: human gut; feature: human-associated habitat; material: faeces | place: Austria | collected 2013
GCAGCGCGCTGTTCGTGGGCCGCGGCATGGGCGCGGCGGTCAGCCGCGAGGGCGCGCTCAAGCTCAAGGAAATCAGCTACCTGCACGCCGAATCCTATCCGGCCGGCGAGATGAAGCACGGCCCCATCGCGCTGATCGACGAAGGGTTCCCTGTCATTGCCGTTGCCACGAAAAGCCCGGTGTACGACAAGCTGGTGTCGAACCTGCAGGAAAGCAAGGCGCGCGGTGCCATGGTGGTGGCCATCGCCACCGAGGGCGACGAGGAGATTCGCAAGCACGCCGACCACGTCATCTACATCCCGAAGGTGCGCGATGCGTTTTCCGCCATCACGGCCAGCGTGCCGCTGCAGCTGCTGGCGCGCGCCATCGCCGTGGCCCGTGGCTGCGACGTCGACCAGCCGCGCAACCTGGCAAAAAGCGTGACGGTGGAGTAACGCGAGGCTTGACCTGCGAAAATTTGCCGCAAGACAAGGCGCCCCAAGTTTACAGCTGGGGGCGCCTCTTTTGCGATCGCGGAAGTGCGTTGACCGTTGGAGTCAAGATGGGCAAGCGTTGGGCCCCTTCCGCTGCTCGCGCAGCACCTTTCGCATCGTGCTTTCGCGATCACCGGGCTGAGGCGGTCAAACGCCGCTAAAGCGGACGGGCAGTATCCGGCCCACCCCCCTTGCCGTCTCCGGCAACCGGGTTCTGCCGTTCGCATACCGATTTTGGCCCGGCGGAGCTTTCTGGAATGCTGCGTGGTTTTGGTGCGCTGCCGCTTGGGCTGATCGGCTTTCGGCCTTCGCCTTTGCGTACAATAGCGGTCAAGAAGATAGATGGTGCGCTCACCGTGTTGAACTATGGCGCTGGTGCGCGGCTTCTTCCGCCACCCCTTCGGCCGGATCTCCCTGGCCCTGCTGCTGGCGGGCGCAGTGGGCAACCTCATCGACCGGGCCTTCCAGGGCTATGTGGTGGATATGTTCCATGTGCTCTTCATGGAGTTTGCTGTGTTCAATGTGGCGGACATCTGCGTGGTGGTGGGGGGTATCGCCGCCGCGGTCTACTATATGTGGGGCTATGAGCGGCTGGAGAAGGGCCTGCACCCCCAGGAGCACCGCTCATGACCGCCCTCACCTTCACCGTCCAGCAGTCCGGCGAGCGGCTGGACGCCCTTCTGGCCCGCAGCGTGGAGGGGCTGACCCGCTCCGCCGCCCAGCGCCTGCTGGAGGACGGGGCGGTGACCTGCCGCGGGAAAGCGTTGAAAAAGAATGACCGCCCCGCCGCCGGCGATGTGGTGGAGGTCCTCCTCCCCGACCCCGAGCCGGTGGACGTCCTCCCCCAGGACATCCCTCTGGACGTGGTGTACGAGGACGGGGATGTGATCGTGGTGAATAAGCCGGTGGGCATGGTGGTCCCCCCCGCCCCGGGGCACCCGGACGGGACGCTGGTAAACGCACTGCTCCATCACTGCGGCGACACACTCTCCGGCATCAACGGCGCTCTGCGCCCCGGCATCGTCCACCGCATCGACCGGGACACCTCCGGTCTGATCATCGCCGCGAAAAACGACCGGGCCCACCTGGCCCTGGCCGCCCAGCTTCAGGACCACTCCCTGGCCCGGGTGTATGAGGCGGTGGCGGTGGGCAGCTTCCGGGAGGACAGCGGCACGGTGGACGCCCCCATCGGCCGGCACCCGGTGGACCGCAAGCGGATGGCGGTTGAACCCCGAACAGGCCGCCCTGCTGTGACCCACTGGTCCGTACTGGCCAGGTACCGGGGTTTTACCCATGTGGAATGCCGGCTGGAGACGGGCCGCACCCATCAGATCCGGGTCCATCTGTCCTCTATCGGCCACCCGCTCCTTGGCGACACGGTGTACGGCAGCCGAAAGCCCTGGCCCGGCCTGGCCGGCCAGTGCCTCCACGCCCGGCGCTTGAAATTCATCCACCCCTCCACCGGACGCCCGGTGGAACTGGAATGTCCTCTGCCCGACTGGTTCCAGGCAGTCTTGCGCAAGTTGGAGGCTCAATCACTTTGATGGCTGGATCCAGACAAAAAATCGCCGTCTGTCAGCACACAACAGAATAGATCAACGGTCCGCTGCCTGCTCTCCGCAGGCGGCGGACCGTTTTCTGTCCGGCTCAACGCATTCTGCATATCCGGCCATTTCCTGCGGATACTATATTTTGTTTCCAAAAAACTACCGTAGGAGGAACTATATAGATGAAAGCAACAGGCATTGTAAGACGGATTGACGAATGAGATATAATAGGGCAAAGTCGGAAACCACTATGAATGGCTGTTGTTTCGCTGATTTTGTCCAAATTTCAGAACATATTCGCCATATTTGTTGGCTCCGACATTTCGATACTCCATAAAAAAGGGGGGCAGTCATGTCGGAGCGAGCTGGAAACGCTCACTCCAGGCATAACGCCGAGGGTGGGCGTTTCCTATTCCGGGTTTAATTCTCACGAAAGAAAGAGGGTACATAGAATGGCGATTATTTTGGCGATCACAAACTCCAAAGGTGGTGTCGGTAAAACCACAACTTGCGCTAACCTCGGGGCCGCCTTGTCCGCAGCAGGAAAGGCCGTTCTTCTGGTAGACAATGATCCCCAAGGCGATCTGACAAAAGTAATGCGCTCTGACCCTAAATCATTGAAATACACGCTTGCAAATCTGATGAATGCAGTGCTGGATGATACCGAGCCTGAACTCTTTGTAAATAGGGCGGTCATTGAGGGGGCTGGCATTCACTACATCCCGGCAAATTCCAAACTGGCTGGTGTGTCCAGCCGGCTGGTCGCTCTGCAAATGAGCAGCCGTTACCGCGGCGGAGAGACCGGCGGTACTCCCTGTGAGCTGGTTATGGCTCGTGTCCTGGAGCTTTTCCAGTCGCAGTATGACTACATCTTAATTGACTGTGGTCACAGTATGGATCTGCTGACCATCAATGCGCTGGCTGCGGCCCATCAAGCCATTGTCCCCGTGCAGGCCCACTACTTGGCTATGGAAGACATGGCTGATACCTTGGAGGTCATTCAGACAATCCGCCAAGGGATTAACCCCAAATTAGCTGTCGGTGGTATTTTGCTGACGATGTACCAAGGGCGTACCAATCTGTGCCGGGGCATACAGGACGAGATCCAAGCCGACTACGGCAACGCATTTACCGTATTTTCCTCCCCCATTGATTTCTCAATCCGTGTTGCAGAACATCCCATTGGAGCGGCCAGTATCTTTGCATACGAGCCGAACAACCCCGCTGCAAAGGCTTACTCCGCCGTCGCACAAGAGGTGCTATCCTATGGCCAGAAATAAAGTGCAGGACGCACTCCGGCAACGGAAACGAAGTGAAGCGGAGGCGGCGATGGCAAATGGCCCGCCGGAGGAGGGAGCCTACCAATGCTTTTTCAATCGCGATGATCTCCCCTCTCCTATGGAGGGTGGAACGCTTTGTGATTTTCCGCTGGCCCAGTTGAGTGGTTTTCCCGACCACGAGGAGCATTTCCCTCTCTATACCGGAGCGCGGCTGGAGGACATGGTGGAGAGCATCAGGCGGCATGGAGTTCAGTCTCCCATTCTGGTCTGGAAAACTGCTGAGGGCACCTATATTATAATTAGCGGCCACAATCGGGTCAATGCCTCAAAGATTGCTGGATTGACTACAATCCCAGCCGTTATCCGGACAGACTTAACTCAGGAAACCGCGGAAGACCTGTTCTATGAGATGAACTTCCGGCAGCGGTCCCTCGCGGATATGCTGTTTTCTCAGAGAGTCCTTTGCATTGCGGCCCACTACAATATGCTCAAGCGCCAGGGGCGCCGCACGGATCTCCAGACTTTTGAAACAACTTCTCCTGACACTCAGGAAAAGTCCCATACGGATGTAAAAATCGCACAGGAGTATGAACTGACCAGGGATAAGGTATCCAAGTATTGCCGCTATGCTACATTATACCGTCCGCTGCTTCTGCTGATGAATAGCGGAAAACGACTGGGACAACTGGCTGCGTATGAAATCAGCTTCGTGGAGGACCATAGCCTTCAGGAGTGCATCTATCAGTTTATTTCGGAAGGGAGTGCCTCTATTTCCACGGCAAAAGGGAAAAAGCTCCGCGCCGCTTTTGAAGACGGCAAACTGGATGCCTCCCAGATCAAATCCATATTGAGCGGAGGCGGCTTGTCTACCTCAAAGCAACCGGGGCGGCGCGTTTCTGTCACGCTCCCTCCGGCCTTTGCACCGTACTTCCCGCCCAAGGCCACCACAAAGCAAATCGAAGAAACCATACAAAAAGCCCTGGCTCTGTATTTCAAGACCATGGGAAATGCTTCATAGTCCAGTAAAGCAAATAGGCTCGGCACCCCTATCGACCGGGAGTGCCGGGTCTTTCTTTTTACTTTTTACAGGAGGCGGTTGCCAATGTCAAAGAATCTTTATCTCTGTGTCCCCGACCCATTTGATAGTTCGACCGGTGCGCGGCTGGAGCGTATGGGAATTCTGCGCCCGGATGGCGAGGTAAATGTTGAAGTAATGCGGGCTTTTGTGCAGATCTTCGGCGGCTTATTTTTTGATGATCTGTGCGATTTCTACTCCGATCAAGGAGAGGTGTCTGCTGTGACGGCAGCTTTTTCAGAGTTGGCCGCCCGCAAAGATTGTCAGAACATTTATCTGCTGATCTCCCTTCAGTATGATACCATTCGGAAACCGCTCCCTGATCCCATCTGGTGGCTGGCCGGCTGCGCACCAGCCCTGTCGCTGTTTTGTCTGGGTTTTGTAGAACGGCTTCTGGAACTGTCGGAAAATCAGGCCAGCAACGGGAAGGAGATGGTTGCCAATGAAACTGCTGATTGCTGTACCGGCTGAGGGGAGCGTTCCCCTTTTGGAGTTCTTTGGGTTGCTGGATGAAAAGCAACGGCAAAAGCTGCTTTCGCTTTTTGCCCTTCTCCTACAATCTCCAGCGGCAGTCATGCGCGAGCCCTATGTCAAGCACTTCTGCATCGAGCGTTACCAGGCGCTCTATGAACTGCGAGCCAAGAGCAAAAACCTGGTCCGCATCATTTTCACACTCACTGATGACGGGGACATCCTGTTTCTCACGCCGTTTATCAAGCGTCATAAGCGGAACACCATGCAGGCGCTGGACCGCTCCCTGGACTGTTTGACGCACATCAGAGATGGATCATGCTCTACGCAAGAGCTGTCCATAAAATTCTTTCTCAACGGAGGTATCACAGTATGACGAAACACAAATTCATTTGGGCTGGGCTTGCCATCGGAGTCCCCGCACTGGTCCTGGCGCTCTGGAAAGGCTGGTGGTGTAAGGTATGAAAAAAGTGGCAATCCTGCTGGCGCTTTTTTGTATGCTGACGGTCACTGCCTCCGCCGCCTATATTCCCGAGGATGTAATATCCGAAAATCGGGATGGCCGACAGCTCATCGTCAAAACCTATATGCTTCCCCCTGATGCAGACCCCAGCGGTCTGGTAGAGGAGCCTTTCGAGGTGGAGGGCTATTCCTACCACCATCTTGAAACGGTCAAAGAGGAACAGACATTCGAGGATTCTAAAATCCAAACGGAGGTCGTCACGCTGGAAACAGATGTAGATGATCTTGCGGCTATTCTGGAACAGCTGGATGCCAGCATGGAGTACAACAAGGATGGCTATTCCGGAGTGCTGACTCTGGACCACACTACAATCCAAACCGAAGCCGCAGGCTATACCACTAAATACTATACGATTACCGATACCAAGCAGTTTACAGGCCTGGACCGAAACGATCCCTCCTATGTCCCTACTACTACTGTCAAAAACGGAAGCACCTTGAAGCTGAGTGACATTTCCTGGACCGTGACAGGGACCGGCCTGGCCGATGATACGCTGGTTCCCACTTCATACACGGCTACGGCAACTTATACCGCTACGGGGAGCAGAAGTGTAGCTACCGGATATGTGACAACGGCCAGCTATACCGGCGAAATAAAGGCCGAGGGTGTTGAAGCAGTCAAGTACACCGTGACCTACCTTGGAAGTCCGGTGGGATTCCTGGCTGGCCTCAATCCCATGTGGCTCCTCGCCGGGGGAGGGCTTTTGCTGCTTGCAGGTACCGGGGGCATTATTTATATCATGAAACGGCCCCGCGCAGTAATTTATGCTATGAACGCCCGAGGCGTCGCCTATAAGAAATTGGGCAAGCAGAAGATTTCCACCCGCACCCCTAAGCTGGATCTGACGAAGCTCCGGGAATACCCGGCTGGAGACGCAAGCGTGGAGCTTCCCAGCAAGCTGGCCCATAAGCTCGCCGGCAGGATCATCACTATCCAGATGTATGGCGGGAGCCGCACCCATCTGGTGGAGGCCTACGACGGGCAGGACAGTTACTGGTTTGCCATCAAGGAGGATGCGGAGGAAAAGGAGGAAAGTGAATCGTGAAAAGGCTCAGGGGACTTTGCCTGTCCCTGGCGGGGCTCATGCTGATGACTACGCCGGCCCTTGCTGCGGACTACAACTTTGAAACACCGGCGCCCAAGGACTTCTATGGGAGCACTTCCTACGAAGAGGTCTACGGGGCTCAGTATAACTACGGTGGCACAAACGCGGTGGACTTTCTTGATCCCCTGGCCGACAGCGCCCCCGGGATCTCCATCAACAGCGGCTCTTCACTGGAATACGGGATCAATTCAGGAAGTGGGAGCATTTACCCCGATAGTTCCGGAAGCAGCTACCCCATCCAGTGGGGAGATGTTCCCACGCTTCCAGCGACCCAGTTCACAGCGGTGAGCGAAGTAGAGCGGAACGATGGCAGCATTGGTACTCTGGTAATCCCCAGCCTGGGAATTCGCTATAAGGCTTATGACGGTACTGATTCTGCTTCCATGCGCAAAGGTGTGGGCCACTTCCCCAGCACAAGCGCCTGGGAGGGAAACATCGGTCTGTGCGGACACAACCGGGGCTCCAGCCACAACATCGGCGCAATCAAGGATCTGGAAATTGGCGATACCATTCGGTATCAGACCAGCCTGGGGACAAGGACCTATGCGGTGAGTTCGGTCAAGATCATAGACTGGACTGACTGGAGCTATTTGAACAGCACCTCAGACAACCGGATCACGATTATCACCTGCTTGGCCAATCAGCCTACCAAACGGGTTTGTGTTCAGGGGATCGAAATAAGTTCATAAAATTTTTATCGAATATTTCCTTGGCGCTTTCATTGGGAATTATGTGAAAATAGCAAAATCGCAGAACATATTTATTGACTTTCGTTTTATCGGTAAAGGCGTTTCAAAAAAACCTTTGACAAGTCCCGATTTTCGCCTTATTTTGGTCTTGTAAGGACGCTCCAACGAGAAAAGGGGGATTGTCATGGTTAAGGAGTTTCCGAAAGGAAAAGAGTGGCTGCTGGACAATTCCGCGCTCCGGGTCAGTCTGGACATGACCTTTGATGTCCCTGAAGAGATTGCGGAGCAGTTAGAATTGTGGGGTCTTAATATCTTTGAAACTTGCGAATATGATCCCACATGCCGGCGGCTAAAAATGAGCGCCAGCACGACGCTATATCGAAAGGGGGCATAATGGAATGAAACAAAAACGCCTTTTACCGTTGTTCCTTTGTCTGTGCCTGCTGTTTGTACTGCCGGTTAAGGTAAGCGCCGCAGACAACAGCGAGCAGGAAACCTCCGCAGCCTATCTCCGTGAGCAGGGGATCATGGTCGGTGACGGCAATGGCGAGATGAACCTGGACTCTGGACTGACCCGGGCCCAGCTGGCCACAGTCCTGACCCGCCTGCATGGAAACCCAGAGCATGTGCAGGTCGATCAGGCATTCTATACCGGACAATGTAAATTCCCGGATGTGCCGGAGTGGGCCAGGCTCTATGTTGGTTACTGCTATGCCAACGGCCTGATGGTCGGCTATGATACCGGGGCCTTTGGCGCCGACGATGGAGTGACACCTGCGGCCGCCTGCACTGTTGTTCTGAGATATATGGACCTGCCGGACACCGAATGGGACTACTCTACCGCCTGCCAGACGGCATTGGACTTTGGGCTGACTTCGGTGGAAGTTGCTGTTAAAGCTGAAGTCACCCGCGGTGATTTGGCGGTCATGCTCTACCGGGCACTGGGTAATACTGATGCCTCCAGCGAGCATCAGGGGGAAACCCTGAGCAGGAATGCAGACGGCTCCATCAACCCGCCCGCCGACGGCTCTCAGTATATCCCTCAAGTGGGCGATGTGATCCGCTGCGATGACGGCACCAACTATACCATCACTGATGTAAGCCGGTGGGACAAGAACATGTTTGCCTCCGGCCCAATCGGTCCCTTGCCGGAGCCAACCTGTGACTGGAGCTTGCTCGAACAGCCAGAATTACCGAAAGTGGAGGTGAGACATTTCCAAAACCAGACTGGCGATCATCTCCGTATCCTCAATCTCTATGAAACCAGGCGGATGCTTTACACACTTTACAATGCTATTGGGGATAGCTCAACCACCTGGGAAAATGGAGCGCCCAAACTCACCTCAAAAGGAAACCAACTCGTTCACATCAACCTTGGCTTTTCAGAAGATCTCGCGTACCAAATGTTCTGGCCCTGGCGAGAAAGTGAGATTATAAAGGTGTTTAATGGAATACCTGGTACCTATTCTATGCAGGCCTGGGATGTCTACAAGGACGGTCAATTCCTACACACCGAATACCAGATTCGTATAAACTGATTTGGAAAGAAAGGCAGCGTGCCACTCGGCACACTGTCTTTCTTTTTGCCCATTTTGCATTCCCTACAATTCAATCAAGCCCAATCAAGGGGGGATGCACCTATGGGTAGGGGCGTCCTCCCGATTTTTATGGAGGTCGCTCATGAAAAAAAGACTGATTTCGATGCTCCTGGCTCTCCTTGCGGTCATGGGGCTCCTGCCAACCGCCGCTTTTGCTGCGTCCACCCCAGAGGAAGCCTTGGGGGAAGTTCAGATTTACAATGGCGGGGTTGAAATGTCTTATCTGTCCATCAATGGGCGGATCAGATCCCAAATTTACACCTATTACAATTATGATAACGGGAGCGGGAGCACTCGGGAGATTCCCGCTTACTGTGTCAACCCGAACACGCTGGGGGTCCCTCAGACCGTGGGAGTCGGTGAGAGTATTGAATATCTCGCCGATGAAAAAGCCAGCGATCCCAAGGTTGTCGGTATCGTGGCCAACGGCTATCCCACGCGAAGCCTGGCCGAGCTGGGACTGGAAAACAAATATCAGGGCTACTACGCAACTAAAATGGCCCTGTGGTGTTATCTTCTCAGCAACTGGGACATCAACAACCTCAAGGTCAATCCCAACCTGACCGGCGTAGAACTTCAAAGAGCACAGAAGATTTTGGCTGCGGCAAAGGACATTTACGCCCGTGGTACGGCCTGGAATGAAATGCTCTCCCCTGAAGTGACCTGTACCCCAGACCGGGATACCGCCTATGAGGTCACCATTGACGGAAAGCAGTACAAGCAACAGGTCTTTACTTTCTGGTCTAAAACCTGGGTATGCGATTACTCCGTCAATGTCGCGTTTTCTGTGCCGGACGATGTACCTGATGGGACCCGCATCGTGGACATGAATAATCAGGATATTACCACGATCACCACTGAGGGTACAGGCGACGGCTATGCCGGCAAATTCAAAATCCTATATCCTCTGGAAAGTGTGCAGGGCAAGACCGGCAGCGTCCAGTTGTCTTTCAACACAAATGTCTATAAGTACGCTGTATTTTTTGCGATATGTCAAGAGAAAGATGAATATGGCGAACTCCAGAATTATGTGGTAGATACTGACCCCACTACAACAACGCAGTTGTCCGCATACAGCAACTACTCGGACGGTACGACCATCGAGTATGAAACCGGATTGCGCATCATCAAGTATGAGACCGGCACCGAGATTCCAATTAGTGGGGCACTGTTCGAGGTCATCGGCCCCGACGGTGATTCCGTAGGTACTTTTGTGACCAACGGGGACGGCCGCATCGAAATTCCGCTTAAAAAGAGCGGGAATTATACCGTAGTTGAACGGGAAGCTCCACAGCATTATATGATCAGCGAGGAGCCTGCCCAGAATGT
>OLVT01003176.1_pt1 | contig 10082 bp, 8 predicted proteins | sample 1673241 | NCBI WGS metagenome assembly OLVT01 (sample SAMEA3178936, study PRJEB25190) | human gut metagenome | biome: human gut; feature: human-associated habitat; material: faeces | place: Austria | collected 2013
CGTATTGCTTCAGGTGCTGGATGACGGACGGATCACCGATTCCCAGGGTCGTACTGTGGACTTTAAAAATACAATCCTGATCATGACGTCGAATATCGGTTCCCAGTATCTGCTGGAGGGTATCCAGGACAACGGAGAGATTTCCGAGGAAGCGAGAAATATGGTAATGCAGGATCTGCGCGCCCACTTCCGTCCGGAATTTCTGAACCGTCTGGATGAAACAATTATGTTCAAACCATTGACAAAAGACAATATTGGGCATATTGTAGACCTGTTGATGAAGGAACTGAATGAACGTCTGGAAAATCAGGAGTTGTCTGTGGAACTGACCGAAGCCGGAAAGCAGTACGTCATTGAAGGCGGATACGATCCGGTATACGGAGCAAGGCCTCTGCGCCGGTTTATCCAGAAGGAAGTGGAGACGACCGCTGCCCGTATGATCCTCGGCGGACAGGTCAACACCGGAGACACGATCGTGCTGGACGCTCAGGATGGAACACTTACCGCCTCGGTAAGACCGAGAGTGGAAGTGGTCGAGGCATAAAATGTGGAGGTAATGGAGCAATGCCCAAGGATCCGGTGATGCTGCTGAGCTATGTCAATACTCAGCTTCGGGATTTTTATCCCAGCCTTCAGGAACTGTGCAGTTCCCTGCAGGTCAGTGAACATGATCTGCGGAACAGGCTGGCAGCGATTGATTATGAATATGATGCAGTGAGAAATCAGTTTATCTGAAAAACTCATCTGACAGGGACAACTCCCGCGGCAGGTTTTCTGCTGCGGGAGTTGTGCTGTACGTGTTTAAAACCAGTCAGCATATCCCATTTTTATCAGATTGTCACGGGACATACGAAGAGAATCATAAACATTTCTGCCATACTGCTTGTCCTGTTCGATCAGGAAATATTCGCTTCCGCTCTCCAGTCCTGCCTGAATGATCGCGGGCATGTCAAGACAGCCTTCGCCGACTTCCGCAAATTCTTCCAGAGGTCCGAAAATATCCGACGGCATATGTGTGGGATCGGAGACCAGTCCGATGCGATAGTCTTTCAGATGAAGGAGACGTACACGTCCCTGAAAACTTCGGATATAGGAAACCGGATCCACACCGCCCCGCCACATCCAGTGGCTGTCCAGCTCAAAACCTAGCACTTTTGTTTGTTCTTTCATATGGGTAAGGACGGGTTTTCCTTTCCAGCGATAAAATTCCATTGTGTGCGCATGATAATAAAAATCAATTCCGTGTGTTTTGAGCGCAGCCGCGTATTCTTCACAGCGCTGGATCATTTCCATCATTTTTTCCGGTGAGACGGCAGAATGAAGCGGGAGCATTCCGATGCGCAGAATCCCACAGTTGACCGCCTGGCAGTCCTCGACGATCTTATTGAAATCGTTGGCGAGCGTATCGCCCGGATATTTGTAGTCCGGAGACAAGTCCTCAAGCCCGCAGGACATGGAAACGGTCTGAATTCCGAGATTCTGATCTGCATACTGAAGTTCCCGGATATTTTCCGGCGTCATGGGAATCTGGGAAACTTCCACCGCGTGATAACCAAGGTCGGCAAGCTTTTCCATGGCAGTCCGCATACCGTCCCGGCGGATTTCCTCCTTCAGCATCATCATTTGTACTCCGATCTTACCTTTTTCCATAAAGACACTTCCTTTCTTGTTGTTTGCGGATCAATTTTGTATAATAAGTATAAAGGCAGAAATCAAAGAAAAATATTGCAAAAAATGAGAAAAAGATTGTTGATTTCAGGAAAAGAGGTGACAGAATGGGAGAGAAAATAAAATCCAGATTTGAAGAAGACAGTATTTCCCTCCCGGCAGGCAGTGTATACATGATCCGTCACAATATGGCTCCCCTGAACGGAAAGGTATCCCTTCATTATCACGATCACTACGAAGCTTTTTTTGCCGTATCAGGAGACATTCTGTATAATGTGGAAGGATATACCTATCGGATGGAACCAGGACATTTGCTTTTGATCCCTCCTTACCGTCTGCATCAGCCCTGCATTCACAGCGGACACTGTTCAGAAAGGATCGCTCTGAGATTTTCCCAGGAGCTGCCGGAAAAACTGAATGGAAAAGATCACAACATCCAATGGTCCGGCACTGAAAATATCCCGGTACAGCAGTACTGTCTGGAAGAACCACAGCGTCAGGAAATGAAAACACTGCTTCAGAAACTTCTCTGTGAAGACAAAGGGAATGCATACGGCAAAGAAACCGTGATCCATGCACTGCTGACCTGCTTTTTTGTTTTGCTGGCCCGTGCAAAATTACAGCAAGGAAAAGCCAAGCCAGAAAAATCAGAAATGACCGCAACGGTCCGGGAAATGGCAGAATACATCGAAAAGAACTACAAGAACCCGGTAACCAGCCGTCAGCTGGAAAAACAATTCCTAAAAAACTACAGCCAGTTGTCAAAAGAATTCAAAGAAGAAGTAGGAGGCTCCCCGTATCAGTATCTGCTCCTGAAAAGACTCCTGAACGCAGAAAAACTCCTGAAAGAAGGAATCCCGCCCCGCACAGCCGCCGAAGAAAGCGGCTTCTCCGACTACAGCAATTTCTTCCGTCAATTCCGCACCATGTACGGCTGCGCCCCGAGAGAATACTACAAAAAATCTTAATTTTTTTTCGTCTTGACAAAATACGGAAACACGCTTATGATAAGGACAACCTGAACAAATAAAGGTAATGAGAAAGAGGAGTACATGAAGAACCCCGAAAGAGAGGACGGTTCACCGGCTGAAAGGCCGTCCAGGGAAGTGGTCATGGAAGGTAGCTTTTGAACCGGGGGATTGAAAGACAACAGAAAGCAAGTGGTTGTGCAAAGTAGATTCTCACGCCTCGTCAGCGTTAAAGGACAGGAGCGTACAGGAAAAGATACGGGAACATGTGACAAGATCCGTGCGCTTTGAGAGAGACAAAACAAAGGTGGTACCGCGGAACGTTTCGCCCTTTGCACAATTGCTGTGCAAAGGGCTTTTTCTTTTTATTTCCGGCAGCACCATCCAGGATCAAGGAGGAAGAAAATGAACAAGGAGCTTGCCAAAACCTACGATCCGAAAGGGATCGAGGACAGACTTTATCAGAAATGGATGGACCGAGGATATTTTCATGCCGAAGTAAATCCAAACAAAAAACCGTTTACCATCATGATGCCGCCGCCGAACGTAACCGGCCAGCTTCATATGGGCCATGCACTGGACAACACCATGCAGGATATCCTGGCGCGCTTTAAGAGAATGCAGGGATATGAGACCCTCTGGCAGCCGGGAACCGACCATGCGGCGATCGCCACAGAGGTCAAAGTAACCGAGATGCTGAAAGAAAAAGGCATCGACAAGGATGAGATCGGCCGCGAAGAATTTCTCAGATACTGCTGGGAATGGAAAAAGGAGTACGGCGGACGGATCAACGACCAGCTGAAAAAACTGGGCTCTTCCGCAGATTGGGACAGAGAACGTTTCACGATGGATGAGGGCTGTTCCAAAGCTGTAGAAGAAGTATTCTGCCGTCTGTACGAAAAAGGATGGATCTATAAAGGCAGCCGCATTATCAACTGGTGTCCGGTATGTCAGACCTCCATTTCCGATGCCGAGGTAGAGCATGAGGAACAGGCGGGACATTTCTGGCATATCAATTATCCGATCGTTGGAGAGGAAGGCAGATATGTTGAGATCGCCACGACCCGTCCGGAAACCCTTCTGGGGGATACCGCCGTTGCGGTTAATCCGGAAGATGAGCGCTATCAGGATCTTATCGGAAAGATGCTGAAGCTTCCGCTGACAGACCGTGAGATTCCGGTGATCGCGGATGCCTATGTAGACAAAGAGTTCGGAACCGGATGCGTAAAGATCACACCGGCACATGACCCCAACGATTTCGAGGTGGGAAGACGCCACAACCTGCCGGAGATCAATATCATGAATGATGACGCGACCATGAATGAAAAGTGCGGAAAATACGCAGGTATGGACCGCTATGAGGCGAGAAAGGCAATGGTTGCGGATCTTGAGGCACAGGGACTTCTCGTAAAAGTAGAGGATCATGTTCACAACGTAGGAACCCATGACCGCTGTAAGACAACCATCGAGCCGATGGTAAAACCCCAGTGGTTCGTAAAGATGGCGGATATGGCAAAACCGGCGATCGAGGCGGTAAAGAGCGGAAAAACAAACTTTGTTCCGCAGAGTTTTGAAAAAACGTATTTCCACTGGCTGGAAAATATCCGTGACTGGTGTATTTCCAGACAGCTGTGGTGGGGACATAGGATCCCGGCTTATACCTGTGACAAGTGCGGGGAGCTGATCGTACAGAGAGGCGGCGCTCCTGCAGTCTGCCCGAAATGCGGACACACCCATTTCACCCAGGATCCGGATACTCTGGACACCTGGTTCAGTTCCGCTCTGTGGCCGTTTTCCACACTGGGATGGCCGGAGAAGACGCCGGAACTGGAATATTTCTATCCCACGGATGTCCTGGTAACGGGTTATGATATCATCCCGTTCTGGGTAATGCGTATGATGTTCTCCGCTCTGGAGCAGACCGGTGAGATTCCGTTCCACCACGTACTGATCCACGGCCTTGTGAGAGATTCCCAGGGAAGAAAGATGAGCAAATCCCTTGGAAACGGCATCGATCCGCTGAAAGTGATCGATCAGTACGGCGCGGATGCCCTGCGTCTGACACTGATGACAGGAAATGCGCCGGGAAATGACATGCGTTTCTACTGGGAGCGTGTGGAGGCCAGCCGCAACTTTGCCAACAAGGTATGGAATGCATCCCGCTTCATCATGATGAACCTGGAAAAGGCGGAGGTTCCGGCAGAGATGCCGAAAGAAAATCTGACCATCGCCGATAAATGGATCCTGTCCAAGGTGAACAGTCTTGCCGCTGAGGTGACGGAGAACCTGGATAAATATGAGCTGGGAATCGCCCTTCAGAAGGTTTATGATTTTATTTGGGAAGAATTTTGCGATTGGTATATTGAAATGGTGAAGCCAAGGCTGTACAATGAAGAGGACGATACAAAGGCGGCTGCCATCTGGACGCTTAAGCATGTGCTGATTCAGGCGCTGAAACTGCTTCATCCCTTTATGCCGTTTATATCAGAAGAAATTTTCTGCAATCTCCAGGAGGAAGAGGAGACCATCATGGTTTCCCAGTGGCCGGTTTACAGGGATGACTGGAATTTTGCAAAGGAAGAACAGTCCACAGAGACCATCAAGGAGGCTGTAAGAGCTATCCGTGGCGTGCGTTCATCCATGAACGTTCCTCCCAGCAAGAAGGCAACTGTTTATGTGGTATCGGAGGACGCAGGGCTGCTGCAGATATTTGAGCACAGTAAAAGCTTCTTTGCCGCTTTGGGCTATGCGGGCGAGGTGATTCTCCAGGAGAATAAGGAAGGAATTGCAGACGATGCTGTATCCGCAGTGATTCACAAGGCAGTGATTTATATGCCATTTGCAGATCTGGTGGATATCGAAAAGGAGATAGAGCGGTTAAGGGGCGAAGAAAAACGTCTGGCAGGAGAGCTGGCCCGTTCCAGAGGTATGCTGGGCAATGAGAAGTTTGTAAACAGGGCGCCCGAGGCAAAGATTGCCGAGGAGCGCGCAAAGCTTGAAAAATATGAGCAGATGATGGAGCAGGTGAAGATACGTCTGGCACAGCTTCAGTGATGAACCCGGAGAAAGATTAGGGCGGTGGGGGCAGGCCGTATACACCGCGGCAGACCAGATACAGGGATAGAGAGGGGGAGCATAGCATGAATCAATCATCAGGAAATAAGCCGGTTATCCATGTCAGGATGTTCGGCGGTTTCACCATCACAATGGATGAAAAGGCCATGTGCGACAGCGATAACCGGTCCAGGAAAGCCTGGAGCCTGCTGAGCTATCTGATAATCAAGCGCAGGGGAGATGTGAGCATCAATGAGCTGTTCCATGCCATCTGGCAGGACGGTGTTCAGGATAATCCTTACGGCGCCCTTAAAACCCTGGTTTTTCGGGTTAGGAAGATGCTGGAGGCCGCCGGTTTCCCATCTCAGGATTTGATTCTGAGCCAGAAGGGGGCCTACATGTGGAACCCGGCCTGGGAAACAGAGGTGGACACGGACCGGTTTGAGAGTCTGTGCCGGAGAATCCTGGACCCGGAATTGGATGGGAAGAATATGTGGGAGGCCTGCCTGGAGGCATTTGAACTCTACAGGGGTATTTTTCTGCCCAGGTCAGCTGAGGAGAGCTGGGTAGGTCCCATGGCTGCCTATTATCACACATTATACCAGAAGCTGGTTGTTTATATGGCGGAAGAACTGATCCGGAATAAGGAGTATGCCCAGGTGGAAGAAATCTGCCAGAGGGCCATCGGCATTGACCGGTTTGCCGAGGATTTCCACTATTACTGGATTTATGCTGCGTATGGACAGGGGGAACAGGAGACTGCCCTGAAGCGGTATAAGGATACCACGGATATGTTCTACCGGGAACGTCTGATGACGCCCTCAGAGCATTTTAAGGAATTATACAAGGTTATCAGCAACAGCGAGCAGGAGGTAGTGACTGACCTGGATGTGATTCAGGAGAATCTGGGCACGGGTAGCGCCGGAGAAGGTCATGGCGCGTACCAGTGTGAATATGCGGTGTTCAAGCGTCTGGTACAGCTGGAACGCAGAGGCGTGGAGCGCAGCGGTGATTCCGTGTACCTTTGTCTTTTGACTGTGGGAGACAGGAAGGGACGTACCCTGAAGCCGGAGATCCAGGCGAGGGCCATGGAGCGCCTGAGGGCGTCTATTCAGAAATCCCTTCGTTCCAGCGACGTTTACGCGCGTTACAGTGTCAGCCAGTTCATCCTGCTTCTGTCCTCCGCCACCTTTGAGAACAGCGAGATGGTCATGGACCGGATTCTGTCCGCTTTCAATAAATCGTATGTGCGCAAGGATGTGGCGGTGAATTACAGCCTTGACGTGCTGAAACCCTGATTATCAGAACCTTTATGACAGCAAGGCAGTTGTTTTTAACTGCTTCACATTCATTACATACAGCGAGGTCAGACTATGAAGATAAAAAATGCGCTTTTGCTGCTGCTGACAGCCTCCATATGGGGGGTGGCCTTTGTGGCGCAGAGCGTTGGAATGGATTATGTGGGCCCACTTACATTTAACTGCGTCAGATGCCTTATGGGTGGTGTCGTCCTTCTTCCCTGCATATGGTTTTTTGACAGGAAGAATAAAAGGAAGGAACAGGTTCCTGTTATACCTGGAGCCAGGAAGACCCTGATTATAGGAGGAATCTGCTGCGGCGTGGCCCTTTGCCTGGCCAGCAATTTCCAGCAGTTTGGAATCCAGTACACCACAGTGGGAAAGGCAGGGTTCATAACCGCCTGCTACATTGTCATTGTCCCTGTACTTGGTCTTTTATTAGGTAAGAAATGCAGTCCGGTGGTTGCCGGGGCAGTAGTTCTGTCACTGGCGGGTCTTTACATGCTGTGCATGAAGGGCGGGGAACTGTCGGTGAACAAAGGGGATCTTCTCATGCTGGTATGCGCATTTCTTTTTGCTGTGGATATCATGATTATTGATTTCTTTTCCCCTGTTGTGGACGGAGTAAAGATGTCCTGTATCCAGTTTTTTGTCAGCGGCATCCTCTCAGGAGCAGCCATGCTGATTTATGAAACGCCTGAATGGAGCCAGATTATAGCCGCATGGGCGCCGGTTCTCTATGCAGGCATCATGTCCTGCGGAGTGGCTTATACCCTGCAGATTGTGGGACAGAAGGGGATGAATCCAACGGTGGCTTCCCTGATTCTGAGCCTGGAATCCAGTATTTCAGTTCTGGCCGGATGGGTGATTTTAGGGCAAAGGCTTTCTTCCAAGGAAGTACTGGGCTGCGCCCTCATGTTTGGCGCCATCATACTGGCGCAGATTCCGGTGGGACGCCGCAGGCAAGCCTCTCTGAATACGGAGGGAAACTAGAGGGCCCGGTGCAGAAGAAAACCGGTGTTACAGAAGGCAGCCGGTGTTACAGAATGCAGTCAATCAGAAACCAGTCAACCAGAAACCAGTCAATAATGCAGAAACCGGCAAAGGGGATTCCTGTCGCATCCTGACGAAGGGCGGCGAGAATATCCGGTTGCCAATTGAATAAAATTAGGTTAAGATTATAAAAGCCTGTCCGGCAGACAGGCTTTTAAGAAAGAATGGATTTTAGTTATGGGACAAGCAGAGGAGTATTTGGACCGCATTCCCATGTGGACCAGGAAAAAGAATTCATTGGAGGACGTCAGGCGGTTTCTGGATTATCTGGGAAACCCTGACCGGGACAGACCGGCGATTCATGTGGCAGGGACCAATGGAAAGGGTTCTGTGTGCGCATTTCTCACCTCTATTTTAGGTGAGGCCGGTTACAGCACCGGCACCTTTATCTCACCACATCTGGTGGAGGTGCGTGAACGTTTCCTGATTAATGGGGAAATGGTGGATCAGGAAAGCTTTGAAGGGGCTTTTGAGACTGTCCTTGAGGCCAGCAGAAAGCTTGCGGACCAGGGACTCTGCCATCCCACTTTTTTTGAATTCCTGTTTTATATGGCTATGGTCCTGTTCAGAATGCATGATGTGGATGTGATGATTCTGGAAACAGGCATGGGCGGCAGGCTGGATACCACCAATGTGCTGGAACGGCCGGCAGCCTGTGTGATTACCTCCATCAGCATGGACCATACCAGGTATCTGGGCGATACCCTAGCCAAGATTGCAGGGGAAAAGGCCGGCATTATTAAGACCGGTGTTCCGCTTATTTTTGACGACGGGCAGCCGGAGGTCTCCACCATACTGGAAGGATTTGCTTTCCGCAAGGGTGCTGCCAGATATCCGGTGGGCCGGGATGATTTTTATGTGGAGGAGATAGGCGAAAAGGGCCTGTCCATTAACGCCAGGATGAAGGACGGCAGATGCCTGGAGCTGGAGATTCCCTTTGAAGCCTTTTACCAGGCGGAGAACGCCATGCTGGCTGTGCGCACCCTGGACGTCCTGCGCTACCCCGGAGAATGTCCCAGGACAGGATGCCGGATGCCGGGACACGGTCCCTGCATCTGCCCGGACGGAAAGGAATGGGGAATATCGGACCAGCATATTATAAAGGGCCTGAAAAATACATTCTGGCCCGGCCGTATGGAGCAGGTGAGGCCGGGAATCTACCTGGACGGTGCCCATAATCCCGGCGGTATTGAGGCGTTCATACAGACAGCCGGGGAAATTTCGGACAGACAGGGAAAGAAGCCATGGCTGCTGTTTGCAGCTGTTTCAGATAAGGACTATGAGCGTATGGCAGAGCAGCTGTGCAGAGAGATGATATGGGAAGCAGTGGGCGTGGTTCATATGAACAGTGACAGAGGACTGGCGGCTGAAGAGCTGGCCAGGGTATTCAGAACCTATACGTCCAGACCTGTTTATTCATATGGGGACACGAAGAGCGCGGTTGAGGATATGGCTGAAAAGAGCCGGGAGGGACTGCTGTTCTGCGCCGGATCCCTGTATCTCATCGGTGAGATTAAGGCGGTACTGGAGCAGAAGTCCTGAGCAGTCCTGATAAGATAGGAGTGATATACATGATTGATTTTGAAGAGGAGATTGAGCGTTTTAAACCAAGCCTGGATGTGGAAGAGGTGGAGGACGCCATTGTTAAGAGCGATTTGACGGATATGACGGACATCATGATGGAACTGATAAAAGAAAGAGGCGAGCGGGACCTGTGAATACAGACTATGCAAGAAAGAACCAGCAGATAGCCAACAGCTTCTACAACCTGGGCCTGGAAAAGGCCAGGATACGGGATCTGTCCGGCGCGGCCCAGTGCCTGAAGAAGAGCCTGCATTTTAATAAGTATCAGACAGATGCCAGGAATCTGCTGGGACTGATATACTATGAGAACGGTGAAGTGGCAGATGCCCTGGTACAGTGGGTCATCAGCCTGAACCTGCAGCCGGAGGATAATCTGGCGGACCATTATCTGGATGAGATTCAGAGGAAGCCGGGACAGCTGGAGATAGAGAGCCAGAATGTGAAAACATTTAACCAG
>OLVT01003184.1_pt1 | contig 10054 bp, 10 predicted proteins | sample 1673241 | NCBI WGS metagenome assembly OLVT01 (sample SAMEA3178936, study PRJEB25190) | human gut metagenome | biome: human gut; feature: human-associated habitat; material: faeces | place: Austria | collected 2013
AGGAACAGGTCCGACGTTTTCTACTATTACATTTCTAGCTTTTTCAATTATAGCATCATTGGTTTTTAATTCTTTACTATTGATAGAAGAAGAAACTGTAAACTCTCCTACTCCCCCTGAGAAATCAGCCGGTTTACCAGCCGGAAGCGGACTTACATTTATTGCTATCTTAGGGGTAGCAATAGATTTTTTAATTTCTATAACGTTACTTCCTCCATTAAAGAATGCATCAAAAGGGTCATCCGATTGTACTGGTTTGCCTATAGTCATTTGGAATTGTGCCGGATCTATGTACAATTTTCCGGATTGTTGAGGGAATAGCACGAACTGACGATAGACAGTTGTATAATAATTACGTCCACGATAATGTTCCGGAGTCCATCTAGCATTTGTTGTCATTTCAATCTCTTGTGAATGAAAACCTTTGAAATCGGGTAACTTTGCATTATTCAATTGCAAATTAGACTCTCTGGTATAAATTTTATAAGTCAAGACAAATGCCTCCTGCTCAAATACATTCGTTTTACTAGCCGTCGCAGTAATAAATAGATCTTGATCGGATACACTCGTACCGGAAGAGGAATGGGCGGAAGAACCTCCTTGTCCACCATTGCTGTTCTGGTCTTGTGGTAAAACCTTGATTTTTACGGAGTTTGATACCATTTGGTTACCATCGGCCACAATTGAAGCACCGCCAATTGTGTATTCACCGGCAGTATTGGCCATCAATATATACGTAAATGTAATACTACTCGTAGATGTTACGTTGCCATTTACAATCTGAGTACTACTTTGTTGTGAACGGCTTGGTCCCATCAACACATCAAATCCTTTGATTGATGGGGCTCGGAAATCTTTTACTTTTTGTGTAGTTACGGTATAAGATAGTCTGAATTGATCGCCTACTACTACTGCGTCAGGAGCAGAAGCAGTAAAAGACACTTTATCGGCAAATGCCTGAGTGCTATATGCTATCAATGCTATCAATATGATAATCAGTTTCTTCATTGCTTATGAAATTTATATCGTCAACTTTATATTACCAATCTTTTTCCAAACGACCACCTTGCATAACCTGCTGTTGCTTCTTTACTTTATCCTGTACGTCTTTCTCATCTTGCATCACAGAATTAAGCAATTGTTCAGCGTTTTCTTTTGACATCTGATTCTTTTGTTTCTCAGATTTTGGAGGTTGTTGTTGATCCTTCTTTTGGTCTTGCTTCTGATCGTTCTGTTTATCTTTGTTCTGGTCTTGCTTTTGATCTTGCTTTTGCTGATCTTTATTTTGATCCTGGTTTTGATCCTGATTCTGTTTATTTTGTTGTTGGTCTTTCAACATTTTTTGTGCAAGAGCCAAATTATACCGGGTCTCATCGTCAGCAGGATTATTACGTAAAGACATCTTATAAGCATCCACAGCCTTTGCATAATCTTTACCGGCTTGAAGAAGTACGCCCATGTTATGATATATTTGAGCCAACTTCATCTTATCCTTCTCAATATTGCTGGCCGATACATATTGTTCCATAGCTTCCTGCATTTTCTGTTGTTGTGAGAGTGTATTCCCTAAATTATACATAGATACTGTAGATTTAGGATTCACCTCCAAAGCTTTCCGATAATTCACTTCGGCATCCACAAACACACTGTCATTAAACAGGCGATTTCCTTTGCGGATATAGTCACGTTCTGCTTTCTGAGCCGATACAAAGGCGGCTGACAGCAGAAACACAGCGAATAGAATATATTTACTTTTTAACATGCGCATAACTACTTCTTATTAGAAAACAGATGAACGTTCTTAAATAAAGGATTCTTGCGATCTAAAATTAATATTTCCGCTAATAACAATAATAGAATAATCCAGGCAATAGCTTGGAACTGTTCATTAAACTCCGTATATACCTTAGATTCCACATCAGATTTTGCCATCTTATTGACTTCCTGATTGATTGCTTTTTGAGCTGAGTTAGAATTATCTACTCGTACATAGATACCTTTTCCTTCTTTGGCAATCTCCTGACACATTGTTTCATTTAAGCGGGTAACAATCACATTACCCTCACGGTCACGCCGATAATCGTTGGTACCTTCTGCTGGGATAGGAGCACCATCGGGCATACCTACTCCCAACACATTAACTTGGATACCTTTTTCAGCAGCAGCTTTTGCCGCTTCAACAGCACCACCTTCATGATTTTCACCGTCAGTAATTACGATAATGGCGCGTCCTACTCCTTCTTGTGGAGTAAAGCTACGTGCAGCCAAATTAATCGCTTCTCCAATAGCCGTACCTTGCTTGGATATCAATGAAGGATTGATAGATTCCAGAAACATTTTAGCGGAAATGTAATCACTGGTAATCGGTAGTTGAGTGAAAGCGTCACCGGCAAATACAATCATTCCCACTTTATCATTGTCAAGTTCATCCACCAATCTAGATATCAGTCTTTTGGCTTTCTCCAAACGGCTGGGTTGTACATCCTGAGCGAGCATAGAATTTGAAATATCCAGTGCAATGATGACTTCCACGCCTTTACGTTTTACTGTTTCCAGTTTGGAACCAAACTGAGGACGTGCTAATAATATTGAAAACAAACCGATAGCGGCAAAAAGTATCCAGAATTTTACATCCGGGCGATATTTGGATACATCGGGCATTAACTGCGCCAATAAAACCGGATCTCCAAAACGTCGGATATTCTTTCTTCTCTTGTAGTTGGAATACAAGTAGAAAGCTGCTAAAAATGGTAATAGCAGCAATAGGTATAAATATGTAGGTTCTCCAAATCGAAACATCTTTCTTAACTATTTTACGATTGACTAATTTACGGTTGACCACCTTATGGAATCTTCTTCAGTATGGAATTACGCAATAATACCTCCAATAGAACACAAAGGAAAGCAGCTAGTGCGAACCAATGATATTCCTCATCCCGTTTGCTATACTCTTTTACATTCAGCTTAGTCTTTTCCAGCTTATCAATTTCTTCGTACACCTCTTTCAGTTTCGAATTACTTGTAGCCCGGAAGTAATTACCGTCCGTAGTACCTGCAATTTGCGTCAATGTTTTCTCATCAATTTCAACAGGCATACTAACATATTGTACAGTATTTCCTACCGGATAAGGATAAGGCGCCATTCCATTCGTACCAACCCCGATGGTATACACACGAATTCCAAAGCTTTTTGCTATTTCAGCAGCTGTCATAGGAGAAATATCACCTTTATTGTTAGTACCGTCTGTCAGCAAAATAATGACTTTAGATTTTGCTTTACTGTCTTTCAGTCGAGTTACAGCATTTGCTATTCCCATACCTACGGCAGTACCATCTTCAATAAGACCGCATTTGATATTGTGAATCATATCTAGCAATACAGCATGATCCACAGTCAACGGGCATTGAGTAAAACTCTCACCGGCAAATAAAGTAATACCTATATTATCATTAGGGCGTCCGTTGATAAACTCTGCCGCTACATCTTTGGCTGCTTCCAATCTATTGGGCTTTAAGTCTTCGGCCAACATACTGGTAGAAACGTCAACAGCCAGCATTATATCAATACCTTCTATTTCGCTGTTCTGCCACTTATTGGTTGTTTGCGGTCGTGCGAGGACCAGAATTACCAATGTTAACGCAAAAAGACGTAAAAGAAAAGGAGCATGCAACAAATAGTTCTTATAACTTTTAGGTGTATGCGCATATACCCGAGCGTCCGAAATCTGAAGAGTAGCTTCACTTTTCCTTTGCTTCAAGATATACCATACAATATAAGGTATAAGTAGTAATAGCAAAAACAGATATTCTATATTGGCAAAAACCATTTTATTTATGATTTAACAGTTTACTTTTAGTATTCAAGTTACTCATTCTTTACACAAAAAGATTGTATATCTGCATACCTATATATATAAAGACACCAATCAATGCCGCAGACAAAAGTGCAATTCCGCAAATCAACATTACTTTAACGCGTAAAGAACGTTTTTCAATAATCGTAATTTCCGTTGGTTGCGGTTTCTGATTTTCCTCTTCCGGTTGTTTTGTTTCATTGATAAAGTCAATTGCATTAATTAAGTTTGCATCATTTTCGTTCATCTGAGGATCATGCTTGGCAAACTTCACTAAATCGGCAGTCTGAAACAGTTCTTTTAGGTCAGATATAGCTTCTTTATCCTTCAATTCCAATAACTTATCAATAATTTCCGATGATGTCATTTCCAATGCATTGAATCCGAAACGATCCTTTATATACGTGCGAAGAGCATCAGTCAATTCCGTATAGTATTCCTTCGATCTTCCCTTCTGCCATACTTTCTCGATTTTGATACGTTCTATCTCTTTCATTGCAGCTTGATGTGGCGGCAATTTCGGTTCTACTTTTATCTTACGGATAATAGGTTTATTATCACGTATACGAACAATGAGATAGATCAGCAAACCGAGTAAAGGTAAAGCTAAGAATGAGCAGGAAATTAAACCGTACCAGTCTTCCCATGCAAAAGGAGCTTTCATTACAGGTTTCTGTCCGAAGAATTGATCAGGGTGTAATGTGTCGACCGGTATTGAGTAGACTTTCAGTGCTAAAGCTTTTGACTTATACTCTTTGCCATCTACAGTAACAAGTATTGGCGGCAGGTAATACAAAGCCGAGTCAAAAGACGTGATAACATATTCCTGTGTGATTAACATTCGCTGGCGGTCATTCAAAAATTGCGTATCCGGTTTGACTGTTTCTATAATTTCCACACCTTTTACTAAAGTATCAGTATAAGCAGGGAAAATAGCATGTTGTTTAGCATCCATAGCCACTTGCAACTGCACTTTTGCCTGTTCACCGATCAGTATTTGCAATGAATCTATCTTCGCCTCTACCGTAACAGATTGTGCAGCTACTTTATCAATGGATAATAGACCTAATAATGCTATCAGAATAATATTTCTACTCATCTTTGATTTCATTAATTTCGTTTGGCAAATAAGTTCAACAATGCCTTTACGTAATCCTCATCGGTTCTGACAGAAACCGAATCCACATTACTTTTCGTAAATGTGTCGTTCAGTTCCGTCTGCTTTTGAATCCACCAATCGTGATGCGCGCGGCGTACAGCTTTTGATGAAGTATCAATCCACTGCTCATGTCCGGTTTCCGCATCTTTTATTCGCATGAGACCCACAGGAGGAAGATCACTCACTCTCCGGTCATAAACCTGTAATGCTACTACGTCATGTTTCCGGTTGGCAATAGTCAGAGCATTCTTAAAACTTTCCTGATCAATGAAGTCGGATAGAATAAAAGCAGTGCAACGTCTTTTCATTACATTCGTCAGATATTCCAATGCAAGACGGATATTAGTACGACGGCTTTCCGGTTGAAAGTCAATCAATTCACGAATGATATATAGAATATGTTTACGTCCCTTTTTAGGAGGAATAAACTTCTCTATCCGGTCTGAAAAGAAAATCACTCCAATTTTATCATTATTCTGAATAGCAGAGAAAGCAAGGGTGGCAGCAATTTCCGTCACCATATCTTTCTTCAACTGTTTGACGGTACCGAACTCCAAACTTCCGGAAACATCAACCATTAACATAACTGTCAGTTCACGTTCTTCCTCAAACACTTTTACGTAAGGTTTGTTGAAACGCGCGGTCACATTCCAGTCTATGTCACGTATATCATCGCCGAATTGATATTCGCGGACTTCCGAGAATGACATACCCCTACCCTTGAAAGCCGAATGATACTGGCCCGCAAAAATATTATTGGACAATCCGCGCGTCTTTATCTCAATCTGACGGACTTTTTTTAATAAATCAGTTGTTTCCATTCAGTAATACATAAATAGTAAACAAATTGTTTACATTAGGGCACTTCAACCTTATTCAATATTTTGCTGACGATTTCATCCGAAGTCATATTACTTGCTTCAGCTTCATAAGTCAGACCGATGCGGTGGCGCAATACATCATGTGCCACGGCGCGCACATCTTCCGGGATAACATAGCCACGGCGTTTGATGAAAGCATAACTGCGTGCCGCCAATGCCAGATTGATAGATGCACGAGGGGAACCGCCGAATCCGATCATATCTTTCAGTTCCTTGAGATCATATTTTTCAGGGAAACGGGTTGCAAATACAATATCGACAATATATTTTTCAATCTTTTCATCCAAATATACCTGACGTACGACCTTACGCGCTTCGATAATCTCGTCTGCTTTCAGAATAGGCTTTACATTCAGTCTTTCTCCGTTTATATTCTGGCGTATAATTAATTTTTCTTCTTCCAGTTTAGGATAGTCGATAACTACCTTCAGCATGAAACGGTCTACCTGCGCTTCAGGTAACGGATACGTACCCTCTTGTTCGATAGGATTCTGAGTTGCAAGCACCAAAAAAGGTTCAGGCAGTCTGAATGTTTCCTTACCTATGGTAACCTGGCGTTCCTGCATAGCTTCCAATAAAGCACTTTGCACCTTGGCCGGAGCACGGTTAATTTCATCGGCCAATACAAAATTGGCAAATACAGGTCCTTTCTTTACCTGAAAAGCTTCATCTTTCTGGCTGTAAACCATCGTACCGATAACGTCCGCCGGCAACAAGTCAGGTGTAAACTGAATACGGCTATATTGTGCATCAATCAATGAAGCCAGTGTTTTGATAGCCAATGTTTTTGCCAAACCGGGCACACCTTCCAACAACACATGTCCGTCAGACAACAAACCGATTAACAACGACTCTACCAGGTGCTTTTGTCCTACAATAACCTGGTCCATGCCCGTAGTAAGATTGGTAACGAAAGCACTTTGTCTTTCAATCCGCTCGTTCAATTCGCGGATATCAATTGTTTCAGCCATAAATCAATGTATTTTAATGTTTAATTTTTCGTTTTCGCCCGGCCATACACCGGTAATTATAATTCGTTTCCAAAAGTACGGGAATAAATTAACCATAGCAACTAATTTTTATTAAAAAACAATGTGAAACCTTTAGATTAAACTACTTTCATAGAGTTTAGAGCCTGTTTAATTTTGTTCAGCATTCTTTTCAAGAGTTCTTCTTTGAAAATATTTTTCTGTTTTTACTAAGAGCATAGCAGGCTATGTAACGGATAAAAAGAGGAAAACAGACCAGGAAGAAACTCAAATATTCTTGAAGAAAATACTTCTTCAAGAATATTTAAACAAGCTCTGAGTATTTAACAAAAAAGAAGCAGTATCTTTTTACTGCTTCTTCACTAATTTAGGTATCTTTATTGTTGTGCCCGCAGGTACATTATCCGGTTTTTTGATAACGTCCGGATTATGCTTTACTATATATGGATATAACGCTTTAGTTCCATAAAAACGAAGAGCCACTCTGGTCAATGTCTCACCCGGCTTTATCGTGTATGTCGCCTGCGTTCCTGCAATGGTATAATTGGTAGAATCGGGTACATACTCAACTTTCTTCTCTTTTTTCGGCTGGGAAGCAGATGTAGCGGCTGCCACCACAGGCTGTCTGACGGCAACCTTCCGATCTCCTGCTGTTTTATTACAGGCTCAGCAATCAGCTTCTTCGACACAGTATCTTTTACGGCAATCACCACACTGTCCTTAACACCGACACTATCCATCAAGACCGTATTACCTGCCGCATTGCCAGCTTCATTGTCAGCGGTTTCCTCCACAGGTGATTCAGCCGATAATCCGTCAAACCAATCAGGATAATACAAATAAGCGACGGTTCCTGCACATAGCAATACCACAAGAGCCACGATGGCAATGAAGTATTTCATTGCGGAAGATTCAGCCGGGCCGGCAGTTTTGATAACCTCCACCCTCTCTTCATTAACTTCCTCCGAAGCCACAGTCTCCACAGGAACAACGGCTTCTTCTACAGGTTCCGGTTCGACAGGACTATCGATTTTCTCCGCAATCTCCGGTGTCTCAACCGCACTACCGGCAACCACTTCCGGCACAACATCTTCCACTTTCTGCTCCGTATCTTCATCTTCCTCACTGCCACTATCTACAGGGGTATCTTCTAAAACAGTACCTTCATTGAGCACTACTGTTTCAAAATGTGCAAACGGCTTATTGATAATATCTTTCAGAGCAGGCTCCGGAGTAAATGAGACTTTGGTATGGCCCTGTATCTCAAAGCGTTCCCCAGTATTGACATTTACACTCTCCCGGCTTTCCACATCAATCAGTTTAAAAGCGCCCAAGCCTTTAATCTTCACATACTTGTCTTTTTCCAACGCTTCTTCAATCAGTTGGAAAAACTCTTTCACAAAACTATCGGCATTCTTCTTGCTCATGCCATGCTTTTCAGCCAGCAAGTCAATCAGATCCTGTATGTTTAGTTTTTCATTCATAATATGGAAGATTTTAAAAGAAAGATCACTTAAACTTATCCTTTAGCAAAGTACTGGGTTTATAAGTTAACACCAGTTTAGGCGGAACCAGCATACGCTGTTTGGTTGTTGGATTTACGGATATACGTTCCGCTTTCTTTTTCACTTCGAATGTTCCAAAACCTTGTATGGAAATCATATTCCCTTCTTCCAGTTGCCGCGTCATATCCGACAGTAAAGAAGTAACCAACTCCGAAGTATCCTTCAAAGTATACCCTAACCTGCGTGACAATTCCGAAGTAAATTCTTTGTTATTCAAAATCCAAGCTTTAAAATTGTGAACTACTGTGCTATATTAGCAAATCTTCCCCACATACACAAGAAGTACGAAAGGAAATATTTAAATAATCCGTCCAAAAAGGTCGAAATCATCGGAATTTACTATCTCTACGTGGTAAAAGTTACCTATATGCAACGCCCTGTCTCCACGCTCAATCAAAACCTCAGGATCCACTTCGGGAGAATCAAATTCTGTACGTCCAATATAATATTCGCCTTCCAGCCGGTCAATGATTACTTTCATCTGCCTGCCTACTTTCTCCGCACTCAACTCCCCTGAAATGCCTTGTTGAATAGACATTAACTCATCCAAGCGCGCTTGTTTCACTTCCTGGGGAATAGAATCCTCATATTCAGCAGCGGCATACGTCCCTTCTTCTTCCGAATACGCAAAAGCCCCCATTCTATCGAAACGCACTTTACGGACAAACTCTTTCAGCTCCTCAAAATCGGCTTCAGTTTCTCCTGGATGCCCCACCATCAGTGTAGTACGGAGATGAATACCGGGAACCTCCTCACGGAATTGTTCTATCAGCTTATACGTCTCATCCTTCGTCACATGGCGACGCATCTTTTGCAGCATATTGTCACTGATATGTTGCAGGGCAATATCCATATATTTGCATACATTGTCACGCTCGCGCATCACACGGAATAAATCAGCCGGAAAATGTGCCGGATAGGCATAATGCAAGCGTATCCACTCCACTCCGGGAATATCCGAAATCCGCTCAACAAGCTCGGGCAACATTTGCTTCTTATATAAATCTACTCCGTAATAGGTCAACTCCTGGGCTATAACCTGGAATTCCTTTACACCCCGTGCAACCAAATACTTCACCTCGTCAAGTATCTCCTCCATCGGGCGCGACACATGCCGTCCCGTAATGATGGGAATAGCGCAATAAGAACATTTCCTATCACAACCTTCCGATATCTTCAAATAAGCATAATGATGCGGAGTGGTCAACGTGCGCTCAATGGCAAACTCCGATTTATAGGCTTTGCCTAAGTCAGCCAGTAGCTCATTCCAATTGAACTTACCATAAAACTTGTCTACTTGAGGAATTTCCAATGCCAGCTCTTTCAAATATCTTTCAGATAGACATCCCATTACATATAGTTTTTTCAACCTCTTTTCCTCTTTAGCCTGGCAGAATTCCAATATCATATTGATGGATTCTTCTTTGGCATCTCCGATGAAACCGCACGTATTGATAACTGCAATTTCTCCTTGAGGATTTTCGGCGTCATGAGTCACTTTGTAACCGTTTGCTTCCAGCTGACGCATCAGCTTTTCTGAGTCTACCAGATTTTTGGAACACCCTAGGGTGATAATATCTATTGTATTACGTTTCATTTATTTTTC
>OLVT01003185.1_pt1 | contig 10053 bp, 7 predicted proteins | sample 1673241 | NCBI WGS metagenome assembly OLVT01 (sample SAMEA3178936, study PRJEB25190) | human gut metagenome | biome: human gut; feature: human-associated habitat; material: faeces | place: Austria | collected 2013
TCGCGATTTGTCAACAAGAAAATTAAATTTTTTCACTTCCTTTCCGCCGTCCCGATTGGCAGAAAAGTAGGGTCGGGACGGGAGTCACCAAAAACAGACAGGGCCACAGTTTGGACCGAACAGAGCACAGAAAACGCCGCAGCACATCAGTGCTGCGGCGATTCATGGGCTTAGTAATACTTTTTGCGGTTCTTGCGAGCGGCCTCGGACTTTTTACGGCTCTTGACGCTCGGGCTCTCGTAGTGCTCACGCTTGCGAACCTCGGCCAGCACACCAGACTTGGCACAGCTGCGCTTGAAACGCTTCAGAGCGCTCTCCAAAGACTCGTTTTCTCTGACACGGACTTCCGACATTTATATTTCCCTCCCTCCGGCGCGGCGGGGCGTCCCCTGCTGCGAAAGGGCCATTTATATGGCTTTAACAGAACCATTATATTTGAAATCAAGTCAAATGTCAAGTTCTTCTTTGGTCGAAAAATTTGAATTTTTTGTGACCGTGGAGCGGGCAGGCTTATGCCTTGGGCTTGAAGATCAGGCTGACCAGCTTACCCTTGACCACGATGGACTTCACCAACTCCTTGCCCTCGGCCAGCTTGGCCACTTTGGGGTCGGCCAGCGCAGCGGAGACGATCGCCTCGTCGCTGGCGTCGGTGGGAACCACGATGTTGGCCTTCACCTTGCCGGACACCTGGACAGCCATCTGGGTCGTGGCGGCCACAGTTTTGCTCTCGTCATACTCAGGCCAGGCCTGGAGACATACCTGACCACTGTAGCCGGCCATCTCCCACAGCTCCTCACACATATGGGGGGCGAAGGGGGAGAGCATCAGCAACAGGGCCTTCATGTCGCCCCGGCTGGCGCCATTGGCGTAGAAGTCGTTGACCAGGGACATCAGGGCAGCGATAGCGGTGTTGAACTTCATGGCCTCGATGTCGTCGGACACCTTCTTGATGGTCTTGTGCACCGCGCTCTCGTTGGCCTTGGAACAGCCGGCCTCCTCCGTGAGGTTCTCCGCCAGGTTCCAGACCCGGTCAAGGAAGCGCTTGCAGCCCTTGACGGCGTTGTCGCTCCAGGCGGCGGCCTTTTCAAAGTCGCCGATGAACATGATATACAGGCGCATGGTGTCCGCGCCGTAATCCCGAATCACGTCGTCAGGGTTGACCACATTGCCCAGGGACTTAGACATCTTGACGGAGGGACGCAGGGCCTGATTGCCGTACTTTTCAATGAGAGCCTGCTTCTCCTCCTCGGTCTCCACGTTGCCCACATAGTGAGGGTTCTTGCCCAGGATCATGCCATGGCTGGTGCGCTTGGCATAGGGCTCAGCACAGGGGATGACGCCAATGTCGTGGAGGAAGTTGTTCCAGAAGCGGGAGTAAAGCAGATGGAGGGTGGTGTGCTCCATGCCGCCGTTGTACCAGTCCACCTGGCCCCAGTACTCCAGGGCCTCTTTGGAGGCCAGGGCCTTATCGTTGTGGGGATCCATATACCGCAGATAGTACCAGCTGGAACCGGCCCACTGGGGCATGGTGTCGGTCTCGCGCTTGGCCGGGCCGCCGCAGCAGGGGCAGGTGGTGTTCACCCAGTCGGTCATGGCTGCCAGGGGGGACTCGCCGTTGTCGGTGGGCTCATAGCTCTCCACCTCCGGCAGGAGGAGGGGGAGCTGGTCCTCCGGCAGGGGGACCCAGCCGCACTTGTCACAGTGGACCAGGGGAATGGGCTCCCCCCAATACCGCTGGCGGGAGAAGACCCAGTCCCGCAGCTTATAGTTGACCTTCTCGTGGCCGATGCCCTTTTCCTCCAGCTCCTTGATTGTCTGAGTGTAATTGCCTTCTAAGAATTTAATGGCTTTATTAATATTTTCCCTGTAATCTTCTTTGGAAATATATCCCTGACAGGGACCTTTGCACTGTCCAATATGATAATAAAGACAAGGCCTTCCATTAATCTTTGGAATATTCTTATATTCTCCATCAGCAGTATATGTGCCATCACTTACAATAGCCTTGTTGCAACTTCTAATTTGATACATTTTCTGTAACAAATCTATGGTGTCTTTAACCGCTGCACTACTTGTAAAAGGTCCAAAATATTTATTATTGTCCTTCTTCATCCTTCTCGCCAAAACAATTCGTGGATAATCCTCACTTACTGTAATCATTACATAAGGATATGTTTTGTCATCCATAAGCATTGTATTATATTTAGGTCTGTATTCTTTAATCAGATTACATTCAAGTATTAATGCTTCAAGTTCTGAATCTGTAAGAATATACTCAAACCTTCTTATTTTTGAAACCATGGATTCTATTTTTGTTGTTCTTTTTGTGCTTTTTCTAAAATATGAGCTTACACGCCTTTTAAGATTAACAGCTTTTCCCACATAAATAACATCATCGTGGGCATCGTGCATTAAATACACCCCCGGTGTCTGTGGCATTTTTTTTAGTTCTTCCGCAAAATTAAATTCACCCATTGTTCTACCTGCTTTTATAAAATCGTATTTATTCTACAGACTAACTTACGAAAGCTGACAACTTTGAATAATCAAAGGTGTCAGCTTTCATATAGTCATCCGGTAATAATCTTTGTGCTGTTTGTTTTTGAACAAACAATCTGTATTCTACATTTCAGTAGTTTCTAAATTACCTGCATTCTATGCTTCTGTATTCTGTGTATCTAAATTTTCTGCATTTGCATTATTTTCTGTATTCTGTGTTTTAGAAGCTTCTGCCTTTTCAGCTTCTTCTCTCTCGCACTGTTCAAAAATATCCATAAATTCCCTGCCTGTGATTGTTTCTTTTTCGTATAAGAATTTTGCAATCTTGTCAAGCTTAGTACGGTTATTTCTAAGAAGCTTCTTAGCTTCTTCGTATTTTTCTTTAAGAAGAATCTTAACCTCTTCTTCAATCTCTGTTGCTGTCTTATCGCTACAGTTGAGTGTTGTTCTGTTGCCTAAGTATGGATTTTCAACCTGTTCAAGACTCATTAAGCCGAACTTTTCTGACATACCATACTGTGCAATCATTGAGCGGGCTATCTTTGTAGCCTTTTCCATATCATTTGATGCACCTGTTGTCACTGAATCAAATACAATTTCTTCTGCTGCTCTACCTGCAAGGAATGTTACAAGCCTTGCATTTAATTCTTCTTTTGACATAAGATATTTTTCTTCTTCAGGCGCCTGTATAACATATCCTAATGAACCCATTGTTCTTGGAACTATTGTAATCTTCTGTACCGGTTCTGCATGTTTCTGTAATGCTGTTACTAATGCATGACCTACTTCATGGTAAGAAACTATCTTCTTTTCTTCTTTGCTGAGAATTCTATCTTTCTTTTCTTTTCCGGCAATTACAACTTCAACTGCTTCCATTAAGTCAGCCTGAGAAATTGCTCTTCTACCACATTTTACTGCGTTGATTGCTGCTTCGTTAACCATATTGGCAAGGTCTGAACCTACTGCACCACTTGTAATGTTTGCAATAGCATCAAAATCTACTGTTTCATCTAATTTAACATCTTTTGAATGAACTCTTAAAGTTTCAAGTCTGCCCTTAAAATCAGGTGCGTCTACAATAATTCTTCTGTCAAAACGTCCTGGTCTTAAAAGTGCCGGATCAAGTACTTCCGGTCTGTTAGTTGCAGCAAGTATTAAAATACCCTTTGATGTATCAAAACCATCCATTTCTGCCAAAAGTGCATTTAATGTCTGTTCTCTTTCATCGTTTCCACCGCCATATCTTGAGTCTCTGCTCTTTCCTATTGAGTCAATTTCGTCGATAAATACGATACATGGTGCATTCTCTTCTGCCTGCTTAAACAAATCTCTTACTCTTGAAGCACCTACACCTACGAACATTTCCACAAAGTCTGAACCTGACAATGAGAAAAATGGCACATTAGCCTCTCCTGCAACTGCCTTAGCCAACAATGTTTTACCTGTTCCCGGCGGTCCTACTAACAATGCTCCCTTTGGAAGCTTGGCACCGATTTCTGTATATTTGCCCGGATTATGAAGGAAATCTACCAATTCAACTACTGATTCCTTAGCTTCTTCCTGACCTGCCACATCCTTAAACGTAACACCTGTTTCCTTCTGAACATATACCTTGGCATTGCTCTTTCCGACACCAAAAACTCCACCGCCTGCGCCACCGCCTGCTTTCTTCATTATAAATGTCAGTAATACATAAAACATAACAAAAGGTAATACCCATTCAAGCAAAATAAGCAAAAAGTTTGACGAACTACTCTGCTGTTCTCCTTTGAATTTTACCTGTGTATATTTTTCTTTTAATTCCTGAATAAGTTCAGGGTCATTTAATTCTGTTGTCCAATATCTTACTTTTATAATGTTTCCATTATTATCTTTAGGTGTAATTTCTATCTTATTGTTATTGAAAACAACTGATTCCACATTATTATTTTCAAGCAAAGCTATAAACTGATTGTAACTAATCTCCTTGGTAGTCATTGAATCAACTATATATGAGCTTAATGTTGTAAAAAGAAATGCGGCTACAAGTGCAACCACTATGCCTATTATTTGATTTTTCTTTTGATTCTTGTTATCCCTATCGTTTTTCGGATTATTCCTATTAGTATTTCTATTAGTATTATTATCCATCAAGTCTTCCCTTTCTTTACATTCTGCATATCTTTTATGTATATCTTTAGACTTTAATAATATACCATATACTTTGTAAATAATGTGAATTTTTGATAAAAAAAGTTTAAACTTTTAAAATTTTTACATTCCTATGGAATTAATTTTTTGATTGTAGTACACTAGTAAGGTGAATTTTTATGTTCAGATGATGTTTAGCCCCAAAACTACTAAACATCATAGTGTATTATACAAATGGAGGAATGTCTCATGGCAGTAAAATATGTATTTGTAACAGGCGGTGTTGTTTCCGGTCTCGGAAAAGGTATCACTGCTGCATCTTTGGGTCGTCTTTTGAAAGCTCGTGGTTACAAGGTAACAATGCAGAAGTTTGATCCTTATATTAACATTGACCCAGGTACTATGAACCCTATTCAGCACGGAGAAGTTTTCGTTACAGACGATGGTGCTGAAACTGATCTTGATTTAGGTCATTATGAAAGATTTATTGATGAAAGTTTAACAAGAAATTCTAACGTTACAACCGGTAAGGTTTACTGGTCTGTACTTGAAAAAGAAAGACATGGTGATTTTGGTGGAGGAACTGTTCAGGTTATTCCGCATATTACTAACGAGATTAAAAGTCGTTTTCACCGCAGTCTTTCAGAAGAAACTGAAATTGCTATTATTGAAGTAGGTGGAACAGTTGGTGATATTGAATCACAGCCATATATTGAAGCTATCAGACAGTTCCAGCATGATGTTGGACGTGAGAATTGTATTCTTATTCACGTAGCTCTTATGGTTTATCTTCCTGCATCTGAAGAAATGAAAACTAAACCTATCCAGATGAGTGTTAAGGAATTACAGAGACTTGGTATTCAGCCTGACGTAGTTGTTTGTCGTACTGAATACGAAATTGACGACAATCTTAAAGACAAAATCAGTCTTTTCTGTAATGTTCCTGCAAGCCACGTTGTTCAGAACCTTACAGTTGATATGCTTTACGAAGCTCCTCTTGCAATGGAAAAAGAACATCTTGCAGAAATTGTTTGCCAGAGCTTAAAGCTTGATTGTCCTGAACCTGACCTTGACGAATGGAAGGCTATGGTTGACGCAGCTAAGCATCCTGTTCAGGAAGTTACAGTTGCATTAGTTGGAAAATATATTGCATTACATGATGCTTACATTAGTGTTGTTGAATCTTTAAAACATGCCGGTTATCCAAGCCGTTGCACTGTTAATATTAAATGGGTTGACTCAGAAGAAGTTACTGATGAGAATGCTGCTGAAATCTTCAGTGATGTTTCAGGTATTCTTGTCCCAGGTGGTTTTGGCAGCCGTGGTATCGACGGTAAGATTGCTTCTATCAAATATGCAAGAGAGAACAATATTCCATTCCTTGGTCTTTGCCTTGGCATGCAGCTTTCAATTGTTGAATTTGCAAGAGATGTAGTTGGTTTCCATGATGCTCACAGTATTGAACTTAATCCTGCAACTACACATCCTGTTATCAGTCTTATGCCTGACCAGGAAGGTATTACAGATATCGGTGGAACTTTAAGACTTGGTTCTTATCCATGTCACTTGGATACAGAAAGTCTTGCTTATAAATTATATGGAGAAGAATTAATTCATGAACGTCATCGTCATCGTTATGAAGTAAACAACGATTACAGAGAAGCCCTTACCTCAAAGGGAATGAAGTTATCAGGTATCTCTCCTGACGGACGTATTGTAGAAATGATTGAAATTCCTTCACATCCATTCTTCATTGCAACACAGGCACATCCTGAATTAAAGAGCCGTCCTAATAGACCACATCCTTTATTCTTAGGATTTGTAAATGCAGCAATCGAAAAAGGAAAGCAGAAATAAATCCCTGGATTAGAATTGTACTAATTAAATATATGAATTTATACGCCGGATTCATAATGAATCCGGCTTTTCTATGGCTACCACTATACCTATCCTACCATTACACCACTCACACTACAATCATTTAAAAAAGCTGCCCCGCCGGAACATTCTCCAATATTCCAACGGAGCAACCATATTAATCAATATTTTATTTACTAACAATTACAAATGCTATTTCCAGCTTGATTTGTTGTTGTTCACTTATATATTATTATATTCTTGCCAACCGAAAATTTTTCTAACTCTCTGCCTCTGTATTACTCCAGAAGTCTACAGGCTCGTAGTCTCTTAGTGCCACAAGGTAACCCTGCTTGTCTAACCGGTCCTGTATTATGTTCAATGTTTCCACACTGTCAGCTGTTACTGTATGGTAATGGTATTCTGAGGTGATTTGTTCAAGGGGAACAGAAACACCTCCTTTTATGCCATCAACATATCTCTTTGCATCCATTCTGGATTTTATATTCATCTCAACACGTATTACTCCATAAAGCTTGTGGTATACGAATACATCTTCCACTTTACCACCGCAATCTACTATAAGATTTAATTCATCAAGCATCTTTTCGGCACTGTGTTTTACCTTAAAAACTCTCTGAATGTTTCCTTTGTCCAGAAGTACATAGCCTTTGTGTGTTGATATTATATCGTGATTTTTTGCGCGAAGTAATGCTATATCCTGAACGATAACCTGGCGGCTTACCTGAAACTTTGTGGCAAGTTTTGTTCCTGATACTGCACTTTCACTTTCCTGTAAAATTTTTAATAGATTCTCTCTTCTTTTTTCTCCGCCCATTTCTCACCTCTATTAAATACGATGAAGATTCTTTAATGAGATATCCATAATAGGTGCAGAATGTGTTAAAGCACCACTTGAAATATAATCAACTCCCAAATCTACTAATTTAGAAATATTTTCCTTAGTTACATTTCCTGATACTTCAATTTCAGCTCTTCCATCAATTATTTCAATAGCTTCCTTCATTACATCATGGTCCATATTGTCTAACATAATAATGTCGGCACCGGCTTCAACTGCCTGACGGACCATATCTAAGCTTTCAACTTCCACTTCAATCTTTCTTACGAAAGGAGCATATTCCTTAGCCATCTGGATAGCCTTTTCAACGCTACCTGCTGCACCGATATGATTGTCTTTCAGCAAAATACCGTCTGTAAGGTTGTATCTGTGGTTATTTCCGCCACCAACTCTAACAGAATATTTTTCGAAAATACGATTATTAGGTGAAGTCTTTCTTGTATCAAGAAGCTTAGTCTTGCTGCCTTCTAATAATTTCGCAATTGAATTAGTATATGTTGCAATACCACTCATTCTCTGAAGATAATTAAGTCCTGTTCTTTCACCAACTAAAAGAATTCTGATGTCACCTTTTACAGTTCCCATAAGCTGACCTTTTTTAACCTGGTCGCCATCTTTAACTAACAAATCAACTTCTACATTTTCATCTAATAACTGAAAAGCTCTTGCAAAAACCTGAAGTCCGCAGATAACTCCGTCTTCTTTACAAATAAGGTCTACCTGTCCCATGCAAGCCTCTCTCATAACTGAATTAGTTGTTACGTCCTCGCTTGTTACGTCTTCCTTTAATGCACTTAAAATAAGTGGATCTACTGATAATTTTAATGTAATTGGATCAAACATTTTATATTTTTCCTCCCAGTTTTTATGTTAAATTTCGATTAGTCTTCTAAATAATTTTTTATGTTTTTCAAATAATTTATCGACTTTTCAAATAATTTCACGGTCTTTTTCAAATAATCTTTCAATTTTTTAAGCATTGTGAAGATTAATTTTCCTGTTTTTCTTCATCATTCATTTTTGCATTTTCTTTATCGATTTCATCTCTAATTAACTGCTTGTATTCTTCTTCAAGCTTCTTCTTGTCTTCATATGGTGTGAAATCAACATTGTCAAAGCTTTTTGTTTTGGTCTTATCAAACTCTGCTGTCATTTCTTTTGCAGCTCTCTTGGCAAAAACCATACTTTCCAATAATGAGTTGCTGGCAAGTCTGTTTCTTCCGTGAACTCCGTTGCAGGCTGTTTCGCCAATTGCATAAAGCTGATCCATTGAAGTCTTACTCTGAAGATTTACTTTTATTCCTCCCATAAAATAATGCTGAGCAGGAACAACAGGTATCATTTCATCAGGCACATTATATCCGTGTTCTTTACAATGTTCAACAATATTAGGGAAGTGTTCCTTCAACTGTTCAGGATCAATAGTCTTCATTGAAAGCCATACATGTTCGCTACCTTCTCTCTTCATTTCCTTTCTGATATTTCCTGTAAGAATATCTCTTGGAAGAAGTTCCTCTGTAAATCTTTCCTTACTATTGTTATATAACTTGGCACCTTCACCTCTTACAGACTCGGAAATCAGAAAACTTCTGTCCTCTTCTTTTTCTGAATAAAAAGTTGTTGGGTGAATCTGCACATAGTTTACATTCTTTAATTCTACACCATGTTTAATTGCAACTGCAATACCATCACCTGTTAAATGTCTGTAATTAGTTGAATATCTGTAAATACCTCCGATTCCACCACAAGCCAAAACTGTATAATTAGCAGTTATTGTATCAAGTGAACCGTCATCCTTTCTTACAACAACACCATAGCAGCAATTGTCCTTAGTTAACAAATCGACCATTGTCCAGTGTTCCTTAATTGTAAGATTATCAAGTTTCTTGCACTGCTCGTATAAATGGCTTGTAATCTCCTTGCCTGTAATGTCCTCGTGATAAACGATTCTGTTTCTGGCATGGGCGCCCTCTCTTGTATATGCAAGATTTCCATCCTCATCTCTCTGAAAATCAACCCCATAACTTAAAAGGTCTTTCACCAAATCAGGTGATTCCTTTATCATAGTTTCTACTGCTGCAGTATCATTTTCAAAATGGCCTGCTTTCATTGTATCATAAAAATAACTGTCAAAATCATCAGGATCTTTAAGCATACACATTCCACCCTGTGCTAAATAGGAGTCACTATGTTCTACTATATCCTTTGTTATCATTAATATATTTTTGTCCTTCGGCAAATTAAGTGCGCAATATAAACCTGCACAACCACTGCCTACTATCAAAACATCTGTTTGCATTTCTTCCTCCTAATGTGCTATATGGACTTAAATTGCCATATTTTTTCTACATTGCCACTTAGTATAGCACAAACATATGGAACTGACAAGACAGTTGTAAATACATATGAAGAAAATCTGTAAAGTTCTGTCATTACAGATAATTTTTTCAAAAAAAAAACGGATGCTCAACTGAAACATCCGCTCTTTAAAAAATTCTTATTTATCTGGAAACACCTAGCTTTGACATTAACGCTTCCTGCCTACTTCAACGCTGCAAGTGCCTTAACAACTAACTCCCATGTACGCTGTGTTGATGAAATACTTAATTCTTCATTTGTTGTATGGATATTATTCATCTGTGGTCCAAATGATACAGCATCAAGTCCAGGTAACTTAGATGCAAAGATTCCACACTCAAGTCCTG
>OLVT01003186.1_pt1 | contig 10053 bp, 8 predicted proteins | sample 1673241 | NCBI WGS metagenome assembly OLVT01 (sample SAMEA3178936, study PRJEB25190) | human gut metagenome | biome: human gut; feature: human-associated habitat; material: faeces | place: Austria | collected 2013
ATAGAAGTTTGTCGCTTTCCTCCTCAATCCTGCTATATTCCGGAGACACTTTCAAACGATTTTTACAACCTTCACTGATTTCATCCACCACAGCACAGGCCCATAACGGCAGATGATAGATGTCAATATCTTCTATCTTCATAGCCTCCTTTCCCTCCTTTCCCGCCCACTATATCAGAGCATCAGGAAATGAACGAGGGTGCGTTTTCTCACTTCGCACAATTTTAAGGCTATGTATCACGGTATCAGTTGCCCGATACCGTATTATTTATCTTACCCATTCCGTTCTTTTTTGCTCCGTCTCTGCCTCTCCTTCCTCCGGTTCTTCCTCCATCACAATCCGATCTTTCTTATCCATATCCAGAAGCACGTTCAGTTCCCCCAACCTTGCCACCTTCTCTGCCAGTTCTTTTTCCTGCGGAAATTCTTTCTGCGCCTCCGCTTTCGCAGTCTCCAACTGGCTTTTCGCTGTTTCAAGCTGTTCCCGGCAACGGGAAAGATTGTCCGGCAGTTCATTCATCTTATTGTCAAGCCTTGTGATATTTCCATAAATATCCGTTCCAAGCGGCACCTTATAAGTTGCTTTTCCATGTAACGCAATCACAAATTCCTGGCCGACGGAAGAATAGGACAGCTCCATAGACAACCCACGGTAGGTTCCAAGCGGCACAGGCTCCGGGGATTTCATGGCTTTACATGCTTCAATGATCGCCTGCCCTGCTTCTTTTTTCTCTGTATAAACATGATCTCCGATCTGCATAACCGGAAATGTCTCCCGGTCTGTCGGCGTATGCGCCTTGACCTTTTGGATGTCTTCTTCATACTGACGGATCAGAAGTTCCTGCTGTCGTATCTTTTCCACAAGTTTTTCATTATTTTTTCCAAAACGATGATCATGGAGATCTGAGATTAAAACTATACGAAATGGCTCTGATATTTTGCTGCTATTCACTGTGAATTCTGAAATCTTGAGACATTTATATGAAATCCATATACTAATCAGACATGTAATAATCAATATTACCATTATTATAAGTATTACTTTTATTAGTTTTTTCAATCTCATCACTTCCTATCGCAATGCTTATAATAAAAATCATCAATTATCTGCATCTTTTGCACCATTGACTCAAATTCTTTTAAAAATAGATATTATTAGCATATTTTATGACAATAAATCACTTTTAGTCTAAAAACAAAAATTTTATTATTTGAACTATCATAATGAAACCATAAGCCCAAAAAGCGCGTCCAAGCACAATAAAAAATAAAATTTAGGCGGAAACATAGGAAAAATAAAATAAATAACAGTAGATACTATAGCATGGGCTTTTCCAGGATATTTTACATATATCAAAAAACACTAAACTCCCCATTAACATAGCTAAAACCCATCCGCGCCAACCTTTCACCGTATAGTAACGAGATAATATAATTGCATATACCGGTCATTTAGGGTTCTTCCACATATTTCAGTAATGCAAAAAGAATATTTTGAAGAACATTGAAATATACCGAGTTTGTCAATCATGCATTTACCCTAATACCAACTTTTGCGGAAGAACCCACAGTCACCGTTATTTACATAAGATAATCGATATTACTCTCAAAACTGTTTCCACACTACTCGCTTTCCAAAATATATGTTGCTTTTCCTTCCCACAAAAAATGCTAAATATCTATCCACTACAAAAACCGCAGGAATTTCTAATGCTATAATAAATAACAAAAGTACAAACCCTACAGCTACATCCTGATCTATCTTTTGTAAAAGTACTCCCGATAATGCATAAATGAACAATTGGTGTGTTCCCATAATCGTAAGAGTATGCTGTCCAATACATGAAAAAACTTTGCACTGAAATAAACGCGAAATCCCAAGAATCAAAGAAGTTCCACTGATTCCTCCAATTACAAAAAATACAGGATTTCTTATAATACAGGTATAGAAATCATTACCTCCCCATTTTAAACTGATCACAGCCACTATTCCGGTAATAGCAAATGCTAATATTATATTTAATATACTCTTTGTCTTTTCTGATTGGAAGAGTTTTCTCCCTGCATGCCCTATCATGATAAATCCATATGCCAGAAGACCTCGCCCTACAATAATTAGGACTTGATTTTTGTTCATAAACATAGGAAGAATAAAACTTAATAATACGGATACCACACACCAAACACAATTCGTAAATTTTACATATATCAGATATAGGAGACTTCCCATAAACGTTGCCGGAAGAAACCAGTCCGCTCCCACATTACAGCGAATTGTGACCATATTATATAATCCTGTGAAAATATCCTGAGATCCTAAAATCCATTTCCATATAATACCTATAACTTCAAAAAACAGATATGGAACTATTAAAGTATATACTCGCTTAAGTATAAATTCTTTTACAGAATATTTCCTCCACTTTTCATTATTAAACAGCACACCATGAAGAATAAAAAAAGCCGGCATATGAAACGCATAAATAAAGGATTGAATTACTGCTAGATACAATTTAGCATATCCGGGATTTATTACAATAAGTACATGTCCCCAAACAACTAAGAAAATCAAATAAGCTTTAGCCAAATCAAAATATTCTATTCTCTTAGTCATCATTTTACACCCTTCCTATTACTTTATTATCTAAATAACATTTTGAACAAATTACTTACTCTCTCTTTTAGAAGTTTGAAACCTTCTGTTCGATGATAAAACGTTACTACCATTATCAGACTAATCCCACCAACTATAGTCGCTTTTAAAAAAAACAAAAACCAATTTGTCACTTTAATAAACGAACTTACAAAATATACTACAATAAATACAGCTACTGTTATTATTATATTTTTTATTATTCCTAAAAAATATATGGCACAGGATTTACCAAAATATTGTTTAAATAAAAGAAATGGTTCATACCAAAAATAAGTAGTTAATCTAGAAATAGACGTAGCCAAAATAATACCTGCAAGCCCTATAGCTTTTCCCAACAGAATTGATACAATAACATTAACCATTGCAGTCATCAACATAACATACTTTGTCTTCTGATATAAACCTGTTGCTTCCCTAAATACCCAAATAGGCATTAAAATTATTGAAAAATAAAAATTAGTAAGCACAGCGTAAAGAACCAGCTTGTCAAGCAAAAATTTCTCACCTAGCCATAACCTTATGAAATCCTCCTGAAGAAAAAAAAGACAAGTAAGACAAAAAGTAGTTAAAATTAAGCTAACTGACTGCATAATTTCAAAAATTTGATATCTGCGCTCATAATTCTCCTTTACAATCAAATTACCTATACTAGCCGTCAAAGAATAGAACACAGTATTAACCAGATTGTATATTTTGTTTGTTATAATCGTATAGTTAGAATAATAACCAACTGCAGTTGTGCTAACTATCACAGAAATCAATGTATTATCTGTAGCATTAACTAAAACGCTCGAAATCTTATATAAAAATACAGATTTAATATTGGAAAAAATACCTTTTGTTTCTTCTTTTGGTAATCTGACTTTTTCCTTAATAAAAGGATAATTCTTTCCAGCTATATAAGAATTAAAAAAATTGGTTACATATGTAAAAAAAACCTGCAAAACTAAATAAAGTGTATAACTATGCGTTAAAAATAAAAACATAATCGAAAAAATCGTACGTACAACACTGAAAATACTCATATATTTGGTTATCAGATACGTTTTTTGATCAGCGTTTAAAATGCTTGTTTTATAGACTACCAAGTAAGATGAAACCACATTTGCCAACATTAAAACGTAGTAAAGATTAAGATATTGGATTTTCATTTCTGTGTTAACTAAATATGGTAAAAACGGAATTAGTGCAATGCCAATAATGGTTATAGCTAAAGCGATAGTATGATATACCTTTTTGTAAAACTGAATCAACCCTGCAAGCTTATGATAATCTTTATCTGCCAAAGGCTTATACATACTATAAGTCATAGCTGTTCCAAACCCTAGATCAACGAGACAAATCATAGAAAAAATATCACCAAAAAGTCCGGAAATCCCTAAGTAATCAACGTTTAAGCACATAATAAAGGCCGTACGGCTGGCAAATGATAAAACCACATTCAATAATTGATTAAAAATACTGAATGAGATATTTTTCATTGAATTTTCTGTTCTACTTTCACCCATCGTTTTCACCCCATACTCATTGTACGAATAAGATTTCTTAAATCAGAAAACAGTTCTACATCCAAATGAAATACACAATTTTCTCTCTGATATAGATATGTAACCTGTTTCATAACCTCTGCTATATCTGTTACATATTTTATATAATCTAGATGCTTAATCCATTCATAGGTTCCTTTCACTTTATGATGATTATTACTAAGCACAATACAAGGAGTCCCAGTAATAGCGCAAAACACCATTCCATGCAACCGGTCTGTAATCACAAGTTTAGCACTTGCAAACTGCCGTAATTTATCATCAACAATCTTCTCGCGATTATTTACAGTAATTTGTGCATCTGACATCATATCTGTCTTATAAACTCTATAGCCCTTTTTCTTCAAATTTTGAATTAAGTGTTGTTCATCTTCCAATGAAATATTTCGTTCTTTATCATAGCGAAAACAGGTTAAAATTGCATTTCGCGTCTGATTAAATATTTTCTGATTCATGCTTAACACAATATCCGGGGTAAGAAGCACACTACATTTCGGATATAATTTTTTCATTAAATCATATGATATATGCTCACGAGCAACCAATGTTAATTTAGGTATGTTATTATATATTTTAATAGACTTTAACATAATTGCTTTCGCGGCAGAGTCCTTTTCATAATATATTGTTTGAGGAAAAACCACTATCCGATGTTGACAAAAATCCTCCAACATTTTTTGTCTCCACTCTTCTTCAGCCGGCCATAAACTGCCCATAAATCCTCCGCCCATAAGAAAAATATCTGCACTATGGGGAATCATGCGCCGAATACATTTCCGGTATGAAATATAGTCATGTAAGGTTATTTCCAAAACATCCTCATAACCATTTTGTTTTAAAAATTGTATTTCCGCTAAAGTAATCGCACTATCACCTATATTAATATGCGTAGGTGTTCCAATAACAAAAGCTATTTTTGAACTATTATTGTTCAACCTCTTATACCAATAGCAATATGCAAGAAAAGCTTTACACTTTCTTTTGATATAGGCTATAATCATTATTTTCTCCTTATAAATTTTAAATTATTGATGCTTTAATTTTTGCAATTTGTCAGCAAATCTAGGAAACACCATTCCGAGTTTATAATATATTTTGGCTGAAATAGAATATCCTTCCCATGCGCTTTTTTCATAAAGCAAGAAATATGCTTGTTTACGTAATTTATCATATTTTTGTGAAGCATTTCGATCATTTATACAAAAAGTTTTCCACTTCTCTAATTCAAACGAAAGTCTCCGAACAGCATAATTTTTCAAAATATTATTTCTATTTTGTTTTGCAAACTTATACTGATCAATTAATGCCTCCCCCAAATCCATATTCCGAATACTTATATGCGACATAATACTACCTTTTCTTTGGACATAAAAATATAAACCCTTTTTTATGCAAGCGATTCTATTACACTGTTTTGCCAAATGATGTATTACAAACGCATCTTCATGTTGTTTCCCTATAGGATATTTTATATTTTCAAAAAGTTTTTTTTTGTAAATTTTATTACAGGCTATAACATAATACCAACCATATTTTCCACAGTATCCCTTAATAAATTCCTGTGAATTAATGCAGCCATCCTTAATCGGCAAATGCAAATTTTTTTCTTGTATCAAATTCCCGTCTTCATCTACCACTAGATAATTGCAAATTGCCATATCGGCTTTTTCTTTAATCGAAGCCTCCAACAACAATTCACAAAAATCTTTAGACACAAAATCATCACTATCAATAAAACTAATAAAATCTCCTTTAGCAACAGCTAAACCTGCGTTTCTTGCATCTGAAAGACCACCATTTTTTTTATGTATCACTCTAATCCTATTATCTTTAACTGCATATCTATCACATATAGCCGGACAATTATCAGGCGAGCCATCATCTACCAAAATCACTTCTATATTTTTATAGGTTTGAGTCAATATAGACTCTATACATTTTTCTAAATATTTTTCAACTTTATAAACTGGTACAATAATAGATATTAGAGGTTGTTCCATCAATCTGTCACCCCTTTTGATTGCATATCTAATTAAAATCAAATATAGCTTTCTATTAAGTTAAGATTATTTGTATTCTCCTTTTGGAAATCAAGTTTCTCCACATAGCTTCTCATATCTTTATGTTTTTCTGGATTGAGTAATAACACTTCTATTCCATTCGCAATTTTTTCAGCATCGACAGGCTCTAATATCCCGCTCATCCCTTCGCAAATTATTTCAGTAGCTCCCCCATTATTAGTGGAAACAACCGGTTGTCCCAATACTAACGCTTCTAGAATAGTCATAGGATATCCTTCAAATCTACTCGGCTGCACATAAAGATCAGCTTGACGAATATAAGGGTATGGATTTGATTTCATCCCTACAATAATCACATATTGTTCCATATGTAACTTTCTAATAGTTTCTCTTACCTCTCCAATTGCTGGACCATCTCCTACAATCCACCATCGAATATTATCCTTTCCTCTTGTCACTAATTTAGAGCATGCTTCCACAGCCAGATCCATACCTTTTTCATGAGAAACTCGACCTACTGATACTATATTAAACTTAGTCCTGTCAAAGACTTCTTCTATTGATTCTTTTGTCTTTTTACGAATTTCATCAATATTGATTAGATTATGAATCGCTATAACTTTATTTGCATATCGGGGGGTGAATTTTTTTAATTCTTTTGCTTGATTTTCAGAAACAGTTATAATTTTCTCACACTTTTCATATGCAATTTTGTCATGATAAACATGTCGCATTGCACCATGATGATAAAACATCAAATACTTATCTGCTTTTATCGCCTTCACTGCAGTTTCCCCTGCCACATCACTGTAAATTATAACTGTATCAAACTGTTCTTTCTGCATCATCTTTTTAATATACCGGATATAAAATCGATTTTCTATCCATCGTATCACTGGAACTGTCCACATCATCATTTTATGAAAGCCGGATGGATGTTCTGGTTCTTCTGTTAAATAATATAATCTCTTAAGTTTGTAAGGTTCCTGAAAAGATACCATTTTTTCCCGATCTGCAATCAATACACGACACTTTGAATGAATCTGATCCCGCATATCCAGTTCCGCCTTTAGAACGAGAAGTGTTACATCATATTTATCATAATTAAAATTCTTCAACAAATTGACCAGTGCCGTTTCAATTCCTCCAATCCACAACGCCTTGGTCACAAAAATAATTTTTTTCTTCATTATAATCCGATCATCCTTATAATTTTATTTTTCACCCGATTCATAAATATCTTTCTTCTTTCTGACGCCATTAAACTGTCATAATTTTTTTTACATTTTGCGATTTCTGTCTGGCGATTTTCAGAAACATTCTCCATGATGTTCATCAACGCGATCTGTTTCTGATATTCAAGTTGTCTTGTATATCTAGTTCCCCAATGCACCAGAATCGTATCATATTTTGGTTCTTTCTCTATTCTGGCCAGACCTTGAGGGAAGTCCAGAGTCATATACTCCATATATTCCCAATAACAGCAGATAGCTTCAGAAACAAATGGTATCGGGCGACATCCGTTCACTGCCATAGAAAGCGCCACCAAAGGTTCATCACCAGGGGTATCAAATTTACCTCTAAACTTAAATTTAGGATAATCTTTAACAAACCTTCTGGCATCTTCAAAGATTTTTCGACACAAATTGCCTTTTCTCATATAGTAAATCCCGCCATGCAATCCTACTACATAAGAAACCTTTTTCTTAAGCTCCCCGAGATTCTCATATTCAAACCATCCAGTTTTATCATCCAATGGAAGTACTCTTCCAAAACAGGAGAAATCATCCGCATTTTCAAAATAATCAAACAGCTGATTAAGATCCCCGTAAGCCAGACAATCTGCATCTATAAAAATATTAATATCATATGGAAGATACTCCCCAAGACTTAATTTATCAAGATAAGAGTTATTTGCTCTTTCTGGAAATATAATTACATCGTCAAACCCCTCTGTATATGTATTTTCTTTATCAGCCAGGATAGCAAACGGAAGCGGTGTTTTACAAAACATGCGATAGGAACGAAGAAGATTTGACGCAATCCTATAATACTCTTCTCTCCCTGTTGCAATCGTTAAAAAACCCTTTGTTTGATTCATATTTTTCATCCCATATCCTTATTTCTCATAAATACTTTTTTCAGGAAGAATAGCTCCAAATGCATTATGCAGCTGTGCGGAAAGATACTTAAAATCTATTATGGATTCTGGATCATTCAGACAAATAAAGTCATGGCTCTGGGTTCTGATAATATTACAAAGTTCATCTATGGAATCTTCTGTAACAGAATTTACAATATTATCAATATTAGCCGCTGCAAAACGTCCGCTTGCTATCTGCCACCAGAGTACCACCCATTGATTTACATTATCACTGGTTCGAAACCGGTCCCTGCATGTAGCATCCAGCTTTTCCGGTTCCGCATCCCATACTTCTTCAAAAGCACTCTTCAGATATGCTGCCGGGGCATGAAGATTTTTAAATCCGGTAAAATAATCAGGAAATAATTTTTCTAACATAATTGTCCGGACATTATCCTGCCAGCGATAGCATTTATTTATATACTTTTTTCTGTATCTTGCCACTGCATCCCTTTTAGGAAAATGTGCATTTACAATTCCCAGGTCATTTACCACCGCATGCTGCCATGTTCCTATATTTCCCATCAACTCAACCGGCACTTCTCCGCCATATGTACATGGCAGCCCGTCTTGAAAGAAATCATCTGGCTGAAATGCACGCAGCATAAACATATCGTCATTAAAATAAACAAAATGCTCTGACAGCCCCGGAATCCGATGAATATTCATCTCAATTGTATGTGAACTGAATGTGGGAAGATATTTTTCCGGTATAAACTCTTCGTGGCGTACGATATGCAGTTTAGGAGTATTTACATTTAAAAAATCAGGGAGATGTCCCCATGTCACAAAATGGATTTTTCTTACCCATGGAGCATATTTTTCAACTGAACGGAACCAAAAAGGCAGTATTCCCCAATCCCGATACCGATTCACTGCATTATTTTCATTATTCTCTTTGAACTGATATTGACTTTTTACTTTCAGCCAGTTCGGGTCATTTCCATCAACCCATAATATAACAAAATCTATATCCATATTTTTCATCTCTTTATCAACTGATATATTTTCCTATTTTAGGCACTTTTCTAAGTATGAATGTTACTCCATAACTGATTACAGTAACTGCCAGAATAATAACCGGAATCCATAAAACCGGCGCCATATATGTAACTTCAAATATCGGAAAAACCATGATAAGTTCTAATGCTAACGCATGAATCAAATATGTCCCAAAACCATATTTTGTAGTCCATGAAAAAAACTGTGCTGCTTTTTGAGAAAACACTGCTTTTGAGATTCTTTTTACAAACAAAGTATAAATAGCCGCTGAATAAATCATAGTTAACGGTGACATATAGTTTGTAAAGAATTCCACTACACTTCCCTGCTGCACAGCAAGAAAGCAGTCCGCAATTCTTGCGCCTACAAAAGTAATTCCTCCGGCAATATATAATACAATTTCTGCTCCATTACTTATATTATAACGATATAAGTAATATCCAAGGAGATAGTATACTAAAAAGCCCGATAAAAACTCTAATCGAAGCATTCCCATTATTTCGTGAATCAACTCACCTGCAACAGGAATCTCTCCACCGAAATAAACAATTATATGATATATTGCTGCAAGTAAAATAGTATAAGACAAAATCTTCTTTTCCGTTGTAATCTTGCGGATAATAGGAGTCAGAAGATATAACCCCGCCAGCATATACAGATACCACATATGGTAGGCACCCAGGC
>OLVT01003194.1_pt1 | contig 10032 bp, 9 predicted proteins | sample 1673241 | NCBI WGS metagenome assembly OLVT01 (sample SAMEA3178936, study PRJEB25190) | human gut metagenome | biome: human gut; feature: human-associated habitat; material: faeces | place: Austria | collected 2013
TGAGATATGCGGTTTTGGAGGTTACGGAGCCGGATGCTTTGCCGCCCTTGCTTTCATCTCTTTATTTCCTTAAGATTTTTCTAATTGGACCCATAACAAGCTGCTTTTCTTCTTCATTCATTCCTAAGAAATACATTGAGAGTCCGTACACAACTGTATAGACAATTGCAAACACTCCCAGTTTAACAAGTCCCGTAATATTGGCAAATTTCATAATGAAAAATCCGACTACACAAGGTGCAATCAATGCCGGGATAAATTTAGCGATCTCTTTCCAAAAATAAAGCATATTCATTCCAATGCGGGCATGATAATACCAGTTCATAAATATAATATTACCCGCTATAAGAGAAATTGCGGTACCGAGCGCTGCACCAGCTGGTCCTATACATTTAATTAAAGGAATACTAATCGCCACGTTTGCAAGTGTAATAAAAAGGTAAACAATAGCTCTTGCTTTATGCATATTTTTTGCTCTCTGAATCTCAATACCAAGATTCTGTATCAATGGAACTGTTACCGGGGCAATTAAAAGAATTGCAACAATGTAAGCGGCATCGTATCCTGTACCTGCCCAGATTCTAATAAACGGTCGACCCAGATAAATAAATCCCGATAAAATCAAGAATAAAATCATAAATTGAATTCTACCAACTTTAGTAAACAATCGAGTTAATTCATTATCATCACCAGTCTCTGCTACAATCATGTTCACTTTAGGAACAAAAACATTGGATATCGAAGTTGAAAATTGAAGATACAGAGTATTAATTTGTCCACCAACACCATATACTGCAACAGCAGTAGTTCCAGAAAGACGTCCCAAAAGAAATTTGTCGACACTCCAGTTAATTTGATCAATAATCTGATTGATAAAAATAAAAAATGTAAAGACCCACATTTCTTTCATCAATTTAAAATCAAATTTTCCGAAAGTAAACCTGATGCTAAGTTTTTTTACGCAATATACAATATTAACTATCAAGGATGTAATTGTAAGACAAGTTGTTACGGACACCATTCCAATGGAACCATATCCCATAATTAAAAGAGGAAGTGTCAGGAAAGGGCTCGCAATGCCCTGTATTAGGCTAATTAGTTTTTGAAAAATAAATTTTTCTTGAGATGTTATATAACAATTAAAAACACTATTAGGAAAAGTTATTGCTAAATTAGCAACAAGTAGTCCCATTAAAATCCTTGCTATCGCATATTCGTTCTCTGTGAGTCCTGTACCAAAGATTCCCTTTATATTCCCCAACATAACAATTCCGCATAAAATGCAAATGCCCGAAATTATGCAGAAAATAACCATAAACATACCATTAAGTTTTGCCACTCCGTCCTCGTCTTTTTGAGCTTTATACCTAGAGTAAAATCTCATGTAAGAGCTTCCAAAGCCCAAACTTAAAAGGCTTAAATATGACACAACAGAATACACAAGCTGATATAAACCATATTCACTCTGTCCCAATAAACGCAACATGATAGGAGTATATAATAGATTTATTGCCATATGCACAGCCTGTGATAAATATGATAAAATAACTCCTAGCTTTCTTTGATTAATCATCGTCTATTGCACCTCATCTGTTGACATTTTTATCACTTTTTTGCTCATCAATATGTAGATATCCTTTTATTATTTTCTTAAAATTGAATATTAATCCTTTACGGGATTCCATAATAAATAACCTGCATCTCATATTCACCTTTCCATTTTCATTATAATCGATATATTCCAGTATTTTATTATTCGGTATTCCTTTTGCAGGAACTAAACTAACGTTTCCATTTCGATATGACCGAACCATGTTTAATATACAACCGTTTTTAAACAGACTCAAAAGTTCGTCATAATCATCCAATGCATAACCACACTGGTATTTTTGGACCATATCAGTCACATTTCCAGAATGTTCAGTTGTCAATATAAACGCTCCTCCCAAGAGAGCTTCATAGCAGGTAAAATTATATGTTTCAGCGCATTTAGAGCGTATAACTGCGATGTCAATTCGATTATCTTTAATTGCATTTGTCATTCCATTCTTTCCGTCCTTCTGGAATGACACTGGAATATTAATAATTCCAGGAATACATTTTTTTTGCATTCCCAAGTGGTAAAAAGATATATTGTCCCCTTTTAGTTCATTAAAAAGGTGAACATATTCTGTCCATCCCTTAATGTCATATTGTGTTCCTAAAAAGGCCACATTAAGATTGTTATCTTCTTTGGATGATAATTTTTTGCCTCCCAAAAGTGTTAAATGTTCAACTACAGTTGTGTTTCTTGCAAATTTTGAAAATGTAGATGTCCATACGGATTTAACAAAATCAGACGGTGCAACAAATAATAAGTTTTTATTCTCTCTGCAACAGGATGAAAATATGTCATCGAAAAAAGAATTTCTCTGTTGATTGTCTTTATAGTACTTACATCCGGAACACTTCTTTGCACCAGTACGTCCTGCACCACAAAATATGATATCGTTTTTAAGCAAATTGCAATTTTCGCAAATATAATAATAATCATGTATAAAGAAAATATAATTTGTCCTAATTTGGTTCACTAGGTAAAGAATATCTTCTTGCTTCCAAAACATCAAATGATGTATATGGCATCCCAAAAGATTTGCTCGTCCCTTCCAAGAAGCCAAGATCGCACCAATATTCTTTATGGAATAGGTTCCCTTATATAAATTATCAACATAGATTTTGTATTGCTTTCCCGCATGATCAAAAGGACAAAGAAAAACATAAGATATTCCTTTATGAATCAACATGTTTGCGTGCTCACCAATAACTTTCTCTACGCCACCAACATTTATTCTATAATCTAAATGCGCAATAGACAAAATATAATTGTTTTTTGGACAACAACTATCGATTTTATACATCATATTTTCACCTCCTCAAATAGCTCTCAAAATAATCTTTAGTCCTCTCCTGCTCATTCTCAATTTTGTGTTCTACGCTTTCATAATCAATAGAATATAAATCTTCTTCCTTCATGACATCTGAATAACGTGTACCAATATCGAGTTTGGTAAATAAAGTATCAAATCTACTTGACATGTCAACTATGCCGCCTTGTCTATTTGCAATAACAAACGTTTTTTTAAAGATAATAGAAAATATAGTTCCGTGATAAGAATCTGTGATAATGACTTTAGCATTCTTAATAAACCAAACAAATTCATCAGGTGATATTGCGTAATACTTTTTATCAGACATAACATCAACAATATCATAAGATTCTAATTTGAATTTTTTCAGTATACCTTCTTTTTCTGCATTATTTCCCAAAAAATAACATAATACATAATTATTATTAAGTTGAAAAAAACTAGGTTTTCTCGCAATAGCACTCCAAAAGTTATTTCCATGCAACAAGGTTGGATCAATATGAACAATAATTTCTATACCTGTCATTTCTTCTATAGGTTCTCTTAAATTAGATTCTCTAATAGAAATTTTACTAAATCCTTTCCAATAGGAAACAAATTCTTGAATCTTTTCTTTAGGAATATTTTCTGCTGCAATACTTGCCGCATATGAAATTCTCTTTTTCATGTCCGCAAAAGCAAGAAACATTGTAGAATTAACATGTGGAGAATATGGCGACCATATCTGATCGCTTCCACAAACAAAATAATCAAACTTATCGTTCAGATTGTGCGGTATTGTTTTTTCAGAAATATACTCCGAATAATATGAAATGTATTTACTATCAAACATCGTAAACTTACGATGGCGCTGTTTCTCAAGAATATAATTTTTTGGATGTCCAATCATCCTTCTAAAGGCTTTAAATCTTTTTCGCAAACCGCCACCCGGTATTTTCTGTGGTATTGTCAATACGCATTCACTATATTGTTTCAGATATTCTTGTAATGCATAATTCTGTAGTCTTTGCCCAAAATTGTCTCCAAATGTAAATGTTACAATACCTACTTTCATTTCTAATTACCTTCCTCTGCTATCCGCATTGTAATCGTATTCTGCGGCAGTAATCTAATAGCCACACACAAAAAAGCCATAAAATATGTCACTCTGTCAATAATATAAATTTGAGTAAAATATGACATAAACGTCATTAATGCAAAAAATAATATCCATCTTTTTACATAACCAGTACTTTTACCTGCAAATAATTTAGCCATACATACATTATAAGAAATATAGAAAACCATTCCTCCCATATACACAATCGGTTGAATCGCAGTCATCCCAAAATGGCGGTTAATTGATTGGTCAGCAAACATTTTAATACTTCCCCATCCTTTTCCCCATAAACCACCATTTATCCACGCAATCATGTAGAGTCTAAACCTTTCATCTACTGACGATATTTGTCCACCCTTTAATGCATATGAATTAATTGTTATGTTTAATTTATTCGCGATATCTGCGAGTTCGGGATTACTACTATTTGAAATAATATTTAGTACAAGTAATCCCACTAAAACAACTAAAATTGGCTTCCAAAACCTTGTAAACAAATTATAAATATTAATCTTTGTCCTGTATAGAAAATAAATTACAAGGATCATTGGAAGCAAAATAAACAAACCCTTATTATCATTTTTTGTTGCAACAAAGAGTGACAATAATATCGAAATGAAAACATAAATATAAGATTTAAATCTCACTTGAATGATTTGCTCATTAACAAAACAAAGATTTAATATGATTATGAACAGTGCAAATATCGTCACACAATGTGTACCATCAGCCCCAATAAAGCCAGTAATCATATCCACATAATAAACATTTCCATTTGATTGCGTATCCATCAAGAAATAATTTCCCTGCGCTTGAATAAGCATCAAGACATTATTTACTATAAAATACACATTCATAATTGGTAAAATTCGTTTTAGATAGTTTTTAACAAAATCAGTTTTTAGGTTAACGATGTATGCATAATAAATTAGAATTATTGAGCTACTTAGAATTTTATTTATATTTTCACTTACATTTATGCCACTGCTTCCAATCACATTACTAACGAACAGTATTCCTGTAACTATAATTAATATTAAAGCCAATCCATCAATAGTTTTTATTTCAATTCTCGAATTATTATAAATAAGGCTACATATCATTAATGTTAACAAAATCATTGGTATTTTGTTTGTAAAAACATGCGCCCAAATTAAAAGCAAAACATAAGAAAGGGAGAGGGTTAAAATAATCCCATCTAAAGCGTCTTTTCTTTTAATTTCAAACCTCATATTTGCTAACACCTCCTCTGATTTTCAAACCTAATTATTAAATTAAAACTGCTCCGCTTTTCCACTTTTTCCATTAATAAAATCTTGCAATGCCATAATTAAAAGTCGCACCGTATTTTTTCGTTGGATGCACCTTTTTATTTCACGCTTTCCTATTCTCAAATACCCTTTCCACTTTTTTTTACTATAATCAGAAACCATATATAACCCATTTCTGATCATATAATAGTTTTGAACTGGACTATTGGTTTGTGTTGATGCATTAACTTTATGGTAAATAACAGCTTTACTACAATAAAGTAATCGAATGTCTTGTTTCAACGCATTGCAACAGTAATCCGCATCTTCGAAATATAAAAACTGCTTTTCTGGAAGCATTCCGATCTTATCAATCACAGTAGCTGGAATAAGCATAAGACATCCAGTTATAAATGTTACTTCTCGATCTTTTAACTTTCCTCTTTCTTGATAAGTGTTGTAATATGTATGAATTGTTAATGCTGTATCAGTGATAAATTCACCACCGGCATACCAAATTTTATTTCTATCGGATTCATAATATATTGTCCCACCAATAATTGCATTTTTATATTTTTCTGCTGTTTTTACCAATTCACTCAAAAAATCTTTATCCACTACTGTGTCATTATTTAACAATAAAACATAAGTCGAATTATACTTTCTTAGTGCATACTCGATTCCTTTATTATTCCCCCCTGAAAATCCTACATTCTCTTCAATCATAATAATATCGGCATAATCACTAATATTATGATTTCCAGATATATTTCCCTTACTAGAACCGTTATCAACTACTATAATATTAAAATTATCATATTGGATTTCTATCAAACTTTTTATGCACTGTATCTTTTTCACCATTGTAATTTACAAGGATAATCGAAACATGTGGGGTTTCTGCTGCCATTTTCTGTCCTTCCTGTCACTTATTTATAATATATGTTATTATCTATTGACCATACTCTCTATTATATCCTTAGCCCTAGATTGAAGCTTTTTCGAGTCGCAATACTTCATATAATACGCACGAATATCTGGATAATAGTTTCTTCCTGTCTTCTTAACATCCTTTATTGCTTGGACAAATTCGTTCGCTGTATTACAACGATACACGCCTTTTAGGTCTTCTACATCGTATCCTTCAAGGGCTTCATCCGTTGCTATAATAGGTTTTCCATACATCATAGCTTCTGCGGTTTTCACTTTCATTCCAGATCCAGAAAAAATAGGCATTACTATTGCAGCAGCTTCCTTATAATATTGACCTAAATCTTCAACGCCACCAACAATATAAATGTTATTTAAGCAATTGTCATTCATATCAAGCGTAAGTTTATCCATTCCTTTTCCAACTATATCAATTCTAGCATCGACATAAGGAGCTACATTTTCAGCAAGCCATTTTGCACCATCGATATTAGGTTTAAAATAACTTCCAACAAACAGAAAATCATTTGCATTAGTGCTTATCAAATCCGCTTCTTTTGCTTTGTCATCCAACGTTACAGAAAATATTGTATCAATTTTGCATGAAAATTTTTTCTCATACGCCATACAATCTCTTGGACTAATGCAAATGAATTTGTCTGAGAAAAAAATTGCCTTTTTCTCATTCATTTCTATTCCCATAATTTTCATCTTAAAATGTGGTTTTTTCCAAGATGGTTTACAATAAATTTTGATGTATTCGGATTCAACATTATGTGCGAAGGTAACTACTTTGCTACTGGTATTTTTCTTGATGAATTCAGCAAGTCGGCCATATTGTGGCGAATCCAGCCATATTAGATTGTAATGTCCATCAACTATTTTCTTTTTAATTACTCTTTCTCCAGCATTTGTAATATAATTGTGTCCCATGAATTCATTAAATGTTCTTTTGATTCCTCTAATGTTTCCTTCAATCCAAGTCATTCCTACTGTTGCATCAATCTCCCGCAAAAAATTATTATCTGGATTTACCACACAGATATCTACATTTTTTGTGCCAAATGCATCACAAATTAGACCGTAATTTCTATTCATAATTGCAATGCCGCCAGTATTTTTCTGATTCAAAAATGGCATAGAAGCCACGAATAATGCTTTTCCATCCATGCAGTATTTATTCTCCATTTCTATTAATCTTCGATTATGAACTCACACAATCTGTCCAAATCTTTTTTTTGTCTATCGTATATCTTATTAAACTGCTGCAGTACTTTATTCATGTCAATCTTTTCATTTGCAGCAGTTAAAACTCTTGTGGCCATTTCATCTATATCATATGGGTTAACATAGTAAACAGCATCACCACACACTTCTGGCAGAGAACAAATTCCAGAAACAACACAGGTTTTTCCATATTTCATTGCCTCTAGCGGCGGCATACCAAATCCCTCATTCAAAGATGGATACACAAACACATCACAGAACTTGTACAGTTCCTCAAGTTCAAAAGTTTCCACATAACCCTTGATTACATACTTAGCGGGATTTTTTATGCCCTTCTTTATTTTTTCATTAAGCCCCCCAATAACTACAATTTTATAGTCGCTTAAATATCCTCCAGCAAACAAGGTTTCAAAAGCAAGAATTGCTCGATAACTATTTTTTATCCACCGATCTCCCCCCATTATTAAGATATATTTACTATCAATTGGTGAACTTTCAGATTGTGATAATTCTGCCTTTTTCTGAGGGGTATAAAAAACGGTAATTTTCTTATCCTTAATTTCAGGATAATGTGATTCAATCGAATATTTTGTGTGATTTGAAACACAAACCAATTCATCAATCAATTTAATATTATTTCTAAATTGATTTATCTTTCTTTTCTTATAAACTTCTGGCAACAAGTATTTAATATATTCTTTAATAGAGGACTTACCATTCGAGTACAAGTAAGCATACCTATCTGCTGGTTTTTCAACAAACCTAATGCCATGAATCGTACCTTTTATTTGAACATTATTCGGAAATAGCTCTTTTTTATAATAGTATGGCATTCCAGAATAGAAAATATCAACTTTCTCCTTAATGCAAATATCAGTTACATCAGACAAACTACTAACATTATAATACTTGATATGTTTATCATTAATAATGTTATATATCCATTCATCTAAAAATAGATTCTTGTTAAAAAATACAACTAGTTTGTATTCTCCCACATATTTTTCAACCAAATTTATAAATACTGCTTTTATATATTCTCCACCGCCATGAAATTTTGATGTAAGTGCTGGCTGCGCTTCTAGTAAGTCAAACAATATCGTTTTCATATATACTCCCTTCTTAGTCATGCGTTTAGATATCAAATATATAACTAAATTTACAGCAATATCTTCAAATATTTGGTCTGCATTGAAGTTATCGAATAATTCTCTTTGACATATTGATATGATTTATTCAGCAGAATTCTTTTCTCATTATTATTAATTCCGAGTATCCAAATAATCTTTTTTGCAAGGTCAGCAGCATCTTCAGTTTCAAATAAGATTCTGCTATCAACGGCAATATCTCTATTCATAATAATATTTGAAGCAAGGCAAAGTTTCATATTATAGTAAGCTTCCAAAACTACATTTGGTGTTCCCTCCTCAAATGAAGGAAGAATAACTAAATCAGCCCTTGCATACATTTCATCTATTTGACTAACATAACCTGGAAAAGAAACATATTTTTCCAGGTGGTGTCCTCTAACAAATCTTAACAGTTCTTCATTATACTCTTGATCTTCTACTTGCCCTGCAAAACAGCAGCTGATATTAATTTTTTTTCTAAGAATTTCAATCGCTCTAAGAACAACCATCTGGTTTTTTACTGGGTTTATTCTAGCCGGAACTAGTATAGATACAGTATTACCTTCAATTTCAGATTTTGGCAGTTTTTTTTCTAATATTCCATTGTTAATACACTCAACATTAGTTTTCAGGTTTTTCGACATGTATTCTGATGCACTCTTTGAGTTTGCTACAACTTTATCACATGACTTCAACAGTCTTCTTTTCAAAGAAGAGTTACACATTTTAATACCCGGATTTCGCTCATTAAATAAAACACGAATTCCTTTAGCTTTGCACACCGGAACACACATTAGTCCTGTTAAATTCGTAAACATACTCCATGTGAATTCACCTCCGTGCAAAAAAATCCATTTATATAAAAGCAAAAGTGATTTGATTTTATTCTTTACGGTTTTATTATCTACGCCTACAGTATTTAATCCTAGGAATATAAAATGAACATCTTTATGCCTTTCAACATAATTCCGACACTCATCATCCAACATAGAACCATTTTCAACCAAAACCGTTGACCGCACGTTTGCATTTTCCAGTCCCTCTACAATGTATCTCACCTGTTGCTCGGATCCACCCATAAAAAGCTGAGGCATCAATATTAAAATATTATTTTCTTTTTCTTTTAATTTTCTCATCATTTTATCTGGCATTCTCTTTTATACTTAATCGCTAAACCAAGAATTTTTCTATCATCCACTAAGTAACGCTTTGCCATACGCTTTGGATCTTGCGTAATTCTAAAAAGCCACTCCAAGCCATGGTTTGCCATCCAGCGTGGTGCTCTCTTAATACTTCCCGCTTCAAAATCGAAACTAGCTCCCAGTCCAAAAGAAATAGGAACTCCAAGTTCTGCACAATGATGATACATAAACTTTTCTTGTTTCGGGCAACCCAAGCCAACAATTAAAATGTGGGGAGCTGCCTCTTTTATCATGGATTTAATTTTATCCATTTCCACAGGGTCTTTTTCAAATCCGAATGGTGGAGAG
>OLVT01003196.1_pt1 | contig 10031 bp, 10 predicted proteins | sample 1673241 | NCBI WGS metagenome assembly OLVT01 (sample SAMEA3178936, study PRJEB25190) | human gut metagenome | biome: human gut; feature: human-associated habitat; material: faeces | place: Austria | collected 2013
CCAGCTGTGCAAGCCAGTTCTTTCCTTCTGTTTTTGCCTGTCGTAGCATATCCACATCCGCATCATATCCATCTTTGATAATACCGCCTTCTTTCATCGCAAGCGGGGGTTCTTCCATGATGGATTCATTCAAAAGCTGATAAAGATCTTCCAGCGTATCCAATTCTTCACAAATCTGCTGTAAAAGTTCTTCGTGCATTTCTGTTAAAATGTATTTGATATGCGGCAACATTTCCAGAGAATTGCGGAAAGAAATCAAATCTCTTGGATTCGCAGACTGATATGTCACACGGCTGATCAGACGTTCCAGATCATAGACCGGAGATAAATATTCCCGGATCTCCTCACGAGAAATCGCTTTGTCTTTTAATTCTTCTACCGCCTCCAGCCTCTGTTCAATCTCATGCCTGTCAATCAGCGGCTGTTCAATATAACTTCTAAGCATTCTGGCGCCCATAGCCGTTTTCGTCTTATCCAGCACCCATAAAAGAGAGCCTCTTTTTTGTTTTTCACGCAACGTCTCACACAATTCCAGGTTTCTTCGGGAAGAGCTGTCCAATAACATATATCTCCCTGTCGCATATCCTGTAATATGTGTGATATGAGAAAGAGATGTCTTCTGAGTCTCATAGAGATATTTCAAAAGAGCTCCTGCTGCGATCACACCACAGTTATAATCTCCAAGTCCCATGCCTTCCAGCGAAGCTGCATGAAAATGTTCTTTTAAAATACGTGCACACATTTCATCATCAAAGAAATGCGTATCGATCGAATAGATCATCATTCCAAGACGATGTCTTAAATCGTCCAGATCAAGTCCGCTCATATAGAAGGATTCATTGCAAATAATCTCAGAAGGTGAAAATTTATGAATCTCATCCAAAAGCTTCCGTCCACTGTCAAGTTCTGTCACAAAATAATCCCCGGTAGACACATCTGCCACCGCCAGTCCATATCGATCGGCGATATATACAATACACATGATATAATTATTCTTTGTCTCATCGAGTGCCTGCGCATTCATATTAGTGCCTGCAGTTACAACACGCACAACTTCTCGCTTAACAATGCCCTTCGCCTGTTGCGGATCTTCCACTTGTTCACAGATTGCAACCTTATAGCCCTTTTCCACAAGCCGGTTCAGATAACTATCCACAGAGTGATACGGAACACCGCACATCGGCGCACGCTCCTCTAATCCACAATTTTTTCCGGTCAGTGTAATTTCCAGTTCCTTGGATGCCGTAATGGCATCGTCAAAAAACATTTCATAAAAGTCACCAAGTCTGTAAAATAAAATACAGTCAGAATATTGTTTCTTCGTCTCCATATACTGCTGCATCATTGGTGTTAATGTAATAGTTTTGTTCATTTTTCCCTCTATTTCAAACTTTTTCACGTGTTAGTTAACACTTACTACACCCTTTTTTTAAAAAAGCATACTTCTAATTTTAAAAAAACAACTTATTGTATAAATATGCGTTGATTTTGCGTATTTATTAGCTGGTGACGGGTGAATTTGCATATTTATCAACTCGGGAACGATTACAGTAAATCTTCATATTTTTTAAATTCCCTATGCATAAATTCACATTCTGGGTGAGTATAATGATTTGTCATTTTGGAATTGGTATGTCCCACAATATCTGTCAAAATCCGAGTATCAATTTTCTGTTGATAACAATTTGTAATGAATGTATGTCGAAACATATGTGGACAAATTCGGATTGGTTCGTACGCTCAATTTTTTTCTTTTGCGAGCGCTTTGCCTTTGGTGTTGATTTTTTTAACAATCCTTTTGCACTCTTGTTCGACATAGTTTGGCAGAAAATAATTTCCGTCTTTCGTGGTTAATACTAAATCAGGGTATGTTTTTCTAAACTCGTTTTCTGATCCCCATTTTATGTTACCATTTTTGTCATTTTCCTAAATTTCCTTTAACTTCAAAAAAGCTTCTATAACGCCATCTGTTAATGGAACAATTCGGTTACTTGCATTTCTTTTCGGCGTTGTGATTTGCACACTAGCTATTGATTTTTCAAGCTTTTCTCCATGTATATCAAAATAACATCTTGTTTTATTTATCGTTTTGTAAACATGAAGTTCTTTTTTGTCGAAATCAACATCCTTCCACTGTAATGCACATAATTCACCAGCACGCAAACCGGTATGCAACAAAATATAAAAATAATAACGTGAACGGCAATTTTTTGCTGCTTCAAAAAAGAGATCTAACATATCTTTCGTAATGTATTTCATTTCATCCTCCTGTTCTATCGGAACAAAACTCCTATCTGTATAATTGCTTATAACGATACATTTACATGGATTGTTCGCGATAATCATGTTCTTTTCTGCGTATTCTAAGCATGTACTTAATGCATTCAAGGAACTTTTTACAGTGGAGGGTTTATATTTTTTAGAAATCTCATTAATTGCCATTTGAATATGACTTTGAGTCAATTCGATCAATTTAATATTTTGGATACTGCCTTTAATACGATTATAATTATTATAATAATTCTGAATTGTTGTGTTTTTTAATTTCACAGCGCAAACAGTTTCCATCCAATGATCAAACCAGTCATTTACTGTTAATAACGATTGAGTTGTGAAGAAATTATTTAACTTTTGCTGTTCAAAGCGTTTCTTTTTTACTCTTAATGAATTAAGATTTGAATCATAAAGATAAATTGGCTTTGGAGTCATTTTTAAATAGATTTTAGCCTGATAAATTCCATCCTTTCTTTGACAAATTCCACGTCCTATATTTTTCCCTTTTAAGTTTTTACCCATATAAACATCCTCCTTATTTCTGATTCCCTCACTAAATAGAAACAAGGATACAAACTTATATTCAGTAATATATTATCAAATCTTTTCTTTTTATTCAAGGATAAATCATAATCTGTACCCCTGCTATTTCACTTGATCGTTAATCCAATTTTCCAACTTTTTTCTATGAATTAATATTCAACTACCTATACGGACTTGCATGTTTTGTTCATATGTAAAGAGTCGCGCCTTTTCATACGAAATACCAAGCAGTTCGCTTACTTCTCTAAGTGAAAGTAAAATCTTTTCGTCTCTTAGTTCTTTTAACATAGCTATTACCCTTCCTTTTTATGAAATGTTCAATAAGAATTTTCCCAGCTCCGCATAACCTGCATGACCCTCCAATGTTATTTTTTCTTTGCTTACTTCTACTACAATCAAATAGATCACCCTCCTAAACAGGCATAAAAATACCAGCAGCCAACTCGACCGATGGTATCTAATTAATAATCAATTGATTTCCGCAAGATTCGCAAAAAAATGTATTCGTAGTTTTATAGTCTCCAGAAGGAATCAGGACTCCTTTTTTGCACAATACTTTTTCCCCTTCCCTCAACAGCTTCAATCTTTCATGAGGTGGAATAATTAAAGTGTTCTCCATAAATAATCACTCCCATTTCAAGTACTTATATTTATCATCTATATGCTTCACTATAAGGTCTATTACTTCATCTGTCAATTCAATTCCACGATGTCTATACTCATTCATATAGCATTCTAATTCCTGATTTTTACTATTCGGCTTATTAATCTTCACATGAGTAGCTTCGTGTATAACTGTAGTAGCTGTTTCCTTTATGTTTCTAGTATTATCCGCATATATATTAATTTCACCATCTTCTACCATTCCTGCCAGTTCTGGTTCTACATCCACGCCATACCATATATTTACCGGAACGTCATTGTCCAGTATGTATTGCAATATATCCGTACCTATTTGAGACTTTCTCATTTCTTTCATAATATTTTTCGGCTTGATTACATATTTGCCCATTTGGGGAGACCTTCCATCAAAAATTGTAAAGTTTTTCTCATTATCCTTATATCTTTTACGGATTCTCTTTGCAGATTTCCAAGTTTCAAAATCCATCCCATGCTTAGAATACCCATCCAGCCACTCTCGATACTCTTCATCGTCCATATATGCAGCTGTACTGCGCCGACAGCGTGGATGCATTGGATGCCTGTAACACGGTATTAATATCACAGAATAGAAGTCTTGAATATTTATCTTCAACGTCTTTATAAGGACCAACTAATGCAACTACTGCTGGGGTATGAAGTTCGTTTGTGATTCCAGGAATAGAACTTTTAATTTGATGGATCAACTGCAAAAAGTCTTCCAAATTATTAACACTCAGTAAGCCTGTTACGTCATTATTCCATGGCCTTCTCATAAGCACAGGAAAGGAGCTAGTGCTACGAAAAACATTATCTGGACAGTCCTCAAAAATAATATCAAACTTAATCAGATGTTTTTGTTTACCCATGATGATATTCTCATCCGGAAAATCAGGGAATACATCTCCTTCTGGAGTCGAATTTGATGCACATTTTCAAATATTCATCAAATTCGACTCCTGTAAACTCATAAAACATTCGTTTTTTAGAATTGGGATCTTTGCTATTTCTGTAAAATCGCCATATAATCGATGTGGTAATCGGAATAGCAACCATAAGCATACATTTCATTGGATAGAAATGCAGGTATCGCTTTTCTATTCTACACCAATTCATTCTGCAAACTTACTTTAGGAAAGACCTAATAATTATTAAAAGATACTTTACCTTGCAAATGCACTGGCTCCGCCTGCAATACAGCCCCCATCACAAAGAATATCCACACCTGTCAGATAGCTCATCCGTTCATCGATCAAGGCAGCGTAAAGCGGTGCAATCTCTTCCGGTCTTCCATTTCTTTTGATTGCTGCAAATTTCAAATATGTGGACGCTTCCTCTTTTTCCAGATTTCCTAATGGTGTTTCAAAGTTTCCCGGAGTGATGCTTAATACTCTCGCATTCTTTTTTGCATAACGCGCCGCATCCTGTTTTGCAAACCAGATGGTAAAGTGTTTGCTGATGCTATATGCAACACCTTCTCTCGTTTTCTTTGGGAATAAATTCACTCTTTTCATAATCTTACGAAAGAAGAGTTCCCTGTCTTTACAGGCCAGTGGATATATTCTCTTTGGCATGATAAAAGCTGGTGCCATGTAAGCAGATGTAGAGCTTGTATCGATCACACAGCCGCCTTCTGCGATTACTCCATAAAATGCATCATTGATATTGATAGTTCCCATTGCATTTGCCTGCATTATTTTTTCCTCATCTCCCATGTGCGGACTCATTCCCGCAATATGGAGGACTGCCTTTACTTTTCCACATTCAGATGCACGCTTTGCAAGTGCAAAACAATTTTCTCTGTCTGACACATCACAACTGTATGCTTCTGCTTCGCCCCCCAGAGTTCTTAGTATTTCCACTGCACCTTCTAATTTTTTCTTATTTCGTCCAACCAGAATCACATAATATCCTTTTTCTGCTACTTCCTTTGCTGTTGCAAATCCAATACCGGATCCGCCTCCTGTCACTACACATACCTTTTTCATCTGACTATAACCTCCTGTTATGGAACCTGATTTTTCACACTTTTGCTCATATAATAACGTATTTTATCCGATTTTCCCTTCTTCTTTTAACCACACTGCCTCATCATGAAGTGTCTCTGCATAGCTTCTTGTATGATATCCAAGTTCTTTCTTGGCCTTAGAATAGTCAAATGTATTATTGCGTTCCAGATTATAAACAGAAAATGTTGTCATTAATGCCTTTTTACCGGTTTTTTCTGCCTTTTTTTCCATCTGCTTTGCAAGTAGCTTTGCCAGTCCGAGTGGAAGATATAATTTACAGGTTCCACAATGCAGATCTTTATCTAAGAGTTCACACATTTCTTTGAGTGTCACTTCCTCATTGCCAAAAATATAACATTCTCCTGTACGTCCTTTATCTGCAGCTGCAATACATCCTGCAGCAAGATCTCTTACATCACAGAGATTAAAACTTCCCCTCATACCAACTGGCATTTCACCATTAATAATCTTAATAATTGTGCCGGTTGTTTCTCCTATTGCATAATCCTGTGGACCCAAGATTCCGCTTGGATGTACCACACACGCATTTAATCCTTCTTTTTTCACTGCATCAAGTACTGCCTGTGTTGCCATCGCTTTCGTCTTACTATACCAGCCCACGACCTTTTCCGAATCAAACTGTTTTACTTCTCTTATTTTCTGTCCCTTTGGAAGCTCTGGGATTGCTCCGCTCGAACTTACATAGACCATTTTTTTGCACTCCGGATGTTCTAAACATTTTTCTATGATATTTTTTGTTCCGCCAACATTGATGTCCATAAGTTTCTGATTATAATCCGGATTCACCGTTACCATACTCGCAACATGAAGAATGATCGTCTGTGTATCATCTGGAACCTTAAAGAAATTTTCCAATGAATTAATATCACAGAGATCTCCAGTTACAATTTCTACTTTTTCCGGGATATATTTTACAGCTGGATCCCCTTTTAAAACAAATGCTCTAACGCTCTCACCCCTGTCTAATAGCTGTCTGCATATATGACTTCCCAAAAAACCGGCTGCTCCTGTTACTAAATATAATGTTCTGCTCATTTTACATTTCCTCTCTTTTTTGTTCTTTGTTTCATTTGATATCTGTATCTTAAGAGGAAATTGTTTTCGTATTGCTTCCGTTTTGTTGTCAAATTGTTAAAAAACTCAAACTTCCCACATTCGAACTGTGCGTGAAGTTTGAGTTTCATTTTTTTACAACAGTGCATGTCCTTTCTTGCAGACCTCCTCTGATTCATCAATCTTTGCTTCCATCAGAGGCTCTACTTTTTCCATTCTTTTCATTTTTACATATTTATAAATCGGATATGCGGCTCCCCATAGGATAAATCCAGGAATTGCGAGTAGGATCATAAGCCAGATTATTGGTGTTTCTGCTGTAACAGCAAAAACAGCTCCGGCAACAAATGCACATCCCAAAATTCCGGCTCCGATTCCCGCGCTTGTTGCTAAAGAAACTGCTGAGCCTTCTAATGCTTCCAGGTCTCTCTGACATGCTTCAAAATGACTTTGAAGTCTGGTTAATTCCACCTTATTTAAAATCGCCCTGCTGCGTTTAAAATGGACCACTGCTTTTGCGCCATTCACTTCCAGAGGAATATTAGGGTCTAACTTCCAACCAAAACATTCATATCCATCTATATAATGTGATAGCCTTGTTTCTTCCACTGTCACCTTCAGGTAATCATAACTTTCAAATTTATTCATGTTCTTTTTTTTCTCCCTTCGGTATCAACACCGTAAATTTACTTCCGGATCCTGGACTGCTTTCCACTTCTATCCGATAATCATTCAGTTGAAGTACACGCATTGCAAGTGCTAATCCAAGACCATTTCCAGCCATGGCATGGGAAGTGTCTCCCTGATAAAATTTTTCAAAAATATGTTTTTGGGTTTCTTCTGACATTCCGCATCCATTATCTTCCACAGATACACAAATCTGCTTTTCCCCTGACCATTCCGTCAGCTTTATCCTTCCTCCTGGCTCTGTGAACTTCACCGCATTTGAAAGAAGATTATTCCAGACCAACTCCATTAAAGATGCATCTGCTGTGATTTTTACATGATCTTCCATATCCGCATCAAATTCGATGCCTTTTTTCTCCCATATTGCTTCATAATTCAGGGCACACTCTGCTAACTGTCCGCAGAGATCGTACTCTTCTGTCATCGGCACGATTGCTTGTTTTTCCAGTTTATTTAGTTTTAAAATATTACTAATCAACTCTGACAGACGTTTCGTTGTCTGAAAGATAATCTCTGCATATTCTTTTTGTTTTTTAGGCTCCGTTTCCATGCAAAGCAGCTCCGCATTATTCTGGATAATCGCAAGTGGGGTTTTGATCTCATGGGAAACATTTGAAAAGAAATCTGTCTTTAATGTCTCGATACTGCCCAGTTCCTCCACCATTTTATTAAAATCAATGATCATGATATCTAGATAATCTAAACGATCTGACGTATTGATCGTTGGAACATATACAGAGAAATCCCCTTTTGAAATTTTTTTTGTTGCCTCTGCAAGATCATGCATCGGTTTCTCATAGTTTTTCTGAATTTTATTTCTGGTAAAAAGAGTCAATCCGACTGCCACGAAGGACCAATACAAAATCGCTATCACAACCTGAATGATTTTATTCCATTCAAGTGTGTTCGCTAAAACAATAATTCCCGTGTGAAATCCTGACATCAAAAACAGTACTATCAAATATACCCAAAATAAGGACGCTGGAAAACGGTCTGATTTTATCTCGCCTCTCTTTTCTCCTTTTTTCATTTTAACAACACCTTCCTCTTTCCATTACAACAATACTGTCTTATATCCAAGTCCTCTCACTGTTTTTATTTCAAATCCATTGCAGGCAGAAAATTTATCACGGAGCTTTGTAATATAGACATCCACCGCGCGAAGGCTTGTTCCTGAATCGATTCCCCAGAATTCATCCATCAGCTGTGCCCTTGTAAATGTTTTCTTCGGATAAGACAGTAGCTTATATAGAATATGAAATTCCCTTGTCGTAATCGAAATTTCCTCACCATCAATAGATGCTGTCATACCATCTGCATCAAGTTCGAGATTCGCAACTACTAACTTACGCTCCATCTCAATATTTGCCCTTCGAAGCAGTGCCCTGACACGCATCTCAAGCTCTGCTAGTTCAACCGGTTTTACCATATAATCATCAATTCCAACAAGAAATCCCTTACGCTTGGATGGAAGATCGTCTTTTGCAGACATAAAAAGAATTGGGATTTGTCTATTCACCTGACGCACAGTCTCTGCGAATTCAAAGCCATCAATTTCCGGCATCATAATATCTAAAATGATTGCATCGTAGTCTACTACAGCCAATGCGTCCAATGCTTCCTCTCCGTCATAACAGCTGTCTACACTGTATCCTTCTGATCTTAACTTTTGTGTAATGATAAAATTTAAATCTTCTTCGTCTTCTGCCAGTAAAACTCTCATGACAAACACCTCCTTATACAGAGTAAAGCTATTATATTAAAATACCATTAGAATCAAATACTATGTATTACATGCACGCAATTTGTTTTAGTCTGTCTATAATTGGAAGCTTTTGTGTACAAAGTGTCTCACATTTTCCACATGCCACACAACGTGCTGCTGTGCTGTTGTCCATACTCCACTGCACTTTTAGACGCTCCTTAACAGCTCCACTGTCTCCCCCTGTCAAAACAAATTCATTATATGCATCCATTAATTTAGGGATTGCAATGTCTACCGGACATTCATCACAATAACTGCAACCTGTACATAAGGCATCCAATTCCTGTGTTAGATGCTTTCCCATGTTCTCCAGTAAATCCGGTGTTGCAGGAATAATATGTTCTCCCGCAATTACACTTTCTTCTACATCCTTCACGGAATTCATTCCTACTAAGGCAATTGTAATTTCAGGTTGAGCCAAAATGAATTTTAAGGCAGAAACAGCAATGGGTTCCTCTGTATTTTGACGAATAAAAGAAAAGCGGTCCGGATGCTGTGGGATAATTCCTCCACCCAACGGATTCATCGTCGTAATACCCATTCCTGCCTTTGCACAGGCTTCTACCCCTTTACGGCGGTATGCAAAGTTTACGGCATTATATCCTAATGTTACACCTTCAAAAACGCCCTCCTGTGCAACTTTTGCAATATCGTCACCGTTTAAATGCGTAGAAAAACAGATATGGTCAACCAGACCTTCTTCTTTTGCTTTCAGTATTCCTTCATAAATGCCGCCTTTTTTCATATATGCGGCGTAATCTTCCATTGTTTTAATCGCCCAAATGTGAAAGAAATCTATTTTTTGCAATCCCATTTTGGTAAGGGATTTTTCCAAAACTTTTCTTGCCTCATCGCCATCAGCAGCATTCCACAGTCCACATTTAGTAGAAACATAAAATGTACTGCGGTCCATTGTTTGAAATGCTTGTCCAAAAATATCCTCGCTGTGTTCATCGCAATAATCAGGAGCTGTATCAAAATAATTCACACCCAACTCATGGGCACGATGAATTATTTTGACACTGTTTTCATAGTTTCCT
>OLVT01003198.1_pt1 | contig 10023 bp, 9 predicted proteins | sample 1673241 | NCBI WGS metagenome assembly OLVT01 (sample SAMEA3178936, study PRJEB25190) | human gut metagenome | biome: human gut; feature: human-associated habitat; material: faeces | place: Austria | collected 2013
GGTGGTATAGCTGCATTCCGGTGAAGGCTATCGAAAAGAACGGCCTTCCCATGCCTTTCTTTATCCGCTGCGACGACGTTGAGTTTGGCATGCGCAATAAGCCTGTCTACATGACCATGAATTGCATTTGCGTGTGGCATGCAAGCTTTGAGGGGCGTTTCCGCGCTTCGGTTGACTGCTACCAATACTTCCGCAACTTCTTTGCCATGATTTCACTCGATGATTGTGCTGATGAGAAAATGTTTGTCCTTCGTATTCAGCGAGGGGTACGTCAGAACTTGCGCGATATGGATTATCAGGCTGCTGAGTTTATCCTTGATGGCTTTGAGGACTATCTGCGCGGCCCTGAGTATCTCCAGAAGCTTGATGGCGCCGCGACGATGATCAGTAAGGGTAGGTTAAACGAAAAGCTGATTCCTGTTTCCGAAATGGATCCAGAGCTTCTTCGCAAGGCTGGGGTTACGGAGCAAGTGCTCGCTAATGTTAATCTGGAATTCCATCCTTCGAAATTTATGAAGTATTGGAGATCTATTCCTTACGACAAGCACTATCTTCCCGATGCGCTGTTGCGCGGAAAGCCCGGCTATGCAGTTAAGAATGGCAGCTGTACGCTTGAAGGCAATTCGACGCGTTGCAAGACGCTGGTATTTCTTGATCCGACCCGCGAGAAGGGGTCGGTCCGCACGATGGATCGAGCGCGGTTCAAGAGTATTCGCCGCCGAGAGCACGAACTGATGGCGCGATATCGTAAAGAGGGCAAGAGCGTCAGGGGGGCATGGAAAGATGCCATGCCGTACATGACTTCGCGAGAGTTCTGGGAACAGTATTTAGGTCTGAAATAAGAAGAGGTCCGGATTAAGTCCGGACCTCTTCTTATTTTGAATAGGTTTTATAGGCTTGTAACTCCCATTGTTTTCTTTCGACTTTTGCTACTGAGTCGAGGATTAGTCCCGTTGCTAGGCTCAACCCACACAGGAACATGAATGAGGCCGCAAGTATGGCCGTGGGGAAACGGGGGACTAAGCCGGTTTGGAAGTACTCCATAACAATTGGAATTCCGAGGGCAAGGCCTATGATGGCGAAGATGAGCGCTATAAGGGTAAAGAACTTGAGCGGACGATAGTCTTTAAAGAGCGTTCCAATCATTGCGATGACCTTTATGCCGTCGCTAACGGTGTTGAGCTTGGACTCGGAGCCTGCGGGCCGATCGCGATACTCCACCGGCACGTCTTTAATTCGCCAGCGGTGATCGACAGCGTGGATGGAGAGCTCGGTCTCAATCTGGAAGCCCTCGCTCAAAACGGGGAAGGTCTTGACGAAGGGTTTGCTCATGGCTCGGTAGCCGGTCATCACGTCGTCGAAGCTGTAGCTGTAAATCCACTTGATCATGGCGCGAACAAGATTGTTGCCAAAGCCGTGGAAGGCCCTCTTGTTCTCTTCGGCATAGGTGCCGTTTGACAGGCGATCGCCAACGGTCATATCGGCTTCGCCGTTAAGGATGGGCTCGCAAAGCGCCTTTGCCGCCTCGGCGGGGTAAGTGTCGTCTCCATCAACCATTAGATAGCATTCGGCGTCGACATCACGGAACATTTGGCGGCACACGTTGCCTTTGCCCTGTCTGGGCTCGTGGCGCACCGTGGCACCGTGCTGCTTGGCGATTTGCGAAGTGCCATCAGACGAGTTGTTGTCATATACAAAGACGGTTGCACCGGGTAACTCTCGATGGAAATCGTCGACAACTTTGCCAATCGTCAACGCTTCGTTGTAACAGGGGATTATGACGGCGGTACTCGAATAGTCCATGTAGGACCTCCTTTAATGACTCATCTGGTCGAAAGTATACCTATCGCCTGCCCCTTTGATTAGATATGGGTTAGTTCTCCAGATTTGTTGCGGTGAGTTATCGTCTACGTGGTAGGGCTATACTTTCCACTGTTATGTTTTACGAGACAAGGAGATGGTCCGTGGCTGACAACGTAGAGAGTCAGAAAGCGGTGGCTAAACCGGCCTCTCACGCTAAAAATGATTTTGAAAAGGACAAGTTCATTCTTAAGCAGCTTGTCACTAAAGACTTTAAAATCAAATATCGTCGCAGCGTTTTGGGCGTGGCATGGTCCGTCCTCAATCCGCTGTTGATGATGGTTGTTATGTCGATTGTGTTCTCGACAATCTTCGCGCAAGGTCGCAATGGTTCTATTACGCCCGAAATGTATCCGCTTTACTTGATTGTCGGTAACGTGACTTTCTCTGTCATGTCCGAGTCGACGAACCAAGCGCTTATGTCCATCATTTGGGCTTCCTCGCTGCTTAAGAAGGTCAAGGTGCACCGTTGGGTCTTTCCGGTGCAGAAGGTGCTGTTCTCGCTCGTTAACTTCGCCTTCTCTTTGGTTGCTGTCGCCTTGGTTATGCTTTGGTTCCACGTGCTTCCCACCTGGCATTTAATTCTGCTGCCGGTTTGCTTGCTCCTGCTTATGTGTTTCTGCATGGGCTTGGGCATGATGCTGTCTGCGCTGGCGGTTTTTTTCCGCGATGTTATGCACCTGTGGACCGTTGTTATCACGGCCTGGATGTATCTGACGCCGATTTTCTGGACGACTGACTTCATTAGCCAGATGGCACATTGGATTCAGGTGCTCGTGGTTGTCAATCCCATGTACAACTACCTTCAGTTTATGCGCGATATTTTCCTGTTTAACACCATGCCTTCTGCGCTTACCTTTGGGCTGTGTGTTGTTTGGGCTGTTATTGCTCTTGCTATTGGCTACACCGTGTTTCATAAGACTGAGCACAAGTTTATTCTCTACATCTAAGGAGTGCTGTTCATGACTGAATCTGCTATTGATTACAGCAAGCAGCCCCTTGCTGTTGAGGTCAAAGACGTCACCATGATCTTTAACATGGCGTCCGAGTCGCTTACGAACCTCAAGGAGTACTTTATTAAGCTCGCCAAGCACGAGCTGTTCTTTGAGGAGTTCCGTGCGCTTAAGCACATTTCGTTTGATGTGCATCGCGGCGAGGTCGTTGGCCTTGTTGGTACTAACGGTTCCGGTAAGTCTACGATGCTCAAGATCATTGCTGGCGTTTTGGAGCCCAGTGAGGGCGAGGTTAAGGTCCACGGCAATATTGCGCCGCTGATTGAGCTTGGTGCTGGCTTTGACCCGGAGCTTACCGCGCGTGAGAATATCTATCTGAACGGTGCGCTGCTTGGATACACGAAGGAGTTTATTGACGCTAGTTTTGACGAGATTATTGAGTTCGCCGAGCTTAAAGACTTCGTTGACATGCCCTTGAAGAACTTCTCGTCGGGTATGGTCGCGCGTATCGCCTTTGCTATCGCTACGATTACCGAGCCCGATATTCTCATCGTCGATGAGACGCTTTCTGTTGGCGATGTCTTTTTCCAGCAGAAATGCGAGCGCCGTATTCAGCACTTTATTGAGAGTGGCGACGTCACGGTCTTGTTCGTTTCTCACTCCATGGAGCAGGTTGAGCGTATTTGCCAGCGTGCTGTGTGGATCGAGAAGGGTGATCTGCGCATGGATGGTCCCGTGGACGAGGTCTGCAAGGCGTACCACGACCAGTTCAAGTAGGTTATAATTTATTGGCCGTGTGAACTTGTACCCGCTTGGACGCCCGGCTTTATGCTCCATTAGCTCAGTTGGATAGAGCAGGGGACTTCTAATCCCAAGGTCGACGGTTCGAATCCGCCATGGAGCACCATCGAAACAGCAGGCCGGGCCGTGTGCCCGGCCTTTTGCATAAAAATCGGCGCCCCACTACGCCCCGCAGGGGTCCTCGCCGGACAGCAGTCTATGTACTTTCCTCGCCGCGTCCTCCATGGTCGCCGCGCCGGGGCGCATGTAGTTGCCGTAGTCGGTCTTGAGCTCCGCGTGGCCATGGAAGCGCGAGGTGACCGTGTCGAGTAGGCCGGCCGCCTGCATCAGCGTCTCGGACGTGTGCTGGAGCATGTCCGGCGGGATGAAGCGCAGACCCAGCGTCGCGAGCTCCGCCCTCCACCTCTTGTAGAGCGCGTCGCCGCGACGATGGCGAGCAGCCGGTCGCGCCCGGCCACGATCGCAGGGCGCTCGCGTACGGACCTCTGTGCCGGTCACGAGGTCGTAGGTCGCCTGGGACACAATGTCGGCGGGGGAGATACCGAGCGACTCTATGCGCAGCCCCGACAGGCCGAGTATCAGGTACGTCTCTAGCGGACGGCCCCTCATGGCGCCGAGCGCCGCGATCGCCTCCTGCGCCGTCCTCGGGGCACGCTGTGCTTCCTGCGCTGCGGCGTGGTTATGCGCCGCCGGAACGGCCGCTCGTCGATGAGTTTGTCTTCGTATGCAGACGGCAGTACGGCGCGCAGTGTCCGCTTGGTGGGCGCCGGCGCCGTCGACGCCAGCACCGTTGCCTTCACGTCACCGTGCGTGAGCTTGGACAGCGGGATGTGAGCGATGGCGGGGAGGCCGTTGCGCACCGTCTGCGAGTCGTACTGCCTGAGCGTCGCCGCGCTGCGGGGCTTCCCCCGGTTGCTGTCCGACTTCCTGAATATCCCCCAGTAGAACTGCTCGAGTGTGAGCGACTCGCCGAGGTTCGCCGCGCCGCGCGGCTCCGCCACGAGGCGTGCGGCCTCTATCTCTGCGTCGAGCTCTCTGTCCTCGACCGAGCGGCGCCCGCCGTCGGCGCGCCGCCCCTTGTTCGCCCTCACCTCCCAGACGCCCGGCCTGACTTTGCGGTGCAAGCCGGCCCGCCCGCGCCTTCGTTCGGGCTGTGCCATAATGTCTCTCATGGGTTGCCCGGGCATTATCTCCGTTTTGTCCCGGCTCTCCTTCCGCCATCCCGCGCCATGGTTCCAGCTTTGCACGGGACGGCTTTTCCGTTCGCTGTCTCCAATCTCCATAACTTGTTCGGTTTACTTTTACTGCCGCTGAGGCATAATAAGGCTGAGCCCTTTGCTTAAAGCTCAGGACCTGGCCGCACCTCGGGGCCCGAAATCCGGGGTCTTCTTTTTTTTCATTTCCTATATCTTTCGACTAGCTGGGTGATTCCGTCTTTCCGGTATTTCTCTGGGCGATTCACCCTGTCCCAAAATTTTCCGACGTACTCGCTTCCGGCGGGGTAAGCGCTTCGGAAAATGTACTTCCCGGGAAGAGCGCCGAGGGTGACGAGGTAGTTAATGTCTGGACCGGTTGCCACCACGCTTATGCTGTCCTCCTTGCCTCGCCTTTTCGTCTGGCGGAAAATATCGAGGTCGATTCGTTTATCTAGAACCTTTGGAATGAGGGGAAGTCGCTTCACTCTTTCGAGCTCGATGTCCGTTATCGGGTTCAATGGGAGCCCGTCGCGTCCGTGAGCACAAATCAGATGCCGCCACTTCGCTTCGCTGTTCAGTCCTATCACCGGCAACCCGTTCCAATATAGCGGCCTTGTGAGTTCGGCAAAGAAATAGTCGTGAGAGACGTCTCGCACTTGAAACATGTCATAGCCAAAACTCAAAAAATATCGCGATAGGTCGAGATGACCGTTCTGGTCGATGGAGTACTCCATAGCCATCACATGTTCCTGCGGCCGCGAAAATGGAATACATTGAATTTCTGCTCGGAGGGCCACGTCTCGTAGCTCGCGAGGGTGCTGATCCCGAGATTTCGGCAGATATCTCTGCAGATTTGAAGCTTCGCCACGCTTGAGCCCTCGACTTGCAGATGCCCGTTTCTCGAAGCCGCAAGTGCCCCGATGAACAGGTCCGCCAACTGAATCAGGTCGTTCTCGTGAGACTCGACCTCCTCGACAAAGAGGACCGCATCGCCGAACTGGAAGGTGTCTATCAGGCACCTTCTCAGCGTGTCGACCCTGTCGCGCTCGTCGATTCGGCGGTCAATGAACAGGCGGTATGAGTCCCTCCGGTCGAGCCAGTTGTTGAACACCTGGTAGTAGACCTTCTGAAACATCTCCTCGGTGTCCTCGAAGTTCGTCTCGCGCCTGCTGACGACGACCGCGCGGAACCTGAGCCCGGGGTCCGAGAAGAAGAGGTCAACCAGTGCCTGGAAGAAGGGGAGCCTCGACGGACATACCGTTTTCCACCCGAACTCCCCCTGCACGTTGTAGTAGGCCCTGAGCAGGTCCACCTTCCTCACGATCTCCCTTTTCCGGTCCAGGGGGCACATTATCCCGCCTATGGCCATGAAGTCGTCCGCGGCAGAAGAGGTGACGCAGCTCTCGTCGCAGTAGACGTTGTAGGTCGCGCGCTCCACTCTCTAGCCCCTCTCGTCCCGCTCGCCCATGTACCAGACGACGCGGCCCTTGCAGACCACCGGGGCATCGTCCGGCCCAGCGAGGATGTCGTCGTAATCGCCGCTGTGGCTGTCGGCCGTGAGCATGACCGTGGAGCGGCCCCGGGTGTAGTTGCGCACCACGGCGCCGTGGTCGGCCGTCTCGGCGAGCACCGGCTGGCCGTTGACCGGCTCCATGTCGGGGTCGACGAGCAGCAAGGCGTCGTAGGGGAAGCGGTTGTCCATACAGCCGCCCTGGGCGTGGACCATGAACCCGCGCGGGTGGGCCTCGGCGATGGATGCGGGGACCTCGACCTCGTCGGTCAGGCCCCCCTCGTCGCACGGCTCGCCCATGTGTGCGAACCCCAGCAGGGGGACCATGCGCGACGCGCCGCTGATTGCGGCCTCGGGGGCGTCCTCGCCCATGAGGCCGGCCACGGTCGTATCGAACAGAACTGCAATTTCCGCCATCTTGTCTAAGCGAGGCTTGGACCTTCCGCTTTCCCAGGCACCTACGGCGCGGCCTGTTATGCCCAGCTTGTTGGCAATTTCCGCCTGCGTAAGACCGCTTTTGGCTCTAAGTAGCCTGAACTTGGTGGAGAAATTCATGGGTATCTACCTCCTTATTTTTCTATGCTATAGAAAAAAGATTTCCCTTTCTAGAGAAAAATAATTGCGATTAAAGAGAAAACAAAGTACTATCGTTTCAACGAAAGGGAGGGAGTTAGATGCAAGAGCTAAAGTCAATCCGAGAAGCACGCCAGAAGCCTCTTCTAAAGGAGGCTTCCCGGTTCAATCAGTAGGCGGTAGCTGCGGAATTAGGGGTTACGGTTCAGACCTATCGGTCGTACGAGAAGGAGCCCTCGCTGATGAAGCTCCCGACCGCCACGAAGCTGGCGAGCATCTTGGGCTGCAAGGTCAGTGATTTTTATTGTCTCTGTTAGACCATGATTGACATACATGTGTCCCCACGGTGCCATATCGTTAGCCCTGTAGACGCGCGGCGATGGGGGCAGCATGAACGCCGAAGACCTGGTAATCACCTTCAAGCGGAACATGGCGAAGCTGAGCAGGGCGGAGCGCCGCCGCGCGATCGAATCCGTCAGGGACGTGATCCGCGCGGCGGCGTTCGACGACGCGGCCGACTCCGCCTATGAAGTCGAATGCTGCCCGCGCTGCGGGTCCGCCGCGGTCGTGAAGAAGGGGAAGGCCGCGAACGGCGAGCAGCGCTACCTCTGCCGGGGCTGCGGCAGGACCTTCGGCATGGGCAGCGGGCGCATCCTGGGGACGAGTAAGCTCCCGAAGGAGACCTGGATGGCCTACGCCGAGTGTTTCGTGCTCAGTCCGGGAGGGCGGGATGCCGTTCGAGATGAGGGTCAAGACGCCCGCGCCCGACGGGGAAACGACGAGATAGCCTGCGGGTCGGGCCTGAAACGGCAGGGCCCGGTGAGCAACTCGTCCGGTCTCGGGCGCATCGCTCCCTTGACGGATTCAGGTTCGACAAGGGGCGACCATTGCGTAATCGCAAAAAGATGATGGGGCGGAATGTCAATCCTGGTCTAACAGAGCCTTAATTGTTCATCAACGCATCTGTTCAAGAATTCTGATGCTACTGGCGACTCGCGGTTTGTTTTTGGTCCTGCTTGGGATTTTGACTTGGCGATGGGAAACGTTCTTTCGTCCCATTCAAGTGACAGTTACTTGTCGCCGCAAGGTTGGCTTACGCGCAATGCTGTTTTAGGCTCGCGTCTGCTGCAGGATCCGACGGTTTGCGCTGCAGTTGATGCCGTCAAGCAAGAAGTGCTTGACGCAGCCGGGGGTGCATCAATGGACAGGATTTCCTTGCGTATGAGCTCAGTGTTGCTACCTCTGTGAACATAGAGTCCATGCTGTGGGGCGTCTCTTCTGAGTCTCCCGATGCTGTACGTGCATGGCTCAACAGCCGTCTGGATTGGCTTGATACGGCGCAATAGGGCTTTAAGCTGATTTTCGTACGTCTGTGTTTAAGGTTCTGTTGTTATACTTGCTATACATTTAGGTCGCTCGACTTGCGCCGGGCGGCCTTTTCTGTTGATGGTTACTCATGTGCTGGGCCGCCTGCTTGATGGTCGCGAATTATGACATCGCCGTGCGCGATCGGGCCATGAGATTGGTGGGCATGTGCTGCATGATTGGTGACCCATCTTCAGCAACAACAGTGCACCCTCACCCCATCCTCTAAAAAAGTACTTAACACAGCCTTAAAGGCGCCTCGGCTTGCGTTGACAGCGTACAATACGCATGTTTGACTATGGAAAAAGTGGAATTTAAGGGAAGGGGCGCGCCATGGAGGTGCTGGTTGTTGGCAATACCGCGTATGTTGACGACGACTTTTGTGCCAAGGCGTTCCCCGGCGATCATGTTCAGGTTGTAGCTGCCGACGATGCGCAGCGCGAGTCATCGTCTCACAGCTCGTGGAAAGAGCTGCTGCGCCACCTGGACCAGGCTTATGAGTTTGACCGCGTGGTCTACCTCTCCACGTATCTCACTCCGCATACCGAGACTTTTGGCGACATTGAGCTGCTGCGCTCGGTGTTTCGTGCCTGTATGGGCCGCCGTGTGCAGCTGCTGTTTGTGGCGGGGCCTGCGGGCGCGGAACGCACCGGCGGCGCGGCGAGCAATGCCGATTCGCTTGATGCCACAGATGCTGCCGCCCAAACCGGCAAGGGCATTATCGCCCGCGCGGCCAATGACCTCTGTCGCTACTATGCCTCGCAAGACGACATCCAGGCCAAGATCCTGTGCACGCCCTATCTCTATACCGCCTCCGCGGCGCTCGACGACCCCTTCTTGGTTCCGCTGTTCGAGGCGTGCTCGACCGGGTCGGTCGTGCTCCAAGGTGCCGTGGACGCGCCGTTTCCCCTGTTGTGCGCGGAGGAGCTAGCGGTTCTGGTGCATCGCGTCTTTGACAGTTGGGATGCGACCTTTGAGGCGCTCGATGTTGCAGATGCTTTCCACCGCACAGCGGGCGACTTGGGCGGCGCGCTCCAGGGTCTGTTCCCCGGGCTGTCCGTTGCCTATGGCGAGTCGACCGGCTATGCGTTGCCCGCAGGCGATGTCGCTCGCAAACGCTATGGCTGGTTTCAGCGTTACGACCTTCTGTGTGACCTTTCGACCATTCACGCCCGCTGGGTTAACACCCGTACTAAAAAGGCCAATCCCCTTCGCGCGGCCATCGATCGCATTCAACTGCGCGCGCTGCCCATTAAATGCTTAGAGACGGGCTTCGCATGGGTCCTGTTCGAGGTGCTGGAGCATCTGTTCTCCCAGTCGGCCCAGCTCAACGTGCTCGACTATCGTCTGCTCTATGTGGTCCTGATTGGCACGCTCTACGGGCTCGACTTTGGCCTGGTCGCCGCGCTGCTGGCGTCGATTGGTCTGGCTGTGAGCTACTTTACCCAGTACGGCTATACCTTTCAGGGCCTATTCTATGAGCCTTCCAACTGGCTGCCGTTTATCGCGTACTTTGTGGTTGGCGCCGTGTGCGGCTATGTACAGCTGCGCAACAGCGAGGCCGTTAAGGCGGAGCGTGACGAGAACGAGCTTGTGCGAAACCGCAACACGTTCCTAACGCGGCTCTATCACGACGCGATTGAGGACAAGCGTGCCTATAAGCGACAGATTGTGGGTCGCCACGACAGCTTTGGCAAGATCTTTGCCGTGACGCAGGAACTCGACGTACTCAACCCGCGTGATATATACCGCAAGTGCTGCGAGC
>OLVT01003204.1_pt1 | contig 10005 bp, 12 predicted proteins | sample 1673241 | NCBI WGS metagenome assembly OLVT01 (sample SAMEA3178936, study PRJEB25190) | human gut metagenome | biome: human gut; feature: human-associated habitat; material: faeces | place: Austria | collected 2013
TCATCTATTGGAAGAAGTCATCTTTACTTTGTACTATTTATATACTACCACCACGGTTATCATTGGTATTTGCTGTCCGGTTATTTTGGTGAGATGAGATTCCGGATGAAGAGAAAACCTCCGCAAATGTGGTTATAGTTTCCTGGTTGGTTTTTCCCATAGAATAAGTCCTCCTTAAAATATATTGGTTTTTCCCAGTATATCAATTGGTGGAGGAAATAGCACTACGCCTTCTTTTGAAGCACTTACTAACGATACCATGATGGTCGGAAGTGACATTTTGATTTACCGGATGGTATACAATCTTGTTGAGAATGCAATCAAATACAACCATTTCGGCGGACAGGTTACCGTAACCGCATACCGGAGCGGAAAAAACATCTGCCTGTCCGTAGAAGATACCGGAAGCGGAATCCCGGCTGAATTAAAAGAACGCATATTTGAACCATTCTTCCGCGTAGATAAATCCAGAAGCCGCCAGCTTGGCGGAGTAGGCCTTGGGCTGGCCCTGGTTCATGAAATCGTGCGCGTACATGACGGCAGAATAACCGTTCAGTCCAGCCCGTCCGGTGGAACAATCTTTGAGGTAGTCTTTACACAGTGACATCATCCCAAAAGCCAGTCGATGATATCATCTGTTCTGGTGTGACTCCATTTCTTCTTTTTTTCTCAGTATGGCATATTATACGCAGAACATCAAAATATTTTCCCATTTCGGAAACTTTTATTTTATTCAGTCCAATATTTTCCAGTTTCAGAAACAAAACCGCATAAGCCACAGCTACACTTTGGATTACATCTGGGTGCTGTCTGTGGTTCATGCGGTATGAGGCACTGCCTTCATGCTTCCTTCCGTTTCTCAATCACTACCTTACATCTCTTTTTGTAAAAAGCGATGCCGTAAAGCGTCATATTGTGGCGGCCATCCTTTTTCAGATACTCAGAATACCTTCGATCCTTGATTTGTTCCATTGCCCTTTCACAGGCCTTGTCCAATCCTGCCGCTTCTTTTGAACATTTAAGTTCGAAGATAATACCTGTATCCGGGTCTTCCGGCTCAACAATAATATCCGCAAAGCCCTCTCCGGCTTCCACATTTGACCTGACCACCCAATCTGTATTTCCTGTTAACAGACCAAGTAAAAATGTGTGATAGGAATTTTCCTTTTCTTTCTCTGGTGCTCTCGTGTCGAAAACGCTAATCGAATTGCTGAGTGTCCGGTTCAAATACTGTTCTATTGCCTCTGTATTTCCTTCTTCGACCGAATCCCAAAAAGCTGTTAGCTGTTCCGTATTGTCACGCAATTTCTCATCAAACCAGTCCTGTATCTGAAGCTTGAATACCTCTCGCACTTCTTTATTTGGAATAACCAGCTTATATGCCCCTTGTTCCGTCCTTCCAACCTGTGTCAGGTATCCGGTTGTAAACAGAACGCTCCATATGTTATCTATGCTCTTATCGATTTCATCGTATGTCAAATCAAGTCGAACAGTCCTTTCAATTGGTTCACCTGCAATCAGGCGTTCAATTTCATCCTGCGTCGTTCTGTTTGCTATGGAAACAAACCGTTTCACTAAAGCATTTCCACTGCTGTTTATCCAATAACATTTCGGTCCGGCTTCCGGTTTATCACATAAATCATCTACCCGATTGATTACATCCCAGGGGCAGTAAATATCAGCATCTCCGAAATGATATCCATCATACCATTCCTTCATTTCTGCCAGATACGCTTCCAGATGGTAATCTTTCAGCATTTTTTCGACTTCATCTTCTGTAAAGCCAAACTGTTCATCAAAACGCGCATCCGTTATAGAAAAAATTCTAAAATTATTCAGACCTGTAAAAATGCTTTCTTTCGAGACACGCAGACAGCCGGTCAAAACCGCAAACTGCAAAAATTCGTTTGTTTTCAGAGCCTCTCCAAACAGGGAACGGATCATTGATACCATTTCTCTATAGTAACCATTTTGATACGCCTTATCCAGAGGAACATCATATTCATCAATAAGGATAATTACCTTCTGTCCATAGTGTCGGTACAACAGCTCCGCCAATGTCTGGAGTGCCGATTCCAGCGTATCTTCGTCCATTGCGTATTTTCCGTCCTGCATTCGGACAAGTGCGCCATATCTTTGTTTTTCATTATCCGTTAGCTTGTCGCTGTTTTTCAAAAAATCAAATCGATCCGCTTCAAGTGCAACAAGTTTTAGTAATTTGTTTTTTGCTTTTTCAAAGGTCAGTCCGTCCACGCCTTTAAGCGTAAGAGACACAACCGGAAATCTCCCCATATATTCATCACAAAGGTCTCTCCTTTGCGAAATGTGAAGTCCATCAAACAATGTCTGATCTGTTCCAACCGTAAAAAAGTTTCGGAGCATACTCATATTTAAGGTCTTACCAAAACGGCGGGGCCTTGTAAAAAGATTCACCTTTCCCCAGCTGTCAAGAAGCTGTTCAATCAGTCTTGTCTTATCAATATAGTAAAAACCCTGCCGGCGAATTTCCTTAAAATCTTCGATACCAACCGGAAGTTTTAACGTCGCTGCCATTCTTCCACGCCCTTTCCGAAGCTATACTAACAGGCAAAGGATATTGCATCCCAGTGTATTTTGATTTTATCATCTGACAGACCAAATAGCAAGTCCCAGAGCCCGTATGGATAGAGTAAACTTACTGTCAGTTGGAGAGTCGTAGAAGATTCCCTGCTATGAGTATGTTTGTGGGGTAACATAATTATACAATAAAAGGTGTCCTTTTTGATTGTTTATTCAAAAAAAACAGTAACTTTTTTTCAATAAGGGAATTCCCCGTTCTGCCGGATGTGTTCCTGGCAAAACGGGGATCTTATTTTCTAAAAGCGAAATCTCTGTTGTTGCGTAGGTAGTTGTTCAGTCTTTTTTCGGTTATTTTCCAACTGGTAATTACCGGATTTTTATAATCTTTGTTATCATCAGAAGTTATGATTTTAAGTACCAGACTAGACAGTGGTCTCATTTTTTGAGATAATAGCCTTGACAAATGATAATGCTCTAAAAAGTTCAGTCTAAAAAGTTTAGGCTAAAATTATTATTCATGTTTTCTTTATGGGGTCAGACCCCAATGTGCCCCCTAAAGCGGCGTTTTGTCTTTGGGTATCGGATATGGATCTAGTCTGTGATGTTCTACGTTATCATACCTCTTTTGTACTTATCTATTCCACATTCTCAAGCATCTCTGCTTAGGTCGTGGAAATGTCAAGAAAATCTTTTAATATTATCTTTGTATCAGAATTATAATGATCTTCTTCTGGCTTGACCGCCTTCGGACCAGCCCCCGATGTACTATAAGCTGCAATGTGCTTAACAATAAAATTTTATCTCATCCGTCACAAATGTCTCTTTCCATTTTGCACAAATAAGGAAAAACTGTGCTGATATAAATTCCATCAATTCGTTCAGCTCTTTCTTAGAAATTTTACTTCCATTACTTGCCAAAATGCATCCGCCTGACTTTGTAAGCCATATTTTAGTCGCATTGGGAGTAGGCTTACCTTTTGAAATATGAACATGAATTGGTTCTCCATTTTCATTGGACCAAAAATATACCATATATCCACATACCACGAACAATTTAGGCAATCTGAATCCCCCCATTCTCTGCATACCGATATAGCAAATGAGCATTACTATGCAGGAGTTCTTCAAACATTGCTATTTCTTCATCCGAATATCCCTGACGTTCTGTCCATTTGTAATCAGGCAATTCACATCTTGCCGAATCAAATCCATCTTCTGTTGGTCGTTCAAAGTTTACAATCACTTTTTTCATTCCATCTTTTTCAACGATTTGTGAATGAACAATCTCCGTTTCATCTGCCAGTGTCATATATGGATACATCATACAACGTCACCCCGTTTCTTATTTTTAACCTCATTATAGCATCATTCCATATAGTTGTCATGCGATTAAAAACTAAATTCTTTCACATCTCTTCGCTGATAAACCTTACTTTCCGCCCATATTGTCTGCTGTATTCCGCCGTTATCAATGCTCCGCTTCCCTTTCCTGCGGCAACAACTACCAGTTCATCCGACCATGCGCTTATTAAACGATTTCTCCTTGGAAATGCATACTTAGTTGGCCGTACTCCCGGCGAATATTCAGAAATAATAAGGCCTTCATTTTCTATGCATTCTTTTAACTTTTGATGCTCATTCGGATAGCAAATATCAAGACCATTTGCTAATACTGCAACTGTATATCCTCCCGCTTTTAAGCAAGCTGTATGCGCATAAGAATCCACCCCCTTTGCCATTCCACTAATCACCGCGGTCTTTTTTTCTACATACGCTGCTGCCAGGTCTGCAACAACTTTTTTCGTCTCCTGTGTGCATCGTCTTGCGCCTACAATTCCAACTGCTTTATCTATTCTCTTTATTGTCCCTCTATAATATAGAATGATTGGTGCATCCTTACAGTTTTTGGCTCTCTCAGGATATAACGGATCTTCTATTGGAAGCAACGAGATTTTACATTTTTCGCACTGCTTAACGATTCTTTTTGCTTCTTCTAATTCTCTATGTTCTAAAATACTTTTTCTCTGCCTTGTAGTCAGCCCTTCTATTTTTCTCAGTTCTTCTTCTGAACTATGATATACATTTTCCGGACTTTTCAAAACACTTATAAGTTTTCCGGCAGATACAGCACCTATATAAGGCAGTATTGAAAGCCAGATCCAATATTCCATTTTAATTCACCACCAACATTTTACTATTGCTTCGATCCAGGTCTCTGTAATTCAAAATTCTTTTCACATCATCCAACCGAATTTTCTCTGCATCGGCCAGATCTGCACTGGTTCTTGCCAGACGAAGTAATTTATGGATTACTCTTGCACTGTAACCGTATTTTTCACTGGTTTCTTTCAAAAGCTGTCGAGACTCCTCATCCAAGACACAGTATTTTTGCAGCAATGTAGTGGACATTTGTGCATTACAATTTATTCCTGGCTCATTTTGATATCTTACCTGCTGGATTTTTCTTGCCTTTTTTACTTTTTCCCGTATTTCTTTTGATGTCATCGTATGATTTTCCTGTTCCAGTTCAAAATAATTAACCGGTTTCACTTCTTTTTGAATATCAATTCGATCCATAATAGGACCGGAAATTTTCCCTCTGTATTTTATAATTTCATAATCCGTGCATCGGCATTTTGCTCCCGGAAAGTAACCACATGGACATGGATTCATTGCCGTTATGAACATAAAATTTGATGGAAATGTATGCGTTCCGTTCACTCTGGAAATACATACCCGCTTGTCTTCGATTGGCTGCCGCAGTGCATCCAGCGTACGCCTAGAAAATTCGGCAAGTTCATCCAAGAAAAGAACACCCCACAAAAGATAAGTAGCGTATGAGTACGCAATAATCTTCTGCAAAACTCCTATGTAGTTTACTCTTTTGCACTTTTAAGACCTCCGATTTTGCACCATTTAATATTTCCCATTTGACTATCCCCCATAAAATACAACTCTTAAATCTCACAAAACAGCCTGGCAAGCGACTTTCAGGCACTTCATCCGGCTGTTTTGTGATTTTTTTCTTCTATTATATATGCTAAATGTATCTTAATACCACATGTCAATCCATGGTGACACCTATCTGTGTTCCATCAAGGAAAATAAAATCCATGTGCTTTTTATCATTAATCACACAATGGTCAAGCACCTTTCCGACAAGAACGGTATCCAAGTTTTTTATTTGTCTGCCCTTGGTAAGGTCTATCATCTGTTTCGCCCTGAAAGCAGCAAGTTCATTTCCGCATTTTACCGTTTCCTTCCATGTGGCGAGGTAATTATCCCGATTGGAAACCACCATGTTCCATGCCTTCACAAATGCTTCATGAAGTACCTTCTCATAAACCGTTTCACTCTTGCATCCAACAACGCCCTTTTCCCTGTACCTCTGACCACACATCCATACCTTGAATTTTCCGTTATTCCTTGTAAGGGTTCTCCGCCAGAAGATGTTCCCGCACTTCCCGCATAGCACCCTGTTTGAAAACGGCTGCTCATCCGTATATCTTCCCATTGTCCGCAGACCATGGGCTTTCATATAATCTCTTCTCCGTTTTATCTCAAACTGCGTGGCATTCCAGAATTTCTTTTCGATAATTGCCTCATGGTTGTCATTGATATGGTACATAGGCAGCTGCCCCTCGTTCTTTACCATTTTCTTGGTAAGATAATCTGAGGTAAATGTTTTCTGAAGGTCGCAGTCACCGCTGTATTTCTCGTTTTCCAAAATGCCCCATACCGTTCCACAGGTCCATCTCGGTTCTCCCATGCATCCAGCTATGCCTTCCTCATTCAGTCTTTTGGCTATTACATCGGGATTGATTCCATCCATGAATTCCGTATAAATTCTTCGGACAATCTCTGCCTGTTCCTCATTAATGACGAGATTCCCTTCCTCATCCTTATCGTATCCCAAGAAGCGGTTTGTGTTTAAATGCAGTTTTCCGTCACTGAATCCTTTTCGAATTCCCCATTTGCAGTTTTCCGAAATGGAACGGCTCTCCTCCTGTGCCAAGGAGCTAAGTATCGTGAAAAGCAGTTCCCCGGCACCGTCCAAAGTATTAATCCCTTCTTTTTCAAAGTATACGCCAATCCCCATATTCTTCAGCTTCCTTGCATAGCTTAAGCAGTCCTGCGTATTTCTTGCAAATCGGCTGATACTTTTCACGATAATCAGGTCAATTTTTCCTTTCTCACACTCTGAAATCATGCGGTTAAATTCCGTCCTTTTACGGGTGGAAGTGCCGGATATTCCTTCATCGGCAAATATGCCTGCCATTTCATATTCCGGCTTGCCGTTGATATATTCAGTATAATAACTGACCTGATTTTCAAAACTGTTGAGCTGTTCCTCCGCCTCCGTAGACACACGGCAGTACGCCGCCACCCTTAATTTCTTAACCTTCGTGGCTGTTTTCATTGTTGCTTTCGGGTTTGCTTTGATAACTATAACTTCTTTCGCCATTTTCATCGACTCCTTCCATAACTACAATTTTTCCTTCAATGTTCCATGCATCCGCTACCTCCGCCGGGATGCGGACTCCTTCACAGGCTTTCTGTTTTACCCGTTTGGAACACCACCAGAATTCACGGCCGTTCCATCCGTTCTGATGATGCATTACGCTTCCGCAAAGTCCGCAGTACATCCTTCCGCTTAAAGGATAAGTGCTGTGCGAATCCCTGTGCTTTCTTATTTTAGGTTGGTACGGACACCGTTTTGATGATTCGTATTCTGCCTTCGGCATGGTTGAATACCGCTTTCTTCCAAATTCATCCATTTCCATAAACACCGTGGTTTCTTCCGTAATGTTCCACTGGTCTGCAATATTTTCCGGCACCGTAATGCCCGTACAGAAATCTTTCCCCTTTTTTATCTTGGTACTGCAGCACCAGCAGATGCTCCTGCCTCCGTTCGAAACCCTGTGATGAAGTTTGCCACCGCAGTGCGGGCAAAAAAGCATATCCGTAAGCGGATATCTGTTGTGGGAGTTTCCACCCATCTTCCGCTCCGGCAATTTCTGTTTTAACTGCATGGATCTTATATCAAGAACTTCCTGTACCTGATTCCACACAAACTCATCCACGATGGCGGGATGATGATTCGGAATATAATACCTGTCTTTCTGCCCATCATTCCTGTGCCGGACACGGTCTGTATCAAGATAGGTCTTCTGCATCATTACACCGCCCTTATATATTTCATTCCGTAAAATGCGGAACACTCCGGTATCATCCCATTCTTTTCCTTTTGCCGAAGGAATTCCCCTTTCATTCAGATATGCTTTTATCTTCGAAGGCCAGATTCCCTCAAGTGCCAGATTGTAAACCATACGCACCACTTCCGACTGGATGTCATCAGGAACTATCTCCCCTTCCCCATTCAGCCGGTACCCGTAACATTCATGCACCCTGACTGCCGGAATTCCTTCACGGAATTTTCTCTGGCAGGTCATATATGCATTCATGCTGCTGTCTTCACTCTCTGCCTGTGCAAAGGCGGCATGGATGGAAAGCATCAGTTCCCCCTCCGCAGACAGGGTATTGATGTTCTGCAGTTCAAAAAAAATACCGACACCGACGCTTTTCAGTTTTCTTACCACCTTAAGCATCGTGACGGTATTTCGTGCAAATCTCGATATGGATTTTGTCAGTATCAGGTCAATCTTTCCATTCACGGCATCTTCAATCATTTTTTGGAAACCCGGCCTTTTTTCCTTAAATCCCGATATTCCGAAATCATGATAGACCCCCGCATATTCATACAGGGGATTGGACCTTATCTTATTCTCATAAAAGTCTTTCTGGTTTTCCAGTGAGTTTTCCTGTTCCTCTGCCTCTGTCGATACACGGCAGTAAGCGGCAACCCTCAGTTTCTCATGGTCTTTCTTTTTTGGCTGTATGACCGTTATTTCCATGTAACCAGCTCCTTTCCTGCTTCTATATATCACTCTGTTCTCAATTAATATCCAGTAAAATATCCACAAAATCAGGGGTTTTATTTTTTGATGGAACACATAATCGCAAAAAAATGCACCGGGCAGCTTTTACCGCCCGGCTTATTCTTCAGATTTCCGTACGCTACCTTAACAGTTCATTTACCCTGTTCTGGACCGCCGAATAATCATATCCCGCAGATGTAAGTCTCTGTTTACGCTCCGCTCCATTGCCCCAGTCTCCCCGGATGACTTCTCTTGCGATTTCGTCTACCGTTTTGGTACCCGGGGTCTTCTTTGCACCCATAAGGGCATTGACCTCTGCCTGTACATCCGAATAACTGTATCCGGCAGCTTTAAGCCTGTCTTTTCTTTCCTGACCGTTTCCCCACTTTCCCTGAATGACTTCCTTTGCCAGTTCAGCCACGGTCTTCTTCTTTTCCCCTCTGTCCCTCTTATCCCAGGATGTAAGCCCGTACTTCTCAATAATGGAAATCACATTCTGAATGTATGTGGGGCTTGTTGCATAAGGTGCACCGTCTGTTGTATGAATCAGCTTGTCCACCGCACTCTTATAATCTGCATTGTTTACCACTCCGGCATACCGCGGCGTACCCGTAATAAAATCATAGTATCCGACCACGGCACTGGCGGCATCCGGATAACTTCTGAAAGAATCCTGAATCTGGACATAATGTCCGTCATAGTATTCACTCGTGGTTGCCACGAAGCCCTTTCCCTTAATGCCGAACAGCGTCTTTGCATTCAGGTTCCATCCGGATTCAAGCGCCGCCTGTGCAATACACACGGAAGGAAGCACCCACTTCTTCCTTCCAAGGTATTCATTCCTTGCCAATACACCGATTGTGTTAATAAAATTAGTTGTCTTTTCACTCATGATAAATTCCTCCGTTTCTGCAATAAAAAAAGAAGGTGTTATCCTTCCCCGTTTTCAGTATCATCATCTGCCCTGTCATGAAGCTGTTTTAGTACCGTCTTAATCTTCTGCGGCACCGGAAGCCCCAGATGGGATGCATTCTCCAGAAGGCTTACGCCCTCATTGGAAATGTAGAAAAAAATGGCTGCCGTTCTTAAAACGCTCCCTGTCCCGATGACATGGACATCCAATATGTTTGCAACGCCCACCATCAGGAAAATCAGAACTTTCCTGCAGATGCCCCTGAAACCCACCTCACTGGAAAGCGTCCTGTCACTTACCGCACACATGACACCCGTGATATAATCAATAACCACAAAGGCAACCAGTGCATACAACAAACCGTCACAGCCTCCCAGAAAATAACCGAGCCATCCTCCCACTGCCGCAAACAACAGTTGAATCACATTCCAAAATTCCTTCATTGACTTATCCTCCTTTGATTTTTTTGTATGAAAAAAGCAGCTACCCGCAATGGATAACTGCCTGATTCCGACATTAAGTCCTTTCGTCTTTAATATTACCTGAATCCGTGAAGTTCATCCTTTTTACATCTAGCTCTTAAAACAGAACTGG
>OLVT01003211.1_pt1 | contig 9981 bp, 10 predicted proteins | sample 1673241 | NCBI WGS metagenome assembly OLVT01 (sample SAMEA3178936, study PRJEB25190) | human gut metagenome | biome: human gut; feature: human-associated habitat; material: faeces | place: Austria | collected 2013
GACCGACGGAGCCATCCCGCTCTGGATGGTGCGCGCCCTCTCTGCGCAGGGGGTCAGCAAGACTTCCTTTTCCAAATACGGAACGGCCTACCAGATCATAACGCAGCAATCGAAAGGAGTGGCAACTTATGCTTGATAACTTGTTTTCCGGTGTATTTGACACCGCCGCGGTGACGATCTCACCTGTGAATTTTCTGCTCTGCATGGGCGTATCTCTGGTTCTGGGGCTGGCGCTGTGTGCCATGACGATGTGGCACAGCCGTTCCAGCGGAAGCTATGCAGTGACGCTGGCGCTTCTGCCCGCCGTAGTCTGTGTGGTCATCATGATGGTCAATGGCAATGTGGGCGCGGGTGTCGCCGTGGCAGGTGCGTTCAGCCTGGTGCGTTTCCGCTCTGCCCCCGGTACCGCCCGGGAGATTGCCGCTCTGTTTGCCGCCATGGGAGCGGGGCTGATCGCGGGGATGGGCTATCTGGCTTATTCGGTGCTGTTCACGCTCGTTATGGGCGGAGCGACGATGCTGTTCACGGCCCTTCATCTGGGAGAACGGAACAGAGATGTCAAAGGACGCACCTTGCACATCACCATTCCTGAAAGTCTCGACTATACCGGCGTTTTTGACCCGGTGTTGGCGGAATATGCTGAAAGCGTACAGCTTCAGCAGGTCAAGAGCACAAATATGGGCAGTCTGTTCAAGCTGACCTATGACTTGACGCTGCGCGATACGGCGAAGGAAAAAGAACTGATCGACAAACTGATCGATCTTGCTTTTGCAGAAGATATAGGTGATGGTGACCATACCACCCTGTCATGTATTCCCGCTACGGCAATGGGAAAATCAAAATTGCTTATCAAGGAAGTCGGTGTGCTGGCCGGTATCGAAGTGGCTAAAGAAATCTTCAATCGTTTCGACCCGACGATGAAAGTCGAAGTGTTTATCAATGACGGTGCGGAGGTGAAGCCGGGTGATGTGGCAATGGTGGTGGAAGGTAAGGTGCAGTCCTTGCTTCAAACCGAACGCCTGATGTTGAACGTGATGCAGCGCATGAGCGGTATCGCGACCATGACACGCAAATATGCGAAGAAACTTGAAGGCACTCATACCCGCGTATTGGATACCCGTAAGACAACTCCCGGTATGCGTATCCTTGAAAAGATGGCAGTAAAGATTGGCGGTGGCGTAAATCATCGTATCGGGTTGTTCGACATGATTCTGTTGAAAGACAATCATGTGGATTTTGCCGGAGGTATCGACAAGGCCATCACCCGTGCCAAAGAATACTGCAAGGAAAAAGGTAAAGAACTGAAGATAGAAATAGAAGTCCGCAACTTCGACGAACTGCAACAAGTGCTTGATTTAGGTGGTGTAGACCGTATCATGTTCGACAACTTCACTCCCGAAATGACTAAAAAGGCAGTAGAAATGGTGGCTGGCAAGTATGAAACCGAATCTTCCGGCGGTATCACCTTTGATACTCTTCGTGATTATGCCGAATGTGGCGTTGACTTTATCTCCGTCGGGGCTTTGACGCATTCCGTGAAAGGACTGGACATGAGCTTCAAAGCGTGCTGATTTTTTTCACCACAGAGGACACAGAGTACACAGAGGATTTAAACTTACTTTATAGGAAGAATTTCCTATCATTATTCCTCTGTGTACTCTGTGTCCTCTGTGGTGAATCTGTTTAACTTCTTTTAGCAATATCCATTGCAGCATTCCTCAAATTCTTGCGTCTAATGAGTAAAACGACGCAGACATACGTCCGATTTTAAAAAGGTAATTGACTTTGGAAAACGAGATAGAACTGATAAAGGGCTGTCGGGCAGGAAAGGATTCAGCCCGAAAGGAACTTTACACCCTCTATTCCAAACAAATGCTGGCGGTATGTTTCCGCTATACGGGTGATATGGATGTGGCGCACGATGTACTGCATGACGGTTTCATCAAGATTTTTACCAATTTCTCCTTTCGGGGCGAGTCTTCGCTCTGTACGTGGATAACCCGAGTGATGGTGACTCAAGCACTTGATTACCTGCGGCGGGAGAAACGGGTAAATCAGTTGGTGGTGCATGAAGAGCAACTTCCCGATATCCCCGATATATCAGATTCGGGAGGAGGGGCAGGCATCTCCGAAGAGCAATTGATGACATTTGTTGCCGAATTGCCGGATGGTTGTCGAACCGTTTTCAACCTTTATGTGTTTGAAGAGAAGTCACACAAGGAGATAGCCAAGCTGCTTCATATTAAAGAGCATTCGTCTACTTCGCAGTTACACCGGGCCAAATATTTGTTAGCAAAAAGAATTAAAGAGTATAGGAACCATGAAGAAAGAAAATGATGAAATAACCGATCTGTTTCGCGCACGTCTCGCCGATACCGGGATGAATGTACGGGATGGTTTTTGGGAAGAGCTTTCGCAGGATATTCCTGTGGCTTGTCAACATCGTCGTCGGCTCCTGCTCTTCCGTGTGGCGGCTGCGGCGTCCGTACTGCTTGTTCTGGCAGCTTCGTCGGCCACTTTCCTGTATTTCTCACCTAAAGAAGAGATGGAGGAAGCGTTTACCAAGATAGCCGCGACGAATGGAGGGCAGATGGATGGAGACGGGATACGTGTCAATCAACTGCCGCTGCCGGTAGAACCGGTATTGCAGAAACCGGCTCCTCAGTCATTCGGAATGTTGTCGCAATATACGGAAGATGAGGACTCGCTTGCCTTTACTTTCTCGATGTCGTTCTCTTTCTCGTCCACGGCTACAGGGCATGAGCGCCCTTACGGTAACGAACGCCATAGTGGTTATTGGCAGGCAGCGAATGGAAATACGGAAACTTCTGTCGGCCGGGAGGAAGAACGGGCGGATTTACCTGTGACTTCGGAGAAAATAATGAAGAAACGTTGCTGGGCGGTGAAAGCTCAAGTAGGCATGGCGCTTCCGGCAGAGGACGGTACTTACAAGATACCTGTTTCCGCAGGAGTAACAGTAGAACGAAAGTTGAACGACTATCTGGGGATAGAAACCGGACTGCTTTATTCGAATCTTCGTTCGGCCGGACAGCATTTACATTATCTGGGTATACCCGTGCGGGTAAACGTGACACTGGTAGATACGAAGAAAGTAGACCTTTATGCTACCGTAGGCGGAGTGGCGGATAAATGTATAGCCGGTGCGTCGGATAACAGTTTTAAGGAAGAACCTGTCCAATTGGCGGTAACTGCCGGTATTGGAATCAATTATAAGATTAATGACCGGCTTGCGGTTTTTGCCGAGCCCGGTGTTTCGCATCATTTCAGTACCGATTCGAAACTGGCTACGGTACGCACGAAGCGGCCGACTAACTTTAACTTGCTCTGCGGACTTCGCATGACGTATTAACCCTTATGAAAATGAAAAAAACACTATTAATGCTGTGGATGGCTATTTGCCTGATTGTATCTTTTGCGGGATGCAGCAGCGAAGAAATGGATTATAACAATCCGGATGTTGCTCTTTTTGTGAAGCAATTGAAGTCGGGTACGTACAAGATGAAGAATGATAAAGGAGTGGTGGAAGTGCCTCATTTCATGGAGGAGGATATTCCCGAACTTTTGAAATATGCGGAAGATCTGACAATTATTCCTTCGTTTCCGTCGGTCTATAATACGAACAACGGTAAGATCCGTTTGGGTGAGTGTATGCTTTGGGTGATTGAGTATATCCGTCAAGGTACACCTCCGTCGTTAGGCTGCAAGATGGTGCTGGCAAATGCTGAAAATTATGAAGCCATCTATTTCCTGACCGATGAGGAAGTGCTCGATGCAGCTGCCTGTTACCGTAGCTGGTGGGAGGAACGGCAATATCCTAAAACCCGGTGGACGATTGACCCGTGTCACGATGAGCCACTTTGTGGAACAGGCTATCGTTGGTGGTAAAAAGGAGAGAGCCTTCGGAAGATAAAAAACAATAAAAAATGAGGAAACGTTTATTTATATCGGCAGTCTCACTGCTGCTGACAGGGGTATGCTATGCCCAGTGGTCTGCGCAAGATTCGCTCAAACTGCAAAAGTTGTTGGAGGGCAGTGAAGAACTGAAGCTGAATCCGAAGGCGGTCAAGCAGATTGATTTCGGTGGTGCGGTGGGTACTCCCCGTATGTCGGAGGAAAAGCGTTGGATGTTGCCCGATGAGTCGCTTCCCGAAGCACTGCCTAAACCGAAAGTTGTGTTGACTCTTATGCCGTATAAGGCAAATACCCGCTATAACTGGGATCCTGTTTATCAGAAAAAGATCAGAGTGAACAAGAATACATGGCGGGGAGATTCTTTCTACGAACTGTGTCGGCAGAGATTCTATACGAACCGGACACGTAGCCGGAAAGCGAATGAAATACGGATAGGGGAGGATGTCTCAGTTTGTGGCGGAACTATTAGCGGGCTTGATTTGATGGCTGCCTTTACGAAAGAATTCTGGAACAAAACAGGAAGAGATAACCGTATCCGCACGTTAGAAGTGTTGAAAACTTACGGAGATTCAACTACCGTGTTGATAAATAAACCTATCGAACAGATTACCCGGTAAAATCGTTATATAAATGTATTGATACATTATTTATTATGAACAGAATAACTTCTCTTCTAGGGATCCGGTATCCCATTATTCAAGGTGGTATGGTTTGGTGTAGCGGTTGGCGACTGGCTTCCGCAGTGAGTAACGCGGGTGGCTTAGGACTGATCGGTGCCGGTTCAATGCATCCGGAGACTTTGCGCGAGCATATCCGTAAATGCCGTGTGGCAACGAAATTTCCTTTTGGGGTGAACATTCCTTTGATGTATCCTCAGATAGAAAAAATAATGAATATTGTGGTGGAGGAAGGAGTAAAGATTGTCTTTACTTCTGCAGGAAACCCGAAAACGTGGACAGGATGGTTGAAAGAACGTGGCATTACGGTGATTCATGTCGTTTCTTCTTCCCGTTTTGCAGTGAAATGTGAGGAAGCGGGAGTGGATGCGGTAGTTGCCGAAGGTTTTGAAGCCGGCGGGCACAATGGACGTGAGGAAACAACGACTTTCTGTCTGATTCCAGCCGTGCGTGAAGCTACTACATTGCCGTTGATTGCGGCAGGCGGTATCGGTACGGGTGAAGGTATTCTAGCAGCTATGGTGTTGGGAGCCGAGGGGGTGCAGATCGGAACCCGTTTTGCCCTGACGGAAGAAAGCTCTGCCAGTCCGGTATTCAAAGACTATTGTTTGAGTTTGGTTGAAGAAACTGGCTCCGACACGTTTGGTGAAGAATGCTTTTCGGGAAGCTGTGGAGGAAGCGGAGGATAGTGGTGCTACTCCCGAAGAATTAAGAATTTTGCTCGGACGCGGTCGTGCCAAGAAAGGCATATTCGAAGGTGATTTGGAAGAGGGTGAGCTGGAGATCGGTCAAGTATCCGCCATTATATCCCGCAGACAGTCAGTATCGGAAGTCATGACAGAATTGGTGGAGGCTTGGCAACGGGCGGCGGAGAAGAAATATTTCTAGTAAAGGCTGTATCATAATTCACCACAGATTTACACGGATTTTCTCAGATTAGATTTTAATATATCAATATCTATTATCTGTGTAAATCCGTGTAATCTGTGGTGAAAATGAGCGTTAAGGCAGAAGGCTGTAGACTGAGATGAAATGAATGCCGGAGTGGTTGGTTACAGACATTCGCTGCCCTGCTTATTGATTTTCATGCTTTTTCCATAGAGACCCACTCGGGCTATGTTGTTATAAAAGGGTTCTGCTATATCGTATTTAAAAGGAAGTATTTCTTGATTTTCTTTGTCTATGTATCCCCATTGTATTTTACCTCTGGCCGGAGCTAATCCCTCAGAGAAATGACCGATTGCCGAAAAACGCTTTTTCTTATTAGCTACCCTGTAGGCTAATAAAGATGCAAAGAACTTTGTAATAATGTTGTTCATTTTACGATTGTTTGTTGTGGTAGTATGCGTCCGGATACCGTATATATACAAAAGAAGCGTGGACATCGTTAGTTCATCCTGTTCAGGGCTCTGGTAAGCCTAACGGTGAATGAACAACAGAGTCCACGCCCTTGCATATAACAAAGACTTGAACGCTTAGTTGCCATTATCCCACCGTTAATGAATTTACCAGATTCTGAACAGAGATAATATTCTAAACGCTTCTACGTTATTAATCGTAATAAGTGGAAACAAAGGTATTGTTTTCTTGTTGAATAACAATGCTTTTGGAGGATAAATATGAAAAAAGAGTAGTTTTAATTCACCTGTTTGGGATAATCACTTGGTGACATACCTGTTATTTTCTTGAATATAAGGCTGAAATGCTGTACATTCGGATAGCCTAATTGACGGGAAACGGTAGTGGGTGTGGCACCGTATTTCATCAGCATTCGTTTGGCAGTCTCCAATCGTTTGAGTTGGAAATACTGTTCCAAAGTCTTGCCTGTTTCAAATTTCAGCAGGTCTGTAAAATAAACAGGAGAAAGATTGAGCCTTTCCGCCAGATAGTCGGGTGTAGGGAGTTTGCCATTTTGTAATTTCCCCAACTCTATATAATTTTCAAGCAACTGTTCCATTTTTCTAAGAATTGTCTTATTCTTGTTTTCACGGGTGATAAACTGACGTTCGTAGTAACGAGTGCAGTAATCCAGTAATAGTTCGATATGCCGTGAAAGGATAGTCCTGCTATGTGTATCAATCGAATGATGCAGTTCTTCCTCTATATTCCATAGACAGCAGGTGACTTTCTCTGTTTCACGTTGTGATAGATGCAATGCCTCTTCTTTGTGGTAGTGGAAGAAGGTGTAATTATTGATATGGTTCTTCAATGTGGTCTGAAACAGCAAGTCCGGATGAAACACCAGCAAAAAGCCTTTGCTGGGTAAGGTCTTTTCCTTGCTCATTCGGAAAACTTCACCCGGCTTAAGAAAGACCATTGTCGCATTGGAATAATCATAATACTTCCGGCCGCAACATGAACATTCGTCCGGACAGTCTTCTATCAGTAAGATAGCGTAGAACTCGAACTTGACAGTATCCTGCTCCAGGCACGGATTCTCTAAATTAATAAGACTCACCTGAGGATGCAATGTTTTGCAGTCCAGACAACGATTGCATTCATGTACGGTATTTAAGTCCAATGTATTTTTCTGTTTCATATTCTTTTCACAGATTATTCTGTATACGGTATTCGTTAGGAGTACATCCTACCCGTTTTTTGAACAGGCGGCAAAAATGCTGCGGGTACTGGAATCCCAATGAGTAGGCAATCTGGCTGACTGTATCTTCTGTGCCGATCATACGTTCCTTTGCCATTTCGATTACTTTTTCCTGAATATGTTCCTGTGGTGTCCTGCCGGTTTCTTTCTTTACCATATCGCCGAAGTAATTGGGGGAAAGGCATATTTTGTCAGCGAAATATTTGACAGTAGGTAAGCCGTTTTGTTCTGCAAAAGTTCCTGAAAAGTAGTTGTCAAGTAATTGCTCGAAACATGTCAACACATCATGGTTCGCTTTACTGCGGGTGACGAATTGTCGTTCATAGAAACGCATACAGTAGTTAAGGAGCAGTTCTATATAGTTTACGAGCAATGTTTTACTATGCTTATCCACTCCGTGCTCTAGTTCAAGGCGGATGATTCTCAGGCAATCCATAATAATATTCCGTTCCTCTTCAGAAAGATGAAGGGCTTCGTTTACTTCATACGAGAAGAACGTGTATTTCTTGATTGTCTTGCCAAGTGATGTTCCTAGTAATAAATCCGGATGAAAAAGTATGCCAAGCGCATTCACTTGCACGCGATCTGTGATCAATGTCGTTTCCGCATCCTGTCCGGGAGCAAAACATACAATGGTTCCTTCTTGATAATCATAATTTTGCCGCCCATATCTGATGTCACACGCTTTTTCGAGTTTCAGGTAAAGTGCATAGATACCATAATGCCAGTGTGCATAATTCATCTGCCGGGTGGCTTTATTTAAATTGATCACACTGACCAACGGATTCAAAGTTTCAAGGCCGTATAATTTATTGTATTGGTCTACACTGCCCAAGTTGAATATCTTGTTCATAATTATTGCTGTTTAATGTTTTAAAAGCACTTCCGTTGTATATCGTTTACAAAAATACGGGATAATTCTGTCATTCTAACAACCTTAATTACGGATTATATAACCTCAGTTACGGATTCCACTTTACTTACAGCTTTCGTCAGTATTATAAAATCTGTAATTCAGGTTATGATTGAGATGTAGTATCAGTAATTTGTCTACTGGGGTTAGGCATAAATCTATCTAATTTTGCAACATTCCTAAAAGGGAATAGAAAAATGATTGATAACATAAATAATAGAATGTATGAGACGAACATTGAACTTTTCGCGTGTAGTAATGACAGTATGTCTTTGTATTGCAGGCAAGCTGTTGTCTGCAGGTAATCTTTCTGACAGAAATAATAAGTTTACGGAAAAGAAATTAAACCTGATTCAAGAGTGGGACAAGACGTTTCCCGAAAACGATAAAGTACGTCACTCGAAAGTTACTTTTCACAACCGTTATGGTATCACGCTTGCTGCTGACTTGTATATCCCCAAAAATGCAGAAGGTAAATTGTCGGCAATCGCCATTAGCGGCCCGTTTGGTGCGGTGAAAGAACAATCTTCGGGACTGTATGCTCAAACGCTGGCAGAAAGGGGATTCTTGACGATTGCTTTCGATCCGTCTTATACAGGTGAGAGTGGTGGTGAGCCTCGTTATGTGGCTTCACCGGATATTAATACGGAAGATTTCAGTGCAGCGGTGGATTATCTTGCCAACCGTGACGATGTGGATACGGATCGTATCGGTATACTCGGTATTTGCGGTTGGGGTGGTATGGCACTCAATGCGGCGGCTATCGATACTCGAATCAAAGCAACAGTAACGGTTACGATGTATGACATGAGCCGTGTGAATGCTAATGGTTACAATGATATAATGGATGCTGCCGCCCGTTATGAATTACGCAAGCAACTCAATGCTCAGAGAACCGAAGACTACCGCGATGGTTCTTATACACTTGCCGGAGGGGTGATTGATCCATTACCGGATGATGCTCCACAATTTGTGAAAGAATATTACGACTATTACAAGGCCGAACGCGGTTACCATAAACGTTCACTCAATTCTAATGATGGTTGGAATAAGACTTCTTCGCTTTCGTTTATCAATATGCCTATTCTGTCCTATAGCGACGAGATACGTAGTGCAGTGCTGATGATTCACGGAGAAAAGGCTCATTCCCGCTACTTTAGTGAGGATGCGTTCAAGAAACTGAAAGGTGACAATAAGGGATTATTGATTATTCCCGGAGCCAATCATGTAGATTTGTACGATAATCTGCAAGTAATCCCATTCGATAAGATAGAACAGTTCTTCAATAATAATTTGAAATAGCAGAATAAATATGATACAATGAAAAAACTCCCTTTGCTGATGAGTTTGCAAAGGGAGTTTATAGTGAATATCAGAACAACTCTAATTGGAGAGATTCGGATTAGCTTCAATAGCACTTTGAGGAATGCGTAAGGTATAGCGTTCGTCATTCTGTTCCAAAATGATGGTCTGTCCGCTATATAAAGTTTTTTCTATTCTTGGACGGGTAGTACGGCGTAAGTCAAACCAGCGATGACCTTCGAATGCCAGTTCCACTCTGCGTTCATGACGGACCTTTTCCATATTGATGTTTGATAATAAGGCGATTCCGGCACGTTCGCGGATCTTGTTGACAGCATCCAATGCTTCGGATGATTTGTTCAACTCCATTGCAGCTTCCGCCAAATTTAGATAAATTTCTCCTAAACGGAAAACCGGCCACGGAGTTTCTGATTTACCCATATTCATATCAGTCAATGTTTCGTCCCAGAATTTCTTCTGATAGAAGCCTGTCTTGGAGGCATCTCCGGCATCGGCTCCTCCATCTTTTCCAGAAGTGTTATAAGTAATGCCGTTGA
>OLVT01003220.1_pt1 | contig 9943 bp, 6 predicted proteins | sample 1673241 | NCBI WGS metagenome assembly OLVT01 (sample SAMEA3178936, study PRJEB25190) | human gut metagenome | biome: human gut; feature: human-associated habitat; material: faeces | place: Austria | collected 2013
AATCTCGGAGATTTTATACCATGTCCGATAGTCTACGGTTCCTGTTGCCGGAAGACCGAAGACCGATTGGAATTTTTTTACAGATGCAGCGGTGGCTGGTCCATAGATGCCATCTACGGTGATCTTCGGAATGGCCGGATAAGCACCTGCAATGACATTTAATTCCTCCTGCATCTGTCGCACTTTATTGCCGGAAGAGCCGTTTTCTAACACATATCCCGGCCAGGAAGAAGGGATGCCGGAAATCTCCTGTGCGGTATTGATATACATATTGTCACCGTAATAATAACGGAGAATTTCGATTGGGGAATAGCCCTGGTCTCCAAGCGCTTTCGATCCCCATTGGGTCATCCTTATGGAAGCGACATGCAAACGACTTGAAAAGCCGGCAGCCACAGTATTTTACGAATCTGGGAGATGGTAGTAAATCGTAAGGACATCCTGCGGTTTGTCATAAACCATTTTCTGGATGATACTTCTGAGCACCTCGTTCTTCTGTGAATCTGAAAAGGTCTCGGAAAAAAGCACATCGCAGATGGTGTGAAGCTTCTGGCCAGGGTGCTCCTTTTTGGAAAAATTTTCCGGCGAAGAAGGCTGGTAATCGCTGAGACGTAGTTCCAGCTGTTGCTGCTCATTTCTAAGGAGTTCTTTATTTTCTTTGTATTCTTCTAAAGTATCGATGCCGTTTTGATAGGCTGCCTTGATCCGCTTTTCTTTTTGTTTCAGCTGCTTTAACTGTTCGGATAAGAGTTTTCGCTCATCAACCATTTCTTGTTTTCGTGTCGGTTCCCTTTTCATATAAGTGATTTCCTTTGTGTGGAAAACATCCTGCAATGCTTGAAGGACAACGGGCTCCAATAGAAGAGAACTGACACTGTTTTTGGCAGTACATTTGCCCTTGATGACACCATAACAAACAAAATAGGAATAGGCTTCTCCATTGGATTTCCGATACATCGTTTTGGCAATCATAGTGCGGCCGCATACCGGACATTTTAAGAGCCCGCCAAGCCAGTGGTGGTAAGTAGAGGAAGGGCGGGCTCCTTTTGGCATGTGGGCAGAATGCAATCGCTGCTGGGCGCGGTCAAACAATTCTTTGCTGATGATCGCTTCGTGCAGCCCATTGGCAATGATCCAGTCTTTCTCCTCTTTGATTTCATTTGTCTCGCTTGTCGTCCGATTCCAGCGGATCATGCCGCAGTAGGTTGGGTTTTGCAGGATATACTCGATCGATCTCCGCTCAAAAGGTTCCTTCCGGGAAGTTCTATACCCGAGTTGATTCAAAAATCTTGCAATTTCAAAGCATCCACGACATTCTTCCACATACTTCTGAAAGATGATCCGGATGATGGCAGCTTCCTCTGGGACGATCACTGGAGGTTTTCCACGCTCGGTAATCTTATATCCGAGTGGCGGTCGCGCCTGATATCCGCCGCGCAGTGCTTTTTCGGTCATTCCTCGCTTCACTTCATCCGAGAGACGGATGGAATAGTATTCATCCATCCACTCGATGATCCGTTCGATCAGAGAGCCGAAAGGACCGTCTACCAGTGGTTCAGAGACACTTAGGACATCAATCCCGCACTGTCTGCGAAGCAATGATTTATAGACGATGGATTCTTCCTGATTGCGGGCAAAACGACTATACTTCCAGACGATGATGACAGAAAAGGGACGAGGCTTTGTCTTGGCAAGACCAATCATCCGCTGGAAATCATGGCGCTTTTCTGCTTTTCTTCCGGAGATGCTTTCCATAAAGATGTATTCTTCCGGGATGGTGATATTATTTTTTTTGGCAAATTCTTTCCCGAGCCGGATTTGTGCATCGGGAGATAATTCATCCTGATTATGTGTGCTGACACGGACGTATAATGCGCCGATTTTCATGTGCGATCACTCCTTCTCTTGATTATATATGCAAAAAGAGAGAAAAATAACAGACAACCTCGCATGCGGGACAGGCTGCGCTGCATATCTTTTGGAAAGAAACGCGGGGAGAGAAAAGAAAAGTGAAAGTAAGACAGATCCTTGTGATGGATGATAAAGAGATCGACTTGGAACAGTTAAGTAAAGAAGAGCAGAAACAGGTGGAAGCGCGATTGAATACGGCAGCTTTGCGTCAGGCGGGATATGAGCCTTCGCCGAGGCGAAAAGATCCCTAGATTTTTGTGCAAAGGCTGTGGTATAATCATGAAAGAGTTCTGTATCAATAATTAGCAGAAATAGATAAGGAGAACATGTGGATGATAAAAAGAAAATTAGCGGCAGAGGAAATACAGAAAATGAAAGACGGGTATATTCCTGCACCATACCAGCTGGAAGAGGGAGAACAGATCAATGATGTTTACCTGGAACCAGTATTTTTTGAAAACGAAAATGGACCGACAATCGGTGTGACGACATGTGGGGTGATTGTGAAGGATGGATTGTTTTTTAAAGATATGGACAATTCTGGAGAACTGTCACCGTACAAGGATTGGAGACTGGATCATGAGACACGCGCCAAAGATATGGTTGCGCACTTGCGGTTAGATCAGCAGGCAGGTCTGGTGCTGAATACATTGTGGAATTCCCCGATGGTGATGACGCGCGAGGAGGCAAAAGATGAGAAGGGAGAGATCATCCCATCGAAGATTTTCAAGCGGTTTAATCCAGAAGAGAAAGAGGGACCTTCGTTTCTTCCTGGTGTCACGATGAATGTCAGTGATGCGGACGTACTGGAACGGAAACTGACGGGCGGAGTGTACAGGGGCGATATGCGTGCAGAAGCGGGTATGAGTGCACTTTACCACAATTTAGGGACACAGATGCTGGAGTATGAGGCATGTCAGGATGGCGTGGCGATTCCGTATTCTCTGCATACGAATCCAATCAATATCGGTTATCCGGATTTCCTCGGAATCGGTGCAGCCGTGATGGGAGATGGTAATTTTGATCTTGTATATGAGATGGCGGATACGGATCGCAAGATGATGAAGGCAGCAGGGCAAAACATTATGTATGGTCCTCAGGTAGATGTGGCGACAGATCCAAGATGGCCTCGCAATAGTGGGACATACGGGGAACGTACGGATATCACTTGCGGAATCATCAAAGAATTGGTTCGTGGATATCAGAATGGAGAAGATGGCCTCAACGAAGGATCTGTCGTGATCACGGTGAAGCATTTCCCGGGAGATGGACCGGCAGAGAATGGATTTGAGCCACATATGCCAATCGGGCAGTGGAGACTTTATCCGACGGAGGGATCGATGGAAAAATATCACCTGCCGCCATTTCAGGCTGCTTTTGATCTGAAAGCATCGGCAATCATGCCGGATTATTCCAGAATCTGTGCAGATAGCCGCAGCAAAGAGCAGTATTATCGCGGAAGACTGACTTCGCGTGAGACGGTTGGTTCTACTTACAGCAAAGAACTGATCACAGATCTTGCCCGCGAGACAATGGGATTTGAAGGATATGTAAACTCAGATTCAGGAATTACGACGGTACAGACATACGGGGTGGAAGAACTTACAGTACCGCAGCGGTATGCGAAGGCGATTTCTGCCGGAACAGATGTAATCGGAGGAAATTCAGACTCTGAAAATATCGTAAAGGCAGTGGAAGAAGGCTATCTTGCAAAAGAAGAGTTGGATCGCGCTAATTATCACAGATTACTTAGTCTGTTCCGCGTAGGACGGGTGGACAATCCATATCTGGACCCGGATCATGCAGACAAGGTTCGGGAGGAGAATCTGCACGATGCGAAACAGGCGGCATATAAAGCGAATCAGAAGGCAGTCGTTCTGGCAAAAAATCATGCAAACGTACTTCCGATGGAACAGGGCAAAAAAGTTTACATTGCATGCTTCAAAGGAGTGGATCCGGGAGCAGCTCTTGCGCAGGCCATGGGCGCTGCCGTAGGAGGAAAGGGAGATGAAGAAGCATTTGCAGCGCGACTGAAGGAGTTGTTCACAGAGAGAGGATTCTGCGTGATAGATGATCCAAAAGAAGCTGATTACGCATATCTGCACGTGTGGCCAATCAGCAACGGAATGGTCTTTCGCCAGTATGCAATGCCGGTGATCGAGATGGTAGATGAAGAATTGTTTGAGGAAAGAGAAGTCAACCAAAGCCAGAAGAAAACTGGAAAGATGGTTCCGATCACGACATTGAAAGGGGTATCAGAGATTCCGAAGCTTGCAGAAATGGTTCATCAAAATGGAGGAAAAGTGATTGCGACCTGCGTAGTATGTAATCCGTGGATCCTTGATAAGTTAGAACCATATGTTGACGGACTCACGTTCCAGTATACGGTCAGTCCGGTGGCGATGGAGAATGCGCTGGGAGCACAGATGGATGTTCTCTCCGGAGCGTACAATCCAACTGGAAAGATGAGCCTGACAATGGTATCTTCTCCAGAGGTGATTCGCATCGAAGAAAAGGAACTGGATGGCGTTATGCGGGAAGTATGTGTTTCTCCAAATGATGTTCCGGGATATGACAAAGATGCATATATCGATCCGGAGATTTTGGCGAACGTGAAGGGCGGAAGTTACGCATACTGCGATGAAGATGGTAATTACTATCGGTCAGGATTTGGTTTGAGCTATTAGTCTCATCATAGAAAAAGTAAAAAGCGGCAGGGGGATACACAGGTCAGGTGTATCCTTCTGTCGCTTTTTGGGAATGAGAAGTTTTATCAATTATTTTAAGGAGGGAACTATCATCCCCATATTATGCCGGATAAAATCCGCTTGGGCTGTCGTTTAGATTGATCATAATATTCTTTTGCTGGCTGTAAGCATCGAGAATTGCCTTGTCATTCTCGCGGCCGATGCCGGATTGTTTGTAGCCTCCAAATGGAGCGCCTTCCGGAATCTGATTGTATGTGTTGATCCACATACGGCCAGTCTCAATACTTCTTGCGACGCGCAGGGCACGGTGGATATCTTTTGTCCAGACAGCTCCGCCAAGACCATAGTCGGAATCATTTGCAAGGGCAATGACTTCTTCTTCTGTCTGAAATTTAATCACGACAGCTACTGGTCCGAAGATTTCTTCCTGTGCAACACGCATATCATTGGTAACGTCTGTGATCAATGTCGGCTGGATGAAGTTTCCTTTCTCACATCCATGTTCGGTATAAGAGTGACCGCCGCATGCGATGGTTGCCCCTTCTTGTTTCGCGGATTCGATGCAGGATAAGATTTTCTCCGCCTGTCGCTTACTGATCTGAGATCCCATCTGTGTCTCAGGATCCAGCGGATCGCCGATAGTTACTTTCTGGAATGCAGTCACAAGCTCTGAGACAAACCGGTCGTAAATCGATTCGTGTACGAAGACGCGGGATCCGGCACAGCATACCTGTCCCTGATTAAAGAGAATACCAAGCTGTACGCCATCGATGGCTGCATCCCAGTTACAGTCGTCAAAGATGATGTTAGCACTTTTTCCGCCCAGTTCCAGTGTGGCCGGGATGAGTCTTTCGGCAGCGGCAACAGCAATGTCCCTTCCAATCTCTGTGGATCCGGTGAAAGCAAGCTTGCTAAGTCCCGGATGCTCAAGAAGATACTGACCTGATTTTGAACCAGAACCAGTGATAAGGTTTAGTACACCTGCCGGGAGCAGATCCTGGATCAATTCTGTAAATACAAGCATACTTAACGATGTCTCAGAAGAAGGTTTAAATACGATACAGTCGCCGGCTGCGATTGCAGGAGCGAGCTTCCATGCTGCCATCAGGAATGGGAAATTCCACGGCACGATCTGTCCGACGACGCCGATTGGCTCGCGGAGCACAAGGCTCATCATATTGCCGTCTAAAACAGAGGCAGTTCCTTCGTCTGTGCGGATCAAACTTGCGTAGTAGCGGAAATGGCGGATCGAATAAGGAATATCGATCGTGGAAGTTTCGCGGATCGGTTTTCCGTTGTCCATCGTTTCCACCTGTGCCAGCCATTCTTTATTCTCTTCAATGCGGTCTGCGATTTTTTCTAAGATAAGTGCGCGAGCCTCTTTTGTCTGTGTCTTCCACTCTGGGAAAGCTTTCCATGCTGCCGCCACAGCAGCATCCACATCTTCTTTTGTTGCCTGTGCGCACTGTGCAAGAATTTCTCCGTTTGCCGGATTGGTACTTGTATAGACTGCTTTGTCTGAAGCGTCTCTCCATTGTCCTCCGATAAATAATCCATAGTGTTCTTTTAATGTATGTTTTTGATTGTTCATAAAAATTACCTCCAAAATTCAATTCAAAATCAATTGCTGTCACCAGCGCTTTACTTTTGTCTGCCCTTAGTCTACAATAGAAACTGATACCTTGAAATAACCAAAAAAATGTTTTTATAGGAGATCAGATTTTGCTTATTTATGATTTGGAACAGAGAGACGGAAAGTCGAAATATGAATATTTGTATCAATGTCTGAAGGAAGATATTTTGAACGGAAAACTTGCAGAGGGCGAAAAAATGCCGTCGAAAAGACAACTTGCAAAGGAAAATGGAATCAGTGTGCGGACCGTGATCAATGCGTATGAACAGCTGCAGATGGAAGGATACCTGCAGTCGAGGGAGCGGAGTGGATATTATGTGGTATCTGATTTCGATTCACCTTTAAGGTACCAGAAGATTACAATCCCCGATCCGACTCCGGAAAAAGAAGAAAAATGGGTGGCAGACTTTGCCTCAAATACAACAGTATACGAGAAATTTCCATTTTCGATGTGGACGAAAGTCATGCGACAGGTGCTTGGGGACTACAATCTGCATCTGATCATGCGTGGAGAATTTCTCGGAAGCCCGGAACTTCGGTATGAGATTGCAAAATATTTGTATCACAACCGAAGCATGGTAGTATCCCCGGACTGTATTGTGATCGGAACCGGGATTGAGTATTTGTATTCAAAATTGATCGGGCTGCTTCCGGAACATACTGTGGTTAATATGAGGAGACTGCTTGCAGATATGAGTGATATGCAGGCAAGAAGCAATCTGATGTGGGATTCGGCTATGGCGGAAAACGGAATTCATATGGGAAGTCTGCGAAGCAGCCAGGCAACAGTTGTCCATACCTCGCCCGAACACCATTATCCGCTTGGGACGGTGATGTCTGCAAGACGCAGGCAGGAATTGCTGAAGTGGCTGGAGGAATCGGAAGAACATTATATTATAGAAGATGATTACGACTGCGAGTTCCGCTATAACGGGCATTCGATTCCGGCGCTTTTTGGTCTGGATACAAGTGGGCGTGTTATTTATATGAATACGTTCAGTAAGACATTAAGTCCCGGGATCCGGATCAGCTATATGGTGCTGCCGCCAAAGCTTCTGGAACGTTATGTGAACTCGGCAAACTTTTTTTCGAATACTTCGTCGAATCTGGAACAGCATACACTGGCAAGATTTTTGCGTGATGGGTATTTTGACCGCCATCTGAACCGGCTGCGTAAGTATTATCTAAGTCAGGGAGAAAAGTTGAAGCATGCAATTGAATGCACACCGACCATTCCGGTGGAAGAAATTGTCGGAATGGAGACGGGCACGCATCTGCTCGTAAAACTTCATACAGAGCTTCCCGATGCGGAAGTGAAGCGGCGGGCACAAGAAAGGGGAATTCATCTTTGCTGTCTGTCGGAGTTTTGTATCGAAGAGCAGAAGCGGTACGAACATGTGCTGGTACTCAACTATTCTGGCATGGAAGAAGAACGGATGCAGGAGGTTGCAGAGCTTCTTGGAGGAGTGTTTGATTCTGAGATTGCAGAGAAGCGGGAATAAAAAGCAGAGGGGAAAGGATTGACGGTATTTCCTGTGAATTGTATAATAAAAGCGCCAAGGTTGCAAATAAGAAAAATAGGATATAGGTAAAAGAGATGAAGACGATCATTATTGGAATTGCAGGTGGGACCGGATCTGGAAAGTCCACCTTCACAAGAAAGTTAAAAAAAGAATTTAAAGACGATGTGGCAGTGCTCTACCATGATAACTATTACCGGGATCAAAGTGATATTCCGCTGGAAGAGCGCCGTAAGACAAATTATGACCATCCGGATGCGATGGAGACAGAGCTGCTTGTCAGACAGCTGCAGGAGTTAAAAGAAGGAAAGACGATACAGTGTCCGACCTATGACTACACACTTCACACAAGGTCAAGCGAAGTTGTGACTGTAGAGCCAAAGAAAGTAATTTTATTAGAAGGAATCCTTGTCCTGGCAGACGAACGGCTGAGAGATCTGATGGATATCAAGGTGTATGTAGAGGCCGATGCAGATGAGAGAATTCTCCGCAGGATTATTCGTGATGTCAAAGAGCGTGGGCGCGATATGGAAGGCGTTGTGGAGCAGTATCTTACAACTGTCAAACCGATGCATTATCTCTATGTAGAACCGACAAGGAGTACTGCAGATATCGTGATCAACAGCGGTATGAATCCGATCGCCTTTGAACTGGTGAAAAATACGATTCAGAAGATACTGGACGAAGAGGCGTAGATACAGATCTGTAAAAAGAATGTGGAAACAGATGCAAAGGAGTAAATGGGAAAGATTTATACAACGAGGTGGACAATGGGACGGGGAATATTTTATACGATGATCGGGTATGTTTCCGGGAGTGTGTTATATGCAAAAGTATTTGGGAAGCTATTCTGCCAGAAAGATGTGACGGAAGATACGATTGACGGGAATCCCGGAACGACAAATGCATTTCTAAATGGAGGAATATGGTGTGGCATCTGCACGTTGTTGTGCGATCTTTTAAAAGGAATTTTGCCAGTGTATGCTTACATGCATGGACTGCCGGGGGCAGATATCTGGATTACGTTTGTGCTGGCAGCACCGGTTGCCGGACATATTTTCCCGGTATTTCATCGTTTTCGTGGAGGAAAAGGGATTGCAGTTTCTTTCGGGGTGCTGCTCGGACTCTATCCATATATGAAACCAGTGCTGCTGCTGGCAAGCTGTTTTCTCTTATTCTCCTTTGTGATTGTGATCACGCCGAATTATCATAAGACATTTGCGACGTATCTTTTTGCGACGATTCTCGTATTGTTTTTTGGAAAAAATTCTTACGTCAGCCTGGGAATGATTCTGATCTCTGCGCTGGTACTTGGCAAGCTGATGCTTTGCCGGGAAGAAAGAGAGGAAATTAAGGTGAAACTATTATGAATGTACTGATTTTATCTTGTGATACCGGTGGAGGACATAATTCTGCTGCCAGATCCATCCAGAAAGAACTGATCCGGAGAGGACATCAGGCGGTCTTTTTAAATCCATTTGAACTGTCCGGAAAGCGCGTTGCAGGAGCGGTAGGTGGAGCTTATGTAAAATTGGTCCAGAAGCATCCGCGGGCATTTGGGATGCTGTATAAGCTCGGGGCATTTGTAAGCAGACTGCCCGGCAGATCTCCGGTTTATTATGCAAACAGCCTTGTGGCAAGGCATCTGGCAAAGTATCTGGAACAGAAGTCTTACGATGCCATTGTGATGCCGCATCTGTACCCTGCGGAGATGATCTCCTACTTAAAAAGGAAAGGGTGGAATTGTCCGAAGTCGGTCTATGTGGCGACGGACTACACCTGTATTCCTTTTACCGGGGAGACAGAGTGTGATTATTATGTGATCCCCCATGAGGAGTTAGAACTGGAATTCGTCCGAAAAGGGGTAAAGAAACAGAAGCTTCGCGCATTTGGCATTCCGGTAGATGAGACATTTTGTTCCAAGGAAACAAAGCAGCAGGCGCGAGAGAAGCTTGGGATGAGCGAGGACGGCATCTACTATCTCGTAGCAGGAGGAAGCATCGGTGCCGGGAAAATCCAACAGTTGCTGGATTTGATGCGAGAAGCGCTGGAAGAGGTGGAGCAGGCGGTGGTGATCTGTGGAAGGAACAAGAAGCTGGAGAAGAAGCTTCGCAAGCGCTATGCCGGTTATAAAAATATTTCTATTATAGGAAGTACTGACCAGATGGCAA
>OLVT01003221.1_pt1 | contig 9940 bp, 5 predicted proteins | sample 1673241 | NCBI WGS metagenome assembly OLVT01 (sample SAMEA3178936, study PRJEB25190) | human gut metagenome | biome: human gut; feature: human-associated habitat; material: faeces | place: Austria | collected 2013
GCGTTTAGCGGAGTGCGTATCTCGTGGCTCATATTGGCAAGGAAAGCCGATTTCAACTGGTCGGAAGTCTCCGCTTTCTCTTTGGCCACGAGCAGTTCCCGTTTCATCCGTTCCATTTCGGTGATGTCCCATTCGATACTCAATAGGATGGGTGGGAAGTCGTTGCTTTCAATACGCATCTTCCGTTTGTCCAGAAAGATGGATTTACCGTTCTGGTCGTGCTCTTCGGTAATCCAGTGCTTCTCGATTCCGGTCCGGGCTATTTCAACATCCTGCTTTCTCTTCTCTTGTGCCAGCTCGGGAGGATAGAAGTCGAAATCGTCTTTGCCCAATGCCTCTTTAAGGGGGATGTTGCGGTTGTACGATTCTCGGTTGCGGTACAGGTATTTAAAGCCGCTTTGGATGTCCTTGACAACGATACCGGCAGGCAGGTTTTCAATGGTTTTGTCCAGAATCTGGCTGAACCGTTTGATTTGCTGCTCGTTCCTGATGCGTTGGGTGATGTCCCGGCTGAATCCCCATAGGATGGCCTCGCCTTTGTCGCTTGTCACCCAATAGGCACTTCCTTCCATTGCCAGCACTTCGGGGTGTTCGGGCAGGGGATGGTAAAGGATGAAGCCGTTACGTTTTTCTCCCTTTCTGAGTGATTTGATTAATCTTTGCCAGGAATTCTCGTCTTGTGCATTTGCGTTTATCCGGTAGATGTTCAGTGTGCTGACGTCGTCCGTTATGCTGATGTTGTGATGCTCCCGGAAACGGCGGTTGGCAAAGACGAGCGTACCGTCTTCACGGGCGGCAAATATGTCTTCGGTGGAGTTATTGATGGCGTGTGTCAGCAGGGTGATGTCATTGCGCCGTTGCTGGATGTCGGTGATGTTCTGTATGTAGCCTTCCAGAATGCCGGTTCCGTCGGGGAGTGTTTCGTGCGAGAAGGTTTTCAGGCGGATATAGAATATCCGTTTCTTGAAAAGGATGCGGTAGTCTATGCTGTTTTCTGTATTTCCCTGAAGGTTCTGTGCCAGCCACTTGCCGAATATTTCCCTATCCTCGGGCAGGATGTACATAGTATAGTCCTGGAGCGGAATTTCCTGTTCCTCTGCAGTGCACATTACACCGGAGTGACCGGTGTAGTAGAAGCATTGCCTGCCGGAGTTGTATTTCCATCTTCCGATGAGGGCGGCTTTCTGTATTTCATTAAGTTCGTGGTTTTTCTTTTCCAGTTCCCGTTTGCGCTGGCTACGTTCGGTGATGTCGCGGTATTGGCAGAGCACCATATCTTCGTAGGGGCGCATGATGCACTTAAAGAAGTAGGTCTCGCTGCCGATAGTCAGTTCGTAGTTCCGGGCGGAAACTTCCTTGTACGCAAGTACTTTCTTGAATTCGGGGTAAACCTGCCGGTAGGTAACAGACGGTAGCAGTTGGAGTATGTTCCTGCCCAGTAACTGATTTTCTTTCAAAAACCACAAGTCTGCGTTATGTACTGCGATGTCCACGCAGATGCCGTTTCTGTCCAATAAAATCATGGTGTCCGATGTCAGCTCCAGCAGCTTTTCGGCATTCTCCGCGTTTTTCAGGATGTTTTTCATAGTTCTCTTGTTTTATGCCCTCCGTGCTTTTTCCCATGCGCCGCCGGCCTGCCCCCGCCGTTTGCGCAGGTAGTTGAAGCCGCGGACAACATTAATGTTCATGAAAAGAAAATAATAAGGAACAAAGAGTATTTTATTCTTGATACGTTTTGCTGACAGGTAATGCCCCCAGCTTGCCATGAAGTAGAACAGTGCTTGCAGCAACCAAATGACGGCATAGAGCAGAGGGGTGTTTGACGTAAAAATGAGAATCGTATTGAGGGGGAACAGCAGGAACAACAGTACGGGCGTAAGCGACCATCTCAGTACGCGGTGGGATATGTATTGAAAACAAAACACACCATAGCGCAGCGGATTGAGCAATGCACGCAGACGCCAGACGGACTGCAAGCCGCCGGCAGCGATACGCACTTTGCGTTTTTCTTCTTCGTGCATGTCTGCCGAACCGTTTTCTACGGCATAGGCATCGGCGCAATAAGCGATGGTATATCCGCGCATCACAATGTGCAGGGAGAGGATGAAGTCGTCCAGCAGTGTGTCGGCAGGCATCTCCTCGTACAGTTCGCGACGGATGGCAAACAACTCTCCGGCTGCCCCTACGGCAGAGTAGAGGCGGGAGTCCAGTTGCTTGAGGGCGGACTCGTATTTCCAGTAAAGGCCTTCGCCGCCGGATGCAGCGTTGGCTTTGTCCTGTATGGCGATGCGCTTTTCTCCGGCCACACAGCCCACTTTGGGATTGGCGAATGCGCGTACAATCTCGCGCAATGCTTCACGGTTGAGGTGTGTATTGGCATCGGTGAATACCACAAGCGGGGTGGTGACGAACCGGATGCCGCGGTTCAGTGCGGCGGTCTTTCCCTCTCTTTGGGGTTGATAAAGCACGGTGGCTTGCGGCCAGTGCGAGAGACGTTCGTTGGTGCGGTCGTTGCTGCCGTCCGTTATCCAGAGTATGTGCAGCTTGTCTGCCGGATAGTCCAGGGAAAGGCTGTTGCGCATCTTATCGTCTACGACATCTTCTTCATTATAGGCAGTAATGAATAGCGTCAGTTCGGGAAGCATGCAGTCTGCCGGCAGGGGCGGGGGAGGTGTTTGACGAAAACATTCCTTTAGTCTGACCAGGACATAAAGGAGCATTCCATAGCCTATATATGTATAGAATATAACGAGTAAACTTATCCAAAAGACAGTTTCGCAAATTTTCATCCGTATCAGATTCTTATATTTCTATTTCGGGAGCAGGGGGATTAATGCCCAAAAATATGGATAATCTTTTGGCGGTGCAAGAAAAAGGAAGAATTTATTAGTGATTGGCAGGTAAATGGTAGATGATTGCTGACGGGCAGGCTGTCTTATTATGTCGCATGGCGCTAACGGCTGCCCGTCAGTTATTTAAAATGCTTCCGTCATATTGAAATAGAACAGCGTCTGGTCGTTTACGGTATTTTTGCCTAAGTCCAGACGCACGTTCATACGGGGTTGGACTTCGATGCGCAGACCTACACCGTAGTTGGGCAATACGCCTTCAATCTTGCCCATGGTGGGACCCATGAAACCGCATCCGGTCCACGCCACGAAACCGATGTGATGCAGCAGGCGTTTTATCCAGTTGCTGCGGTCGGTGTTTATCATCTGGCGGTATTCGGCCATGACAACGTGCGAGGATTTGTCGCGATACTGCCCCATGTAGTAGCCGCGCAGGTCGAAAGGCGTTCCGGTCAGGGAGTATTGGGTGAGGGGGACGTTGCCGAATACGTTCTTGCTTTGCGCGGTCCAGGCGAATACCTTGCGGTGGCCTACGGACTTGTACTGGCGGTAGTCCAGTTCCAGACGGTAGAAGTTGTTGTCACTGCCGAAAGCCTTGCTGTACATCATGCCCCGGAAATCCAGGTATATACCCTTGTAGGCGTTGGCGGGAATGTCGCGGCTGTCGTAAGTGAGGAGGAAGCCGAGACCGGCGTTGAAGTTCTTGTAGCCGTTGGCCGTACCGCCGGCTGCCACGTAGTCGGGCTCTTCGATGAGATGCTTGGCAGGGTCGCTTATCTTGTCGTAGTTGATGTCTACCTGCGGGCCGGCAAAGACGTTGCTTTCTCCCAGGCGGAACAGGAACCACGGGTTGATTTGTATGCCGCTGTAACGGTATTTGCTGGTACTGTCGCTTCGGACGTAATCTTTGTTCGTGCCGTAACCGATGCCGTAGAAGTTGTCTTCCGTATTCTTGTAGACAAACTTTCCGAAGATGCGGAAGCGGTCGCCTTTAAAGAAGAGCTGCGGCTTTACCATCAGGTTGACGCCGCCTTTGAACATATAGGCTATGGACATGGGCAGCACCGAACGCAACTGTGTGGTGTCGCTTGGATTCATACGGAAAGTCATCAGCGCGCTTCCGCCTATCAGTGCGCCGAAATCGGGCGTATAGCTGGGGCCGCCCAATATGTTATAATGGAAATTTCTGCGGGCTACCCTTTGTTTGCGCAATTCCTTTTTGGTCAGTGCGGGAGTGGTGTCGTTGGTAGCTGTAACGGTCTGCTCTTGTGCTGAAACAGTCGTCAGTATCAGTATCAGAGTAAATATACTCAGTATGTATTTTCTCATATCGTACGAATATGGCTGCAAAGAAAACTATTTTATTTGAATTGGTTTTGAATAGAATAGATAATAAATCTAAAGAGGGCACTAAAATTATCAAAAAAGACATTACATTTGCTTTGTCAAGGCTTTTAGATGGGGAATGCAAAGTTCATAGACATAAGAGAATACTCTGTATGCTTTGTCTGCTTTGTGGTGAAAGTATCTGTTTATCATCTTATTTAATATCGAACATACATAACAAATAATGAAATGAACAAACGTATTTTATCTGTAATTGTTTTCGGCGCCGCACTGCTTTCGGTGCAGGCGCAGGAAGGCAAGGGCGGGATAAGCCCTGCCATGCTCGGCCAGATTCAACAGAGTTATCAAGGTACGCCTTCCGACAAGGCGTTGCGCAATGCCATCGGCAACAACGACATCCGCAAGCTGGCGCTCAACCAGGAGAATATGCAGGATATGGATACCCATTTTTCTATCAAGGTGGATTCCAAAGGCATCACCGACCAGAAGTCTTCCGGCCGTTGCTGGCTGTTCACCGGGCTAAATGTAATGCGTGCCAAGGTCCTTGCACGTTATGGTTTCCCGGCTTTCGAATTCTCGGAGATATATCCTTTCTTCTGGGACCAGTTGGAGAAATCCAACCTCTTCCTGCAAGGCATCATCGACACTGCCGACAAACCGTTGGACGACAAGACGGTGGAATGGCTGCTGAAACATCCGTTGAGCGACGGCGGCACATTCACCGGAGTGGCGGACATCGTTTCCAAATACGGCCTTGTGCCCAAATCTGCCATGCCGGAGACGAACAGCAGCGAGAATACCGCCCGTATGGCTAATCTCATCTCTTTGAAACTGAAAGAGTACGCCCTTCAGCTCCGCAACCTTGCTGCCGAAGGCGCCAAGCCTGCCGCTCTGGAGAAAGAGAAAACCGCCATGTTGGGCACTGTCTATCGCATGCTGGTGCTGAACCTGGGTGTTCCGCCTACGGAATTCGACTATGTGCGTACCGATGCCCAAGGCAATCCGGTGGAGACGGAGCATCATACCCCGATGTCTTTCCTTGAGAAATACGGTGACAAACAACTGCTCACCAACTACGTGATGCTGATGAACGACCCCAGCCGCGAGTATTACAAATGCTATGAGATTGACTACGACCGCCACCGCTACGACGGTAAGAACTGGACGTACGTAAACCTTCCGATCGAGGATATCAAACAAATGGCTATCGCTTCCATCAAGGACAGCACCATGATGTATTTCTCTTGCGACGTGGGCAAGTTCTTCGATCGTGACAGAGGTATTCTGGATGTAAACTTCTACGATTACGGTTCACTGATGGGTACGACTTTCGGCATGGATAAGAAACAACGTATCCAAACATTCGCCAGCGGTTCCTCACACGCCATGACCTTGATGGCAGTTGACCTCGACGCGAATGGAAAGCCGAAGAAATGGATGGTTGAGAATAGTTGGGGCCCCGGAGCGAACGCCGGCCACCTCATCATGACAGACCAATGGTTTAATGAGTATATGTTCCGTCTGGTAGTCAACAAGAAGTACATCACGGATCAAGTAAAAGAGATCTTGAAACAAACACCGACTCGCCTTCCCGCTTGGGACCCGATGTTCGCTGAAGAGGATTAAAATAAAATACGGATGAGATAGACAACGCGAATCGTTCAATTACCAATCCGTACATCTATCTCATCCGTATTCCATTGCTATATCAAAAGAGTCTGGGCATACAATCACTCGAATAGCAAACCCGGCTTTATCTATTAACGGATATGGATTTGTCGCAAGATTTGATCCGTCGCTCCTACACTGTTTTTCACAAAATCACCGGCAGCTTGCCCGGAAGTTTCCAAGGCTGTCGGGTCGGTCAATAACTCGTCCATCTTCGTTCGGAAAGAGGAATCGTCTGTGATGGAGAAACCACCACCTACGGCGATCAGATCCTTCGCCTCCTTAAACTTATGGTATCTCGGGCCGAATAAGACCGGCATCCCATAAACGGCGGCTTCCAACGTGTTGTGGATACCCGCTCCGAAACCACCACCGATATAAGCGATCTGTCCATAGCGATAAATGGAAGATAAGAGTCCGAAACTGTCGATGATCAAGCAATCCTTATCGGCCAGATCATCCTCATGCGCCTCCGATAGACGGACGGACGGACGTTTTAGCATCGCCTCGATAGAAAGGAGATGTTCCCGGTGAATCTCATGCGGGGCGATAATCAACTTCATCTCCGGATGCTCATGGAAATAAGGGATAAAGATCGCCTCGTCTTGAGGCCATGAACTGCCGGCCACCATCACGATCGGCCTCTTACCCTCCTTGCTTTCCAAGAAACGTTCGATAAACGGAAGCTCACGAGCTTGCTTACGGACATCCAACACCCGATCAAAACGGGTATCGCCGGTCACCGTCACATTCGTGATACCGAACTCGTTCAAGAGTTTCATCGAACGCTCGTCCTGAACAAAAAGATGATTAAAATAAGATAGCATCTTCCGGTACGGCTTTCCGAACCATTGGAAAAATAGCTGGTCGGGGCGGAATATAGCGGAAATGATATAAACCGGTATTCCCCGCTTCCGCAACTCACGCAAATAGTTCCCCCAAAACTCGTACTTGATAAATATGGCGATCGCCGGGTTCGCCAAATTCAGGAACTTCTTCACCCGGAAAGGCGTATCGAAAGGAAGGTAGCAGATCACGTCCGCTCCCTTGTAATTCTTCCGTACCTCATAGCCAGAGGGAGAAAAGAAAGTCAGCAACACCTTATACTCCGGATGTTCCGCCTTGATCTTCTCGATCATAGGACGCCCTTGCTCGAACTCGCCCAGCGAGGAGGCATGGAACCAGATGTATTTAGCGTTCCGGTCGATCTTCTCACGAAGTATGGAATTTGTTTTCCATTGCCCGAATCGCATCAGTCTCGCCTTTTTATGGAAAGGCGAGATCAAAGCGACTACAAAAGCGTAGAGATGTATTGCTAAACTGTACATGATTATTTTAATATCTCGATAGCCCGTTGGATACGGCGGATAGACTCCTCTTTACCTAAAGCCTCGGTGATATCAAAGATGCCGGGGCCCTTGCCCTCGCCAACCAAGGCCAGACGGGCGGCGTTCATGATATTCCCCAAATGATATCCCTTGCTCTCGATCCAAGCCTTGCACTCGTTCTCGGTACCTTCTACGTCGAACGGCTCACGGGCACGCAATTGCTCGATAAACTCACCCAATTGAACAGCGGAATCCTCTTTCCAGCGTTTCTTACGGGTTTTCTCATCGTACTCCGTCGGGGCGATAAAGAAGAAAGAACAAAGATCCCATAACTCACTCACGAAATTGACACGGCCTTTCATCATGCCGACTACTTTCTCTACATAAGCATGGGTAGTCTGGATGCCATGGCTTTCCACGATCGGCAAGAATAGGTCAGCGATCTCCGTATTACTCTTCTCCAGCAAATAGTGATGGTTAAACCATCTGCCTTTCTCATAATCGAACTTAGCGCCGCTCTTGCTGCAACGAGACAGGTCGAACAAACGGATCAAATCATCCATGCTCATCACCTCTTGATCGTTACCCGGATTCCAACCCAGCAAAGCAAGGAAGTTTACGACAGCCTCGGGGAAGTAGCCACTCTCACGATAGCCCGATGAGACATCACCCGTCTTCGGATCGTGCCATTCCAAGGGGAATACAGGGAAGCCCAGACGATCACCGTCACGCTTGCTCAACTTACCATTACCTTCCGGTTTCAACAGCAACGACAGGTGGGCGAAACTAGGCATCGTATCTTCCCAACCGAAGAAACGATATAATAATACGTGAAGCGGCGCGCTCGGCAACCACTCCTCACCACGGATCACATGGGTAACCTCCATTAAATGGTCGTCCACGATATTCGCCAAGTGGTAAGTAGGCAATTGGTCGGCCGATTTATATAATACCTTATCATCCAAGATAGAGGAGTTGATAACGACCTCGCCACGGATCAAGTCGTTCACGTGGATATCCTCATTCGGCTCGATCTTGGCACGAACTACGTACTGATGACCTGACTCGATCAGGCTCTGAACCTCTTCCGGAGAAAGCGTCAACGAGTTGCGCATTTGCGAACGGGTAGAGGCGTCGTATTGGAAATTGGCGATCTCCTTCCGTTTCTCCTCCAACTCGGCAGGCGTATCGAACGCTATATAAGCATGGCCATCGTTCAGCAATTGATCGACATACTTCTTGTAGATCTCACGACGCTCGCTCTGGCGATACGGACCGTAGTTGCCGCCGAAGCTCACGCCCTCGTCGAACTTGATACCCAGCCAAGTCAAGGCCTCGATGATATAGTCTTCCGCCCCGGGAACGAAGCGTTGGGAATCCGTATCCTCGATACGGAGAATCATATCACCGCCATTCTGTTTAGCGAATAAATAGTTGTATAAAGCCGTGCGGACACCTCCGATATGCAGCGCCCCCGTAGGACTAGGCGCAAAGCGTACTCTTACTTTTCTTTGAGTCATAATACTTACATTCTATAATAATGCGGCAAAAGTACGCCTTTTTTTCCGCTTAGTGAAGTTTTTTACGTATATTTCGGACGCTAAAAGGAATCTATATGAAACAAAAGAATTACAATATACCGACCGTGGTCTACTTCGTGGTGACCGCGTTACTTATCGCCTACTTCTTCCCCCGGGAGGGAAAATTCCGTTATCAGTTCTATGAAGGCAAGCCTTGGAGGTACGGATTGCTCACCGCCCCGAGCGATTTCCCGATCTACAAGACCGACGACGAGGTAAAAGCGGAGAAAGACAGCGTACTCCGTAAGTTCGAGCCTTATTACCGCATGAACCCCGGCATCCAGAAGGAAGAGGTCGAGAAACTGCGCACCAACTACAATAACGACAATAGCCTGCGAAGCAAAGTATCCCCCGCTTACATGCAGTACATCGAGAGCAGTCTAATTAACTTATACAAGAACGGTATCATCTCGTCGCAGGATCTGGACGAGCTACGAAAAGAGGAATACTCCCGTGTCAACCTCTTGGAGAACGCCGTCGCACAGCCCCGCTACGTGAGCGACTTCTTCACCGTGCGCACAGCCTACGAGTTCATTATCAACAACTGCCCGTCACGGCTGGACAAATCCATCTTGCAATCGTGTGACATCAATAACTACCTCACCGAGAACATATCCTATGCCGCTGACATGTCCGACAAGATCAAGGAGGATATGCTACAGAGCGTATCTATCGCTAACGGTATGGTACAAGCCGGAGAGCGTATCGTAGACCGGGGCGAGATCATCGACAACCATACCTACAACGTGCTCCGTTCCCTAAAGGCCATACACGAGGCCAAGACGGGGGGCACGCAGACACAAGGCATCATACTGGCCGGGCAATTCGTGCTCGTCTTCGGACTGATGTTCTGTTTCTGGCTCTACCTATGGTCTTTCCGCTTGAAGATATTCCATAACCGGAAGAACGTACTATTCTTGATCCTCTGCATATTCGTGAGCTGCATCTTTACGGAACTATGTGTTACCTACGCGTTATTCAACGTATATATATTGCCGTTCGCCATCGTACCGATCGTGGTACGTACCTTCTTCGATTCCCGGACGGCGCTTTTCACGCACCTTATTATCGTGCTGATCTGCTCGTTGATGGTACCTTTCCCGCATGAGTTCCTGTTGCTACAAACCATAGCGGGCATGGTCGTGACGTTCAGCCTGAGAAACCTGAG
>OLVT01003223.1_pt1 | contig 9935 bp, 9 predicted proteins | sample 1673241 | NCBI WGS metagenome assembly OLVT01 (sample SAMEA3178936, study PRJEB25190) | human gut metagenome | biome: human gut; feature: human-associated habitat; material: faeces | place: Austria | collected 2013
CACTTGCGGAATGGGATGGAAATCACTATGCCACACAAAGAAAAAGCTTCCGAGATGAAGCACTACGCCGGCAAAGCCGTGTTCTCCGCGGCTATCGGCCACGCGCTCGACGGCCTGGACCTCATGATCTTGAGCTTCGCGCTCTCCGGCATCATCGCCACCTTCGGCGTTGACAACGCCACCGCCGGCTCGCTCACGTCCATCACGCTGGCGGGTGCCTTCCTAGGCGGCCTGGTCTTCGGCACGCTGGCCGACAAGCTCGGCCGCATCAGGGTGCTCACCTACTCGGTCATCTTCTTCGGCGTGTTCACCCTGTGCTCGGCCTTCGCCCCCAACTTCGAGCTGATGGCGCTGTTCCGCTTCCTGGCGGGCCTGGGCATCGGCGCCGAGTTCGGCCTGGGCATGGCCATCGCCTCCGAGGTCTCCAGCCCCGCTAATCGCGCGAAGGCCACTTCCGCCGTCGGCCTGGGCTTCCAGGTAGGCGTGCTGGTCGCCTCGCTTGCCTCCGCGCCCATCATCGCCGCGTTCGGCTGGCGCGGCCTGTTCGCGGTCGGCGTCGTTCCCGCCATCATCGCCATCATCATCCGCGCGTTCGTTCCCGAGCCGCCCATCTTCGAAGAGCACAAGGCCTCCGGCAAGAAGCACGGCAACCTGACCAGCCTGTTCAATTCGCCCACGCGCATCAAGTACTCCGTGATCATCATCATCCTGTGCACCGTGCAGAACGCCGGCTACTTCGGCATCATGACCTGGCTGCCGAAGTACCTCAACGGCGAGCTGGGTCTGAGCCTGACCTCCACCGGCATGTGGACCGCCGTCACCGTCATCGGTATGATGATCGGCATCTCGGTGTTCGGCTGGCTGGCCGACAAGGCCGGCCGTCGCCCCGCGTTCTGGACCTTCCAGATCGGCGCCGCCGTCATGATCGTCATTTACAGCCAGCTGACCAACCCCACGGCGCTGCTGTTCGGCGGCTTCTTCATGGGCATGTTCGCCAACGGCATGATCGGCGGCTACGGCACGCTGATCGCCGAGCTGTTCCCCACCGAGGTGCGTGGCACGGCGCAGACTGCGCTGTACAACGCCGGCCGCTTCATCGGCGGCGCGTCGGCCCCGGTTGTCATCCCGATCATCGCCGCCGGCCACGGCTTCGGCTTCGCCATCGGCTGCGTGGCCTGCATCTACGTGGTTGCGTTCATCGCGATGTTCTTCCTGCCCGAGAAGAAGGGCTCCGACCTGGAGTAACGGGCCGCAAAGTAGGCTGGCGCGCCGAGTGCGCTATGTCAGTTCGACCGCGCTTGCAAGTTTGCAAAGGCGTCGTCCCTGCAAGGGGGCGGCGCCTTTTTGTTTCGGCCAGGGTTTTCCGCTGCTGCTGCGCAACCACCGTTCCCAGCACTATATGCGGGCCCAAGCAGCAAAAAAGCCCCTGCGCAGCACACGCAGGGGCTTTCAGCTACCTGTTTAAGAAAGCGGTGGGTTACAGACGAACCACGTTGCTTGCCTGGAGCTTGCCGTTCTGACCAGTGGTCACGTCGAAGGAAACAGCCTGGCCCTCGTCGAGGGTCTTGAAGCCGTCCATCTTGATCTCAGAGAAATGCACGAACAGGTCCTCGCCGTCGTTCTGAGAGATGAAGCCGTAACCCTTCTCGGGGTTAAACCACTTAACAGTACCTTCCGCCATTTTAAATCCTCTTTTCTCTCCCGCGCTATCGCACGGGGGTAACACTGCGCGTTGCATGGCGGCAACACTCGCCCTCACCTCGAGAGCACGCGTTCCATCATACGCTAACCGCCAAGGAAAACGTCCGGGAATCTGGCAGGGCAGGAAGATTTAACGTTGGGTTGTCAATGTGGCCGCGATCTGCCGCCAGGCAGGAGAGGCGAGCTACCCGCTGACATGCAACAGCCCAAGCAACCCGCCGCCAGTGCTATCTCAGGCGGAGCCCCAGAAGGTCACGGCGCTGGCGGCGCTATTTCGCGCGCAGCTCCCAAAACGCTACGGCGCTGGCGGCGGCGACGTTGAGGCTGTCCACGCCATGCGCCATGGGAATCTTCACCGTGTAGTCGCAGGCGGCGATGGTCGAGGGGAACAGGCCCGCCCCCTCGGTGCCGAGCACCATGGCCAAGCGCTCGCACTCGGCAAGCCGTGGGTCGCCCAGCGCAAGCGACCGGTCCTCGAGCGCGAGCGCTGCCACCTTGAACCCGGCCGCATGCAGCAGCGGGATTCCCTCGGCGGCCCATTGGCGCTGCGTGCCGATGCGCGTCCACGGCACCTGCAGCACCGTGCCCTGGCTCGTGCGGCTGGCGCGGCGGAACAGCGGGTCGTGACATGAGGGCGTGACCAGCACGGCATCTATGCCAAACGCGTGCGCCGCACGGAACGCGCTGCCGATGTTGGCATAGTTGCCCACGTCCTCGAGCACGGCAATGCGACGGGCGTCGACGAGCAGCTGCGCGGGATCGGACAGCACGGGGCGCTCGAACGCGGCCACGGGGCCGCGCACGATCTTGTAGCCGGTGACCTGAGAGAACAGGGAGTCGGGGACGCGCAGCGCCGGGCAGTCGGGGTGTTGCGCGAGCAGCTTGCGAGCAAGCGGCGCGGCGTCGTCTGCCCAAGACTCGCTTACCAGGAAGGAGCGCGGGCGGACGCCGGCCTCGATAGCCGCCGCGATGACCGCGCGCGACTCCGCCATGAACAAGCCGGCGGGCGCGTCGGGCCAAGCAGCCAAATCGGCATCGCGCACACGCGCATACGGTGCCAAGCGCGCATCGTTGACGCAGGTCAGATGCTCATACGGCATAAATTCGTCCTTTCTTTGCCAGGCATTTGCGGCAAGGCCATCGCGTCGCCCGCAAGGGCCGAGCGGTCGCGAGGGTCGGCAAGTCGTAAGGCTCGCGCGGGTCGGGGTCTGCGCTGCGGCGAGCCTATTGCCGCAGCAGAGTTCGGCTGGTTTGCGCGATTCGCTCGCGCAGTTCGGCGGGGTCGTCGCCTCGCAAAGCCGCAAGCTGGGTCAGCGTTTCCTCGAGCAGTTTGCGCACTCGGGCGGCACTCCACGACGCGCCCGCGGACGCCGGCTCATCGGTCTCCAGCAGCAACCGGTCAACGGGGATGGCCTGCGCGTAGGCTCGTCCGCGTTTCGATTGCAGCATGCGCGGGTTCACGCTGAAGTAGCAGCCCGCCCGCCGCGCGCGCGTGAGCTGGTCGGACGTGCCGGAAAACCAATGGATGATGCAGGCGTTGCCCACCATGGCACCAAGCGCACTCGCACGTTCAAGCACGTCGAGCACGTCATCGACCGCGTGCACGGCATGCACGGACAGCACCTTGTCGCCCGTTCGAGCGCACGCATGAGCGACACACGCCAGCGCATCAAGCTGCGCCTTGCGCGTATCGGCATGACGCGGCGAAAAGTCCAAACCCACTTCGCCAACGAACCGGGTACGCGCAACAAGACCGTACAAGCGATCCCAATTAGCAGCGACGTCGTATTCGCCAACCCACCAGGGATGCAGGCCCGCACCCGTGCGCACGTTGCCCATGCCGGCAAGCGCAACCCGCTGCTCGGCGAACTCCACCGGCGTCACCGTATTCGAGAACGCCCCCACGCCAGCGGCCGCAAGAGCCCGCGCCGCCTGTACCGCATCTTCGCAAAACCCCAGGTGACAATGCATATCGAAATAAGCGGGCTCGTCCATGCTCATGCGCCCCCGACAACCAGGCGCACCACCTTGGTGGACAAGCCATAGCGCTGCTTCACGTCAGCAAGCTTCGCAAAATGCGCCGTGCCCGTATGCGCTTGCTGCGCCTCGCTGCTCGACCAACGCTCCAGCAAAAGCACCTGATCAGACACATCGACTGGCAGCAAATACTCATACTGCAGACAACCTTGCTCCGCGCGACTCGATTCCGCCATGCGCAGCTGAGCCAAATCGCGCAGAAGGTCATCGCGTTCGCCCACCGTTACCGTATAGCGAACCTGAAAGAATACCTCGTCGTTCATGAAAGCCTCCCCATAGCCCTTACGCCTCCGGCACCTGGGCTATCTCGCAGAGGACCTTGCCTGCCAGCATCTGGCCGAAAATCGGCGGCATGAACGATGCCGTGCCCAGGTTGGTGCGCTCACGACGCTCGGCGCCCTCCACGGCGGGGCGCTTCACCGGCTCCTCGCATGAGTACAGCACGCGCAGGCGGCGGATGCCGCGCTTGCGGCACTCCTTGCGCATGACGCGCGCAAGCGGGTCGTTGCGCGTTTCGGAGACGTCGGCGAAGCGCAGGCACTCGGGGTGCAGCTTGTTGGCGCCGCCCATGCTGGAGATGAGCGGCATTCCCGTGCGGTCGGCGTACTCGGCGATGGCCAGTTTTGCGGAAACGGAGTCGATGGCGTCGATGAGCATGTCGACTTTCCCCAGGTAGCGGTCGAGCAGCGGCACCACGTCGTCGGCGCGCAGGAACATGTCGAGCGCCTCGACCTGGCAGTCGGGGTTGATGTCGTGCACCATGTCGCGCACCACCTCGTGCTTTTTGCGCCCGAGCGTGCTATGGAACGCGATGGCCTGGCGGTTGATGTTGGACAGCCCGACGATGTCGTGGTCGATGACGATCAGATGTCCCACGCCGCCGCGCGCAAGCGCCTCCACGCAGTTCGAGCCCACGCCGCCCAGGCCGATGACCATGACGGTGGCGGCCTCCACACGGTCGAGGCCGGCGCTGGTCATGATGACCTCGAGCTTCTCGGTGGGCGTGCCGCGGCGCGTGCGGACGCGCAGCGACTCGGCGATCTCCTCGCGCGTGCGCGGCGCCGCGGCCGCAATAGCCGCATTCTTGCTGTTCACGTTCTCGGCCATGCCGCCCCTTTCGCGCATGCCGCAAAAGCGGCGGTTTCGTGTTTCGCGTTCATCCTAGCATCACGGACGTGCGCAACCCTGCAGCAGCAGGCATCATCACGGAAGAAGGGGAAGCTCGAGCGCAAAAGCCCGATGTTCGTACAAACCCGCAAACTAGGCGGGGACAAAAGCCCAGCACTCGCGTGAGCCCGCAAGTCGGGCGAACGAAAAGCGGGGCGGGCGCGATCGTTGCGCCCGCCCCGCTTACCTGTTACGAAGCCGTGGTGGAGCTTGTGGAGCCGCTGGCCGAGGACCCGGATGAGGAGCCGCCCGTGGACCCCGTGGAGCCGCTGTTCGACGAGGAGCTTCCCGTCCCCGTGGAGCCGCTGGATGAGGACCCGCTCGACGAGCTGCCGGTGCCGCTCGCGCTGCCGCTGGCGGAGCCGCCGGTTTGCGAACCGGATGTGCCGCCGGAACCGGTCGAGCCGCCGGTGGTGGAACCCGTCGAGCTACCGGAGCCGCTCGCGCTGCCCGACTCCGTGCCGCTGGTCGACGACCCGCCGGTGTTGCCGGACCCGGAAGCCGAGCTATCCGACGACGCGGTGCCGTCCTGATGCACCGGTGCGGCGGAATCCTTCGTGGATGTGCCTTGCTGGTCCTGCGTGGACTGCTGGGATTTGACGCTCTGCTTGCCCTTCGTCGTGGAACCGTCGTCGGTTTGCGACATCGAGGTACCGGTGAACAGCGGCTCGGTCTTGGTGCCCACGCCTTCGCCCGCCGTCACCAGGTTGATGATGCCTGCGGAAATGGCCACCGCGGCCAGGGCCGACACCACCGACACCGCAATCACGCCGCGCTGCATACGCTGGCGGCGCAGATGCTCGGCGCGGCCGCGCAGCACGCCCGTCTCGCCGCTTTCGCGCAGGTCGCGGACGCTGCGGGTGGGGGTTGCGGAAGCTGCCGGGTCGTCGGTTGCGGCGGAATCGCCGGACGCCGCCACGGCGCCGGACGCGGGCATCGCGCCCATCACGCGTGTCGCAGAGGAGCCGTCCGCGGCTTCCGGCATCACGCGGGTCTCGCCCGCGACTGCGCCGGCGCCCGCCTCATCAAGCGGGTTCAGCTCGCGCAGCTTGTCGGCGGAAGCCTGCAGAAACTGCTTGTACACCTGCGATGCGACCGTGGACACCACCGAGCCTACCGCCACGCCGATGACCGAGCCGGCGATGCCGATCTTCGACGACAGCAGCATCGACGTCACCGCCGCCAATGCACCGGCTGCCACCTGCGGCACGGACAAGCCCTCAAGCAGCCCGCCGAGCCCCTTGCGCTCGGGAGCCTTCTCCATTTCGGCGGCTTCTGCGAAAGCGACGCCGTTCGCACCGGACATGGCGCCCGCGCCCGGCGCCGCAAACGCGGCATTTGCGGCGTGCGCACCAGGCGCGGCGCTCGCAGCATTCCCGCCATTCCCGCTGGAAACGGCGAACGGCACCGCCACCCGCTGCGTCGGCGCCGGGCGACCCTGAAGCGAGTACGGCGCCTGAGCCGTTTGCGCGGGCCTATCGGCACGCAGGGGCATTTGCCGCGTTTCGCCCGCCGCCGGCATCCTCGTATCCTTACCCGCGTTTTGCGGGTTTTCCTGCATATGCGCCATGAGCAACCTCCTCATGCTCGCGTTCTCTTGAGCGCGGTTGGCGATCATCGCACTCGAATCTTGTATCAAGCTGAAGGCTACGCGCTTCGTCACCGCCCCGATACCCTTTCAGCGAACATTCACCGAAGCGATACCGACCCGTCAAACAACAAGCGCCGAATCCGCGCAAAACCAGGCGAGGCCGACACCCCGAGAGAGTGCCGGCCTCGTATCAAGCCGCTTAATCGCAAAATCCGGCACAGCGTCTTGCCGCCCTCACACGGCAGAGCCCTGCGCGGGCAAGCGCCCCGGCGCTCTTATTCCGCGATCTCGATGTGGGGTTGGGGCGCAGCGGCCAGGTCGCCGACGGTCACGCCGTCCACGTACTTCTCGATGACCTCGTCAAGGCCTGCCCAGAAGCGCACCGTGGTGCACACGTCGGCGCGGTGGCACGGCTCGGGGCCATCGAGCGCCGCGCAGGTCACCGGCACCGTGGTGCCCTCGACCGCACGCAGCACGTCGCCCGCCAAGATATCTTGAGGGTCGCGCGCCAGGCGGTACCCGCCGCCTTTGCCGCGCACGCTTGCCAGCAAGCCCGCCGACACCATGGGGCGGGCGATCTGCTCGAGATACTTCAGGGACAGCTCCTCGCGTTCGGCCACTTCGCGAAGCGAAACCTTCGCCTCGGGCCCCGCCTGCGCGATGCACACCGCCAAGCGCAACGCATATCGTCCCTTCGATGAGATAAGCACGATTCCCCCTTATCGACTCTAACTACCTTCGCAAAACCACCGAAACGCTTGCCGCGAAACGCGCGGACCGGTGCCCGGGCGCACGCGTCGCCCGATGCGCCCGACAGGCCCGCCCTCCCGGCGAACCCGCGCCCAGCGCGAAACGGCCGGCGGGCAAGCCTAAGCTCCACGCCGCGCGAACCTCACGCGCCGCAGGCCGGCTTCCCGGCCCCACGCCGCACACCGCGTCAGCGCCTACACGCTCGCCGCCATGACCAGCCCGGGTCATCCGTCGGCTGCGCACATCGTCCGGTGTCGCCCTCTGAATATATAGGTTACACTAGGCGTAAAGCATGCGCGTTCGCGCTCATTCCGCGGATTGATCCCTTGCGGCAAGCATTTCGCTTGACAAATCCGCGTGTCACGTTATCTTAGTCCTATCAAACGTATATGAATAAGCAAAGCCTTATTTATAAGAAATGAGAAGGGGAAGAAGATGGCAGACGAGAACATCCTCCTCAACGTGGCAGGCCTTTCGGCCGCCGTGGATGAGAAGGTCATTCTTCACGACGTCGACCTGACCGTGGGCGCTGGAGAGACCCACGTGCTGATGGGCCCGAACGGCGCCGGCAAATCGACGCTGGGCCACGTGGTCATGGGCGATCCCGAGTACACGGTGACCGGCGGCAAAATCACGTTCAACGGACAGGATATCACAGATCTGTCCACCGATAAACGCTCGCACGCGGGTCTTTTCCTGAGCTTCCAGGCGCCGGTGGAGATCCCCGGCGTGCCCGTCAGCAGCTTCCTGCGCGCCATTTCCGCAGGCCGCCCGGGGGTGGGCGACATGAAGGGCAAGCAATTCCGCAAGCACGTCAGGGAACTTGCCGAGGAGCTGAACATGGACCCGGCCTACCTGGACCGCGAGCTGGGCGTCGGCTTTTCCGGCGGCGAGAAAAAGAAGCTCGAGATGCTGCAGCTGCTGCTGCTCGAGCCGAAGCTGGCCTTCCTGGACGAGACCGACTCCGGCCTGGACGTGGACGCGCTGTCCGTCGTCTCGCGCGGCATGGAGGTCTATCGCAAGCGCTGCAACGGCACGCTCGTCATCATCACGCACAACACCCGCATCCTGGAGCACGTCGACGTCAACCGCGTGCACGTCCTGGTCAAGGGCCGCATGACGGCCGAGGGCGACGCGTCCATGATCGCCGACATCGACGAGAACGGCTTCGAGCAGTTCGAGCAGGCCGCGGCCGCGGCCGCCGAATAAGGGGCAGCCATGGCTAAGCAACGCACCGAGGTAGCGGACATCGACCGCAGCCTCTACGACTTTTCATACGGCGACAGCACCGAGAAGCTCGAGGCGGGCCTGACGCCCGAGATCGTCCGCGAGATCTCGGAGAAGAAGGACGAGCCGGAGTGGATGCTTCAGCACCGTCTGAAGTCGCTGGAAATCTACCAGAGCATGCCCACATCGGACTGGGGTCCCTCCATCGCCGGCCTTGACATGGACAACATCGTCACCTACGTCAAGCCCAACACCGACCAGAAGTCGGACTGGGACTCCTTGCCCGACGACGTGAAGAACACCTTCGACCGCCTGGGCATCCCCGAGGCCGAGCGCAGCTACCTGGCCGGCGTCGGCGCGCAGTACGACTCCGAGCTGGTCTACCACAACATGCAGGACACCGCTTCCCGCATGGGCATCGTGTACTCCGGCATCGAGGAGGCGCTGCACGACCCGCAGTGGGAGCCGCTCATCCGCGAGAAGTTCATGACGCTCATCCCGCCCACCGACCACAAGTTCGCCGCCCTGCACGGCGCCGTGTGGTCCGGCGGCAGCTTCGTGTACGTGCCGAAGGACACCAAGCTCGACTTCCCGCTGCAAAGCTACTTCCGCCTGAACGCGAAGGGCGCGGGCCAGTTCGAGCACACGCTCATCATCGTGGAAGACGGCGCCGACCTGCACTTCATCGAGGGCTGCAGCGCGCCGAAGTACAACGTGGCGAACCTGCACGCGGGCGCGGTGGAGCTGTTCGTCGGCAAAAACGCGCACCTGCGCTACTCGACCATCGAGAACTGGTCGAAGAACATGTACAACCTCAACACCAAGCGCTCCACGTGCGACGAGGGCGGCTCGATCGAGTGGGTGTCCGGCAGCTTCGGCAGCCATGTGGGCTACCTGTACCCCATGTCCATCCTGGCCGGCCGCAAGTCCACGTGCACGTTCACGGGCATCACGTTCGCCGGCACGGGCCAGAACCTCGACACCGGCTGCAAGGTGGTGCTGGCCGCACCGGAGACCTCGGCGTCCATCGAGACGAAGTCCATCTCCAAGGGCGGCGGCGTGTCCACGTTCCGCAGCAGCGTGGTGGCCACGCCGAAGGCCGAGAACTCCGCGTGCAGCGTGTCGTGCCAGAGCCTCATGCTCGACGACCACAGCCGCTCCGACACCATCCCAGCCATGGACATCCGCTGCAAGCACGTCGACATCGGGCATGAGGCCACCATCGGCCGCATCGGCGACGATAAGGTGTTCTACCTGATGAGCCGCGGTATTTCGGAGGAAGAGGCCCGCACGATGATCGTGAACGGCTTCGCCGACCCCGTGTCCAAGGAGCTGCCGCTCGAGTACGCCGTGGAAATGAACAACCTCATTAAGCTGGAAATGGAAGGGGCGATCGGATAATGGGCGCCGACGTTTTGAACAACGTGAACGCGATGCCCGCGCCTACCTGGCATCGCCTTGA